>Ga0116229_10000858_pt1 | contig 44644 bp, 46 predicted proteins | sample S1TSphgellanicum_3_FD_87313 | JGI IMG/M metagenome (GOLD analysis project Ga0116229, IMG submission 87313) | Host-associated microbial communities from peat moss isolated from Minnesota, USA - S1T2_Fc - Sphagnum magellanicum MG | ecosystem: Host-associated > Plants > Peat moss > Unclassified...
TACAGTATAAACCGGCTGGTAGCAAGTTCTCTGCGATGGAACTTGTGACTAAAATGATCACAATTAGCGATAATACAGCAGCCAATATGCTGATTGCTAAGTTGGGAGGGAAGGATGTACTAAATCAACGGTTTCGTAGTTGGGGATTGGTAACTACAGCAATTCGCAATCCACTCCCAGATTTAACAGGTACTAATACCACAAGTCCCAAAGAATTAGGTAGTATGATCGCGATGATTAATCAGTGGGGATTTGTTAGTATGCGATCGCGTGACTTGATGCTGGACATTTTGCGGCGCACCCAAAGAGATAATCTGCTCCCATCTGGTGTGGGGAGCGAAGCACAAGTCTATCACAAAACAGGCGATATTGGTACTTTATTGGCGGATGCGGGGTTAATTTGTGTTCCCACTGGTAAGCGTTATGTGGCTGCTGTGATGGTAAAACGACCGAATAATGACCCTAGTGCGGAAAACCTGATTAGTTCTATATCAAGAGTTTCTTACCAGCATTTTAGCCAAGCATCTGTAACTATGACTAATCTTCCCGCAAATAATACTAATACAGCCAATAATCAACAGCCCATACAGCAACAGCCCATACAGCAACAACCTATACAACAACCTATACAGCAAGCTCCTATTCAACAGCCCATACAGCAACAACCTATACAACAACCTATACAGCAAGCTCCTATTCAACCTATAGTAGCTCCGGTTATACCTAATGAAACCAATACATCTGTACCGCCAATGAATACTTATCAGCCACCGGTTCTACCACCTACACAATATTACCCGCAGCAATATCCACCAGAATATCCTCAACAATATCCTCAATAGATTTTGAGGTCTGATATTTTCAGACAATTTTTCAATAGGGGGTAGAAGTTTGTATAGTTGGATGACCGCTCCTCATGTTGTTAGAATATAAATTATCGCTAATGGAGTAGTGACGCATTAGTTAGCATCAGTTAAAGAGGTGGTTTTCTCTTAGAAGTATTCTCGATCGATAAAGGTGATCTTGAAGATTGTGGAGGTAGATAGCGTTGTGCAACAGGTTCTTCTGGTAAGGGAGGACGCTGTTGCATCCGCCATAACTTAAAGATTAAAGCTACTCCTACTGTTCCTAATCCAAATACTAACAATGACCAACTTTCATCGAATCCACCAATCAGTGCATCTACAGAGCCTATTGTCGTTAACACACTGACTATAGGCTCTTTCCGATAAATTGACTGCAAAAATCTAGGTAGTATAACATTCATCACATCTGACTTAAGTTTAGTTCTTCTGTGCTATAAATTATCTTAAATGCAAGAAAAATAATTTCTCTCGTTGATCGGGAGAAAATTAAACATAACAGACATTATAGTTTTCTTTGCTCAGTCATAAGATACGGTTATCAACCCTTTTATATCGAATAATTACTACTTGCGATCGCCCTGCGTCCGGGAAACGAAACCAGCTAGAGTTTCTAGCCGGTTTTAGCGATGTCAACCATATAGCTGACGGATTTCAAAAAACTATTCTTATAAGAACTATCCTATCTTAAACCAAGCCAGGACAATACACCTTGATTGGTAACATATTCAATCACTACCGTCAAGATGAAGCCAATCATGGCTGCTCTACCGTTTAAACGTTCAGAATATTCGTTAAATCCAAACTTCGGTTCTTCTAATTTGGGAATAACTGTTGGTTCTGGTTGTGTCATGATGAATAACTCCTATTTAGTCTAGACTGCTAGTTTGAGCAAATGTAAAGGTAGAATAATCAGCTTTTGTAGGTAAAGCGGTGCCACCTTGGAATTTACAATTTTTAATTTTTCTTTATCTATTGTAATAGTACTGGTAGATAAGTCAAGGGGATGGACATTTTGTGTCCACATCTTAATTATTTTGATTTTTTGAATTAGCCAATACGGAACTAGCGAGATAAATCCTGACAAGCTAGAGTTAAACAAAATTAGTAAGAGGTTATAAATGGAAATTGGTGTTCCTAGAGAAACTAAAGATCAGGAATTTCGTGTAGGGTTGAGTCCTTCTAGTGTGCGGGTTTTAACGGAGAATGGTCACAGTGTTTTTGTCCAGTCCCAGGCTGGTAATGGTGCTGGTTTTACGGACGAAGATTACTCCAATGCTGGAGCAGAAATTGTTTCAAACCCAGAGGCTGCTTGGTGTAGGGAGCTAATTGTTAAAGTCAAGGAACCTCTAAAAAGCGAGTATAGTTTTTTAGAAAAAGGTCAGATATTATTTACTTATTTACATCTCGCAGCAGACCGTCAATTAACAGAGCATTTAATCGATAGCGGTATTTGTGCGATCGCCTATGAAACAGTGGAGTTACCAGGTGCAAATAAACTGCCTTTGCTGTCTCCCATGAGTATAATTGCTGGTCGGTTATCAGTCCAATTTGGAGCCAGATTTCTAGAACGCCAGCAAGGTGGTAAAGGAGTACTTTTGGGTGGAGTACCAGGAGTTAGACCGGGTAAAGTAGTAATTTTAGGTGGCGGAGTTGTCGGGACAGAAGCTGCTAAAGTGGCTATAGGTATGGGTGCTGCTGTCCAAATATTGGATGTTAATGTAGAGCGATTGAATTATCTAGAAACTTTATTTGGTTTCAGAGCGGAGTTATTGTATAGTAATTCGACTCATATTGAAACTGCTGTGCGAGAAGCAGATTTGCTGATTGGCGCAGTTTTAGTTCCAGGAAGAAAAGCTCCCATTTTAGTCCCTCGGAATTTAGTGAAGAAAATGCGTCCAGGCTCTGTCATTGTGGATGTTGCTGTGGATCAAGGTGGATGTGTGGAGACTTTACACGCTACGTCACACACCAACCCAACATACATTGATGAGGGAGTGGTACATTATGGTGTTCCTAATATGCCTGGAGCGGTTCCCTGGACGGCGACACAAGCGCTGAATAACTCTACGTTACCTTATGTTGTGCAGTTAGCGAATTTGGGGATCAAAGCATTGGAAGTTAATCCAGCGCTAGCTAAAGGCTTGAATGTCCAAAATTATCGTTTGGTACATTCTGCGGTAAGAGAGGTTTTTCCCGATCTGGCTAATTGAGCATAGATGCGTCAAGTCATGCATGATAATTGTACTTGACGCATTCAAGTAATGTTGATCTGAGTTGTCAAGTATAAGTTCTCTTGTAGTTTCTTATATGTACTACCGTTTAGTTTAGTTCTAAACTCTAAGCCCTTGAGAGTAAAGTAATTATTAGCAGTTTCACTTTTTCCATAAAATTGCAGTATTGTAAGTAATCTTTGTTTACCATCAATAACTATAAATTTCCCTTTTTCTTTCTTACTTGTAGCTAATACTATCTGTGGTACAGGGAATCCTAGCATAAGTGACTCGATAAATCTACTTTTGCGAGTTATATTCCAAGCATCTCTTCTTTGAAATTTGGGATTAAGTTGGATATTCCCTCGTTCCATTTGATCGAGTATTGTTGCTGTTGTCCAGTCACTCCCGGAAACTACAATGTCTGATATTTCATCCAGCAGTTTTTCTTGATCAGATCCAGATTTAACTTCTTGGTCTTGATCTTCCTCCTCTTGAGCAAAAATAATTTCTTCAGTATTCATAGTTTTTCTCTGGATAGAATATATCTAGTCATTCTATTATATCCTAGAGTACTTGATCCCAGAAACTAATGGTCAGTAAATTTTTTAAGCGAATCTGGAAGTAAAAGCCATGGAAGTTAATCTAGCCCTAATGAACTCTCTTAGTTGTACTAAGTCCTCCACTACACTCTGTGAGAACTGAAGTTTCTTATGTGAGGTGCACTAGTTTCTTATGAACAACAAGGTATTATCAATTTTGGTATGGAGAACCAATAAAATATGTATTAAAACATGAAATAATACGCAAATCTCCTATTATTCAAGAAATAATTTGTTTTATTGAGTCTCTACGCAAAACATCGGCAGCTTAAAGTAGGGGAGCCAGAAAAAACTCGATAAAATTTGTGATATTATGTGAAGTTATCTAAAATCGATGGAACTAGGTTGTGTTTGAGATTTATTACGCTGAAGCGCAACTACGAACAATTGGAAGATCAAAATTTGCGATATGTGATTGCTCATGGTAAAGTAGAAGTCTTAAAGTAGGGAAACTCCGGTTAAATTCCGGGACTGTGCCGCAGCTGTAAAACAATGGTGAAGTTATTGGTCGTGATTTGTTCAGATCCATTGCTGAATCAACTCAACACCTAACAAAATCATTGATTGAGTCAGAACGCCGACTTTATAGTGTGTTCTCAAAGACACATTTATTATCTATTCCCTGCGTCGCATAAGGGTTGGAGTCATGGTTTTGTTGTCCCAAGTTAGAACTTGTCCTGGGTTATTCTACGCCACAACTGCTCAAGATGGTATTTTATCCCGTATAAGAATACCAGGCGGAATCATTAATAGTCAACAATGTCGAGCGATCGCAAACATAGCCGATGATTGGGGTAAAGGTTATATCGATATTACCAATCGAGCTAATTTGCAAATTCGCCAAATCGAAGTCAAGCTAAATAGTCAAGTATTGCGATCGCTCCAAGAATTAGGTTTAGCTTCCAGCAATCCTGCTGTAGACCATATTCGCAATATTATGACAAGTCCTACTGCGGGAATTGACCCCCAAGAATTGCTGGATACTCGCCCTCTAGTGACAGCTTGGAATAACTATCTCACAGAAAATAGTCATTTAGGCGAGCTATCACCTAAATTCAGCATCGGTTTTGATGGTGGGGGAAAAGTTGGGGTAAGCGTTGCTGAAAGCGGGCGAAGCCATCGCGCCAATGATATTACTTTTGCTGCTGTAGCTGTGGATGACCAATTAGCTAAAAGTCATGTTGGGTTTTCTGTGTATCTCCAAGCTGGTGAAAAAGGAGAGCGATCGCAAGACACAGGAATTCTCTTACCACCGGATTCATGTTTACCTGTTTTAGCAGCGCTAGCAGATGTTTATCTAGAACACAGCACTAACAATCAGCGTCAACCACGCCTGAGAGAAGTTATTCAATCCGTGGGATTAACTCACTTTCTCAGTCAAGTTGGAGAAAAAGTATCTCTTTGTTACAAAAATCTTACCCCTAAAACCCTAACTAGACCCACAAGACAAAATGAATCTTACTTGATGGGAATTCATCCCCAACGTCAAACTGGGTTATTCTATATTGGTGTCATCGTCCCTCTAGGACGGTTAACCAGTTCACAAATGCGTGGTCTAGCCAATTTGATAGCAAGATATAGCCGTCATAACCTTCCTACTCTCAGACTAACTCCTGGACAAAATTTACTGTTGACTGATATTCCCGAAACGGAAATTAAACATGTTCAAACAGAAATTAACAATTTAGGCTTAAGTATCTGCGATCGCGATATTAGGAGTGGATTAGTCGCCTGTAGCGGTAAACATGGTTGTGCTGCTGGTTTAACGGATACTCAAGATCACGCCAGACAATTAACTGAATATTTGACAAAGCGCATTATTTTGGATTCTCCGATTAATATTCATTTTACTGGTTGTGCTAAATCCTGCGCTCAACTTCATCAGGCTGATATTACCTTGTTGGGTGTGAACAATCAAAGGACTGAAAGTTATGACGTTTATATTGGACGAGGGAATACTAGTGGGTTTGGTTCTCTACTCTATGAAAACGTGGTTTTTGAGGAATTACCTGGATTAATTACCCAAATTTTGCAAGTCTATCAAATCAATCGCCAAAGTTCTGATCAGTCGTTTCCAGAATTTATGCGCCATCACCCAACTCAATTCAGAAATCACCATGACTGATTATATTCGCAACCCCAGTGAAATATATCGGAATTCCTTTGCGATTATTCGAGCAGAAGCTAATCTGGGTATTCTCCCACCTGATCTGGCTCAAGTTGCTGTACGTCTGATCCATGCTTGTGGAATGATAGATATAGTGACAGACTTAGCTTATTCTCCGACAGCAGTACTTTCGGGTAGACAAGCATTAGCTGGAGGTGCGACAATACTCTGCGATTGTCGCATGGTAGCTGAGGGAATTACTCGCAGTCGATTATCAGCTAATAATCCGGTCATTTGTACTCTCAATGCGCCAGAAGTCCCAGAATTAGCCAAAAAATTGGAGAATACTAGGTCAGCAGCGGCTTTAGAGTTATGGCTTCCCTACTTGGCTGGATCGGTAGTTGCGATTGGGAATGCGCCAACAGCTTTATTTCGACTTTTGTCTATGTTGGATGAAGGCGCTCCACATCCAGCTTTGATTTTAGGTTTTCCCGTGGGGTTTGTCGGAGCAGCAGAATCGAAAGCTGCTTTGGCTCAACATAGTCGCCGTGTCCCGTTTATCACTTTACATGGACGACGCGGTGGAAGTGCGATCACAGCAGCAGCAGTTAACGCTTTAGCTATGGAGAAAGAATAATCATGAAAACTGTCGGTCGCCTTTATGGTGTTGGCGTTGGTCCTGGCGATCCTGAGTTGATTACCTTAAAAGCCTTACGTCTCATCCGTTCTGCTCATGTTATCGCCTATCAATCAGCTACGAACCGTGAAAGTATAGCTAGAAAAATAGTTGCTCAACATCTTCCTGGTAATCAAATTGAAGTACTATTTCATTTACCCAGAAGTTTAGCACCTGAAAAAGACCAAGCCATTTATGATGCAGAAGTAGCGCCCATCGCCGTCCATCTAGCAGCAGGTCGAGATGTCGCAGTACTTTGTGAAGGAGATCCATTTTTTTATGGTTCCTTCATGTATGTATTCAACCGACTATCCCATGAATACCCTACAGAAGTGATTCCGGGAATTTCTTCGCTCATGGCTTGTCCTATTGGTTTAGGTTCACCATTTACTTACTATAATGATATTCTCACAGTTTTACCTGCGCCTCTACCCACGGAGGTATTAACCTCACATTTATTAGCTAGTGATGCTATAGCTATTATGAAATTGGGTCGTCATTTTACCAGAGTACGAGACTTGCTGGATGAATTAGGTATGCTTGAGCGAGCCAAATATATTGAGCGAGCAACAACGTTACAACAGAGGATTGTACCCATAGAAGCAGTGAATCCTGAAGAGGTTCCCTATTTTTCGATGATAGTCATCCCTAGTAAACAGCATTTATAGTTTTTAGAGAATTGTTACTAAATTAAGAATCAGCTAAAAAGGTTCTTACTTATTGCCCTACTTCTAAAGCTTCAGCTATAGTATATATAAGCGAAGTTGAAAATAAATTATGTTTAACCGTAAGCTGGGTCAAGTAATCTTTATTACTAGTGTCCCTAATGTGATTCCTGAAATAAGAAAGCTAGTCGAAGAGTTAGTTAACTTTCAGGAAGTCAAAAAAGTCAAGGCGATCGCCACAAATTTTCCTGACCTTCATTGGATTGACTCTCAGTTAGAGTTATAGGGAGCATCCCAGTTTTTGATCAAGGAGAAGGGGAAATTAAAAGTTCCTCTCCCAAGGGGAGAGGGATTTAGGGTGAGGGCTGAAATTGTAAATAAGTTCCACCTAGACCTTCCACTATGTTACGTGTGTTATTATCCATCATCTTTTGATAGGTTTCTGCATCACTACCAGCTACACCCAGTCCACTAACATAAAGTGGTCTGGGAAATATTTTTACCTTGGCTTCTCTGGCTAAGGGTTCTAGTAGATTGGGGTTAGTATTTGTATCGGTAAAAATGACTGAGATATTCTTTTGATGAATTTCTTTGACTAAGTTGGTCAATCTGAGATTATTTGAGTTCCTGATTGAGTGACCCGTGACTAAATTTCCTCTATAGTTAAGACCATAAGCCATGACATAATACTTCATATTATCATGCGCTGTAAATAACCTGCGGTTATTCTGGGGAATACTCGCAATTCTAGATTTTATCCACTTATCCAGTTGGTTTAATTGGGCGATCGCTCGCCGAGAATTTTGCCGATATATTTTAGATTTTTCAGGTGTTAATTTACTCAAATACTTACTGATTACTTGCACCATCTTCACCGTATTCTTCGCATTATGCCAAATATATGGTTCAACAACTTTCCTCTTACCTATCTGCAATTTTTGTGGATGGGGGACAGCTAGTTGACTAACAGCTATCTTAGGCCCATGAGTTTTCATAGCTCTGATAGCCTTAATCAACCTTGCTTCTGAATTATAGCCTTGATATAAAATCAGATTAGCTTCCTCTAGCGATTGTACATCTTTATCTGTAACTCGATATAAACTAGGTTCTACACCAGGAGGAATTAAGCATACAAGATTAATATTATCTTCTGCTACCTGTTTAGTTAAATCGCAAAGTAAGCTAGTTGTTACCACAACTTGTGGTAGATTTAGATTGAGTCTCCTTGCTGGAACAACAACCGTATCCACAGTATCAATAACAGTTCGATGACTACAACCAACAAACCCAAGGGTTAAGCCAACGAGCAGAACACGCAAACACTTATATAGTAGTACTTTTTCCCTGAACATCAATTTAGTCAAAGTAGTTGAAATTCAAAGCAGTCAAGCTATCTTAATCAATTTATCTCTTTTAGTTTCGCCCATCACATTTATGTTCAGCTTCGGTTTTTTGGAGATACAATGGTGCTAGAGAAAAGCTATCCTCAGCACCAAATTGCAGATAGTGACTTAGCCCAGCTTCCGCCACACAACTTCCTTTAATCTGACTGAAGAAAGCAGGAGAAATTACTGCTCGGTTTTCCATGTGCGTAATTATCTCTTTTTCATACTTTAAACTTGCATCTCCAGTCAAGATAGCTGGAAGCTTGATCTGAGATAAAAAATTGGTAAAACTATCTAGTTTATACTCTGTTAAACGCATGGGAACGCTTCCTTGGCAATTATATTCGGCAAAAATCACCTGATTGTTCTTAGCATCAAGACAAGAATAGACTAATCGCTCAGTAAACCGGAAATTATATGCGAGCAAATCTAGTGAACATATACCAACTACAGGCTTACTCAGGGAATGTGCTAGGGATTTTGCGGTTGTTACACCAACTCTCAACCCACTCCATGAGCCTGGACCATGAGCTACCGTAAATAGTTCGACATCTCGAATATTCAGACGATTATTCCTCAATAAGAAGTCAATCATCACAATAGTGTTTTGTAATTGGTTCCCTTTGAGAGAAATATCACCGAGTAAAACATTTCCCTGAATCAGACCAATAGAACCTATATCACTAGTCGTATTAATTCCCAGAACTAGCATTGCTGTTTCAAACCTGCAATAATGTCATCGTACCCTATCCCAATAGCTGTAATATCTATTTTCCTTTCATTTTCTTGATTCAGCAAGCACAGCTGAACCTTTAAGTAATTTTGAGAAAGTTGTTTAATGAACTTATCACCCCATTCGATCAGACAGACACCCTCCCCATTTAAATACTCTTCTATCCATAATAAGTCTTCTACTGCCAATATTTCTAATCTATAGAAATCCATATGATAAACAGGTAATCTACCCGCATACTCATGAATTAAATCGTAGGCGGGACTATTAACATATTCATGATCTGGGACGCTTAAGCCGAAAGCAATCCCTTTCGCCAGTTGTGTTTTACCAGCAGCCAAATCACCTACTAGCACAATTACATCACCAGGTCTCAACAGTAAACCAATTTTACGACCCAAATCTACTGTTTGGGCAAAATTCTCAGTTTTAAAGCTGATATCACTCAGATTTTCGTAGCCACTATCATGACTAAGCATCTAAAAGTATTCTCCTGAAATTAGGAACAAGTAAATCAAATCATTGTTTAATATAGACATATGAAAATAATTCTCTAGGTAAATTATGGAACATAAAATTTCTCTGAAAGTGAATACGGATATTAATGCTGCTACTGAAATATTAGCTTGGTTTGAGCAGGTGAATCAACCTTCCATGATTGATGGGAAAATTTGGTGTCAACTCCAAACAATTCTCATAGAAGGGTTTATTAATGCAGTTTAAATTTCTTTTACTTATGAATATATTAATTTCCAGTAGTGTTCTTGTTCTAGTTTTGATTTGTGTAACCGTATCAAAGGTTGCTATAGCCCAGAAGATTCACCACCCACATATTGCTCAATTGTCAAAGTTGACAGATACCTTGATCGTTCCTGGTGAACGAGTTGGTTTAGTCACTCAAAAAACTAGTAAGCAAGATTTAATCAAATTTTTTGGTGTTTCCCACCTAGTTGACAAAACAATATCGGGTGCTGAAGGTGAGGGACGTTACCCGGCAACCCAAATAAATTTAAGTCAAGGGCGATCGCTCTTGGTCATCTGGAGTGATCCAACCCAAACTAAGCCTGTGGTGATCAAGATTTTAGGGTCAGCTTGGAAAACCCCTGAAGATATTGGTATCGGTACTCCCCTGAGCAAATTACACCAAAAATTAGGCAAAACCTTTCAACTCTACGGGTTAGATTGGGACTACGGTGGAACTATCTTACTTAAAAGTAGCCGATTATCTCGTTATCAAGGTAAACTCATACTACAAGTTGGTATTCCATCTGATGCTGCTATTAGATTTCCCCAAGACTATAATGCAGTTGTCGGGGATAGGACTTTTTCAGCAGACAATCCTCATTGGAAGCCTTTAGGGGTGAAAATAACAGAGATTTCTGTGCTGTTTTAGGGGATCAGGGGATCAGGGGAGAAAGAATTTATAGTTATTTTGTTTAGAAATGAAATACGACTGCGCTATTTATTGTCTTCTCTAATTTTTATGGGTAGTTCAATCACGAATTTTGTCATTTTTCCTGGTATAGATTCATGCCAAATTTTGCCTTTATGCCTTTCTACGATGATTTGATAACTTATGGATAAACCTAATCCTGTACCTTTACCTACAGGCTTAGTGGTAAAAAAAGGATTAAAGATCTCAGAATGCAAGTCTGGTGGAATCCCCACTCCATTGTCGGAAATTGCGATCGCTATGCGTTCACCGTCTAACCTATATGTCCTAATCCAAATACTCAGTTGATTTTCCACCAGATTTGAGTATGAACTATCTTGATCGGATTTTTCTAGCGCATCGATCGCATTGCTCAGGAGATTGAAAAAAACCTGATTGATCAATCCCGCATAGCACTCTACCAATGGTAATTCCCCATAATCTTTGATTAACTGAATTCCTGAGTGATAGCTTGTAGGAGCAAACCGGTGTTGTACTAGCAGTAAACTGCTATCAATTCCTTGGTGAATATCTACCCATTTTAATTGAGATTCGTCTAAGCGAGAGAAGTTGCGTAATTCTAACACAATATTACGAATACGCTCAGTCCCAACTCTCATAGACTGTAAAATCTTAGTCAGATCTGCTTGTAAAAAGTCAAGTTCTAACTCATCGAATTGGGTTAATTCTGCTGCTAAAGTCTCATTCGACGTATGAGGATAATGTTTTTCGTAAGCTTGCAACGCTTTCAGCAATAATTTAGTATAATCATCAACATAAGCCAAATTACCATGAATAAAACTAATTGGATTATTAATTTCATGTGCAATTCCCGATACCATCTGTCCTAAAGCAGACATTTTCTCATTCTGTAGCATTTGGATCTGTGTTACTTTTAATGTCTCCAGTGTTGCCTCTAAAATTGTGTTCTTTTCGTACAATTCCTCAGTTCTCTCCTGTACTCGAACTTCTAAATTTTTATTAATTCTAGCTAATTTGCCCAAAGCTGACCGGAGTTTTTTTTCTGCTCTTTTTCGTTCTGCGACTGTTGCAGTCAGTAGTAAAGTAGTTAGAGTTACTACTATAATAAAGGATTGTAATTGTGTCAGAGATTGTTCAATATTATCACCAACAAATTCACCCTTACCATTAACTGTAGCAATAACTGCGATTGTAGTGATGACAAAGTTCAATAATGTGACTAAGGATTGATCTAAACGAAAGCAAGACCAAAGTAATATTAAAATTAATATATATTCTAGACGAGATCCTTCTAAAAAGATTGTTTTACTCAGTATGAAGACTAAACTCGCCAAGAGAATTAGTTCAAATATGTACCAAAATTCTAAATAATCTGCCTGTTTTTTCGGATTTAATCTATCAAGATAATTTTTCGCATTTTCTCCATTATCAAGAAATGAACTCAGAATTGACCAGTTCACAATTAAATAACGTTTTTGGTGAATTAGTCTATCCGAACTTAATAAGATGGGAGTAATGATAAAAATTCCTGAAACATTAGAAACCCACCAAATTAACCAATTCTCTTCATAAGTTGTCCAGGTAACTTTACCACTTAATGCTAAACAGGTAACGCCTACAGTTGCGTTGACCATTGGACCGATCACACAAGTCAAGAGTAAGAATTGAAATACGTTGATTACACGTTCTAATGAGTAACGCCTTTTAGTAAATCTTTGTAAGAGGAAAGTACCCAAAAAAGTGCCTAGAGTAGTTCCCAATGCAATTCCCAGGACAGGGAGCATGGAGATTACCCAAGAGAAAAAATTCGTTTTGTCTTGAAAAGCCCAGAAATTAGCGAGAAGTGAACCCAAAAAAACACCATATCCTATCCATTTACCAAATAGCAGGACGGAACCAACCGCAATTCCGTCCGCAGGCCAAACTGGTGTAATGGATTGAGGCGTAGAAGCAAGATGTCGCGATATCTCAGCAGTAGCATAATAAGCGATCGCTACAGCAACAATACCGCCAATTTGCTGGGGAGAACGAGGAACTATCAAGTGCTTCTTTGGGAACATTGGGGTTATATTAAACCAGAACGACCTATAGTTAACTTACCAAGTATCACCAAGTATCTGCGAATATCTCCAATATTTTACAGTCTCCAGACTCAATTGCTGCTCATGGAAGTATTTTTTTGCAGAAGTTTATTGGAATATTTAGCTAGAGAGGCTGTAACAAAATTTGTAACAACGACATCATTTAGCTGAAAGCTAGATTAAATTAAAAAAAATCTCATAAAAAAATCTCAGGGATATCCCTGAAGTGGGGGGAAAGATTGTTTAAAGATATTCGAGATTACCAAATTCTGTTTCTCTGCTGTTTTCTGATTATGGGAATCGGTACAAGGGACTGGACGCTACATCCAGAGTTTATTGCTGTGGCGATCGCGACTTGTGTTGCGACACAATTGCTACTGTCATGGGTAAGTGGTAAAGGACTAACCAATAATATTCGTAGTGCGGTGATTACTGCTTTAGGACTCAGTTTGCTATTGCGGACTGATGATTGGACAACAATGTTTATAGCTGCTTTTGCAGGAATAGCAAGCAAATTCCTTTTTCAAATTGACCATAAACACTGCTTCAACCCGGCTAACTTTGGGATTATTTCCGCGTTATCTCTGACTCATAGTGCTTGGGTTTCCCCTGGACAATGGGGTGAAGATTGGTGGTATGGATTATTATTTCTGGGAACTGGTGGCTTGATTTTAAAACGTATTGGTCGCTGGGACACCACTGCTGCTTTTTTAATCGCTTACTCCAGCATGGAAGCTATGCGCAATCTTTGGCTGGGTTGGACTTGGGACGTTTTTCTCCATCGTTTAATGAGTGGTTCATTAATCCTATTTGCTTTATTTATGATTACTGACCCACGCTCAATCCCGGATTCTCGTAAGGGAAGAATCTTGTGGTCAGTGGCGATCGCCAGCCTGACTTTCATTTTGCGTAATTACTTCTTCCTTCCTACTGCTGTTTTTTGGGCGTTATTCATTCTCGCTCCATTTACTGTATTCATAGATCGCATCTGGTCATCACCTAGATTCACTTGGTTCAAAGCAGAGAAACTAGCATTAACGCAGTTACACCAGATATCAGCACCAAATTCAGTTATCAGCTAACTACCAAATTACCAATATGAGCAAATTATTTCGACTATTTATTTCTTGGCTGTTGCTATTGAGCTTAGTTTTTAGCTTTACACCAACAGCTTGGGCTTTCTGTGGTTTTTATGTAGCAAAAGCTGATACTAAATTATACAATAAAGCTTCCCAAGTAGTAATTGCGCGGGATGGCGATCGCACTGTCTTGACAATGGCGAATGATTTCCAAGGAGATGTGAAAGATTTTGCTTTAGTTGTTCCTGTCCCCACAGTGATCAAAAAAGAACAAGTCAAAGTAGCTTTTCCTAAAATTGTAGAACGACTAGATGCGTTTAGCGCACCACGATTGGTGGAGTATTTCGATCCAGATCCTTGCACTCCTATTTATCCAGTGGCGGATAGCGCAGCACGTTCATCCAATTTCATGGTGAAAAAAAGCGCACACGCTAGAAGAGATTTAGGGGTAACGGTAGAAGCGCAATTTAATGTGGGAGAATATGATATTGTCATTCTCAGCGCCAAAGAATCAAACGGTCTAGAAACTTGGCTCCATCTCAATGGCTATAAAATTCCATCAGGAGCCAAGCAATTACTCACACCTTACATTCGTTCCTCAATGAAGTTCTTTGTCGCCAAAGTCAACTTGAAAGAATTTAACGCTTCTGGTTATCAATTTCTCCGACCATTACAAATATCTTACCAATCGCCTAAATTCATCTTACCCATTCGTTTAGGTATGGTTAACTCTTCTGCTGCACAAGACTTGATTATTTATATCCTTTCACCCAAGGGACAAGCAGAAGTCACTAATTATCGGACTGTGAAAGTTCCATCAGATGTAAATATTCCCCTGTTTGTCAAACAGGAATTTGGTGGTTTTTATAAATCCATGTTCCAGACTGCTTATACAAGAGAAGATAAGAAAGTGGCTTTTCTGGAATATGCTTGGGATATGGGTAGCTGCGATCCTTGCTCGGCTGAACCTTTGAATAATGATGAACTCAAGGAAGCAGGCGTATTTTGGTTAAATTCTCCACCGACAAATAGCATTTATCCTCGGTTACGTTATCGTCCTTACCCTACAAGTGGTGTATTTATTACGAGATTACATGTACGTTACACCCGGAATAAATTTCCCGAAGATTTGATGTTTCAAGAAACTTCCCATCGTGAGTTTTTTCAAGGGCGCTATATTCTCCAACATCCATTTACAGGACAAATCAGCTGCGATCGGGGGAAAGAGTATGTGCGATCGCTCTCCCAAAGAAGAGAAAAAGAAGCGCAAACTCTTGCTCAACTAACTAATTGGAAAATTCCAGATATTCGGCGCAGAATGCAGTAAAGTCATTTTACCCAAAAGGGAAATCCTGCTTAACATTCCAACGTTGACCGTCGTGCTGTAATAACGACAAATCAGTAGCTGTAAATTCAAAGTACAGCTGGCGCTGTTGAAATTCTGGCCAAGCGGCTTGAAAGTTCTCCGGAGTTAAATCTCGAAACGCCACAGTCATATGGGGAACAAAAGGGCGATTGTGGGATTTTGGGTCAAAGATCCCCAATTCGTCTTTCATATAGGCGATTAAATTTGACTGTAAAAGTAAGAGTTCTGGACTTTTGAGGACATCAATATATATAACATGTTGAGGAAAAGCAGCAAAACCATTGAGGATGATGGGAACTGGTTGCTGCTGTTGAGCAAATTTGCTTATTGCAGTTTCCATAAGCGTTACTTTAGCAGACTGATATACAAAAGGTGGTTGTAACGTAATATGTGGAGGAGAGTTTTGCGCTCCATAACTAGCATAATGAATAGCAAAGTGCTGTTTTATCTCATTGGTATATTCCTGAATGTAACTGGGTGGGATTAAGGATATAAAGAAGCGATTCATGGGAATACAAAGTTAATCTGAGAATAAGTGTATATATTAATAATACTTTGTATACTCGTATTGTCCGTCTGTAAACTGTGTGAACTGGAATTACTTATGCCTTGGTTTGCGAAAATAGAGAAGGGTATTGTGGACAAATCCACTTTTGACCAGTATGTACCTGCTCACAAAACCTATGTAAAAGAATTAATTGAACGCGGATATAAAGCCCGCTCTGGTTATTGGGTAGGTTATGGCGGTGGAATGTTGCTGTTTGAAGCAGCTTCTAGGTCGGAAGCTGAAGTTATAGTAGCCTCTGACCCGTTAATCCAAAATGGTTGTGTCGATTATCAGCTTTATGAATGGCAAATTGTTGTGGAATGACACACAATTTCCAATTTCTTATGTTATTCTTGTATAAGACCTGGACCTATGCGACTTCAACGCCCAAACCTTGTCAGGACCGGAAGGTAGCAGCAACACGGGATGCTTGTGGTAGGCGTAGTCTCCGGGTCGCCCCAATTTAGAAGTACTCAACAGGAGCACTTAAGGGTAATGCCTGGTTTTGGAGAAATAGTTCAAAAAGCTTTTTATCTTGGTGTCGGTTTAGCTTCTTACGCTGGTGCGAAAGCGGGCGGAAAGTTTGTTGAACTGCGATCGCAAGTGCAAAAGTTAGCAGATGAGATGGTCGCTAAAGGCGAAATCAGCACGGAAGAAGCTCGTCGTTTAGTCGAAGAGATGATGAAGCAAGTTCAGCGAAATCAAACATCTGAGGATGTTCGTGAGGACAAACCTGCTGCAGAACCCCGACGCATAGAAATTTTGGAAGTAGATGAAGAATCAGCCATTAAAACGTCTACTGAAAAAACGGGTGTTCCCGATGATGTCAGTCATCTGCGTGAAAAAGTTTTAGAATTACAAAAGGAATTAAAGCGGTTACAAAACGAGTAGTAATTTCGAGAATAGACATATTTATTATATAATTTGGCTGATAGTTACGCGGTATTCCTCACCTTTTTAGCTGGAGTGTGGGCGCTGAACTTATGGAAAATTGGCAAAAAGACTTAGTAGATATGATAGAAAATATCGCTGATGAAACAGAAAGCTTTTTTCTGGAGATGAGCGATTTAGTCGGTGCTTTTTTTGAGATCACAAGTGAAATTTCAGAACAAATATACGCCTCATTCACCGAGGATTTGAATCTTCAGGATTTAACAGAACCTTTTCGGGAGTTTTGCGCCGAATTGGAGGATTTAGCGTCTGATTACGAAACTATAGCCACTTTTCCTGAGGAAATTGAGGCGACACCAGACAAAAATCCTGCTTGTGTGGGTTGTCGTAACTATCATGGTCAAGCATACAATGGAAACCTCCTAGTTTGCGCTATACATCCTTATGGATATGATGATGTGTCTTGTCCAGACTGGGAAAATATCATAGAATGATGCTGGACTATTAATCATGATAAATTAAACCAATTTACGGAAAACCTTTATGATCGATGATTTCGCTACAGAAACTCTATCTCCAGCAAGTTCAGAAATTAAATATGGTGAGCGAGAAATCAAGGAAGGGAAATTGATTACATTTCCTAATCCCCGTGTGGGGAGACGGTATGAGATTAATATATCTTTACCAGAGTTTACCTGTAAATGTCCTTTTTCCGGTTATCCCGATTTTGCAACTATTTATTTGACTTATGTTCCTGACTCCTTTGTGGTAGAGTTAAAGGCTTTGAAGCTTTATATCAATAGCTATCGCGATCGCTACATTTCCCATGAAGAATCAGCCAACCAAATTCTGGATGACTTTGTCGCAGCGTGCGATCCCCTAGAAGCAGTAGTCAAAGCTGATTTTAGTCCCAGGGGTAATGTACATACTGTAATTGAAGTACGTCACCAAAAATTGATCGCGCTGAATTAGCTGTGGCTAGTTTGGGAATTCATTTCTGTCAAGATCCCCAAAAGCTCTCTTTCAAAAATTATTTGAGCGCGGTTAGTCTTTCCTCCTATATATAGGCGATCGCCTACTTGGAGCGCCCAAATTTGCGAATGGGAAAAATAGCTCATCACCACACCCAACATCAACAAACCAAATCCAGCATAGACAACTGGAATACCTGGGTCAAATCTGATTTGTAACCCTGTACTCCCAATCAAATCCAATACCTTCAAAGTTATCCCATTGATTGGAACAGACATTCCTGTGCGCACAGTATTAATTAACTTACCTTCACCATTGTAAATTAACACCAACCCTTGTAAATCCTTTGCTAACAGGGAAATTCCTGTACTCATATCGGGTTTAGTTGGAATCCAAGTTCCCCAAATCCGTCCTTTACCATTCGTATCTAATTGCGCCATAGGTAATTGGAAGATCGGACTGTTATTAAACTGGACGCGCACACCAGAAATTCCCCAATCCGTTTGATATAAAGTTACACCATGATAGCGTAAAGGCTGATTGACAAAAATTCGCTGACGGTCAACTTCCCCTCCTTGATGGTCGAGGACGGATAAATCTGAATAAAATTGGTCAATTCCTCCTGTGGGAGTGTAATCAATCCAAAAACGATTTACCCGCACAGACCAATCTTTCAATACATCCTGAAAAGCAAAAGGACCAGCACTAATAACATTTTTTATTTGAAACGTATCGCCACTACTGATCATTTCTTGAGCAATAAATCCAGTCATTGCTCCTAAAATCCCACCTATCAGAATAGCAACTATACCAATATGTACAATAATTGGTCCAATACGTCCAATAATCCCTTTGCGAGCGTAGATTGGACCATCTGGCTCTTGAAATATCTTATAACGTAGTTTTTGTAAAATAGGTGCGATCGCATCCACTGAAACATCAGTCAATTCAGCACTCAAAGCCAACTTGGAAAATTCATTGGGTGAATCATAGTATTTCCAACGTTGAGCAGCTTTCAGCGCTGGTAATTGACGCGTAAAAGTACAAGCGGTAAGACTCGTCCCAAATAATACTAACAGGCTCAAAAACCACCAAGTACGATATACATGGTCTAAACCTACTACCTGAATTACTTTCCAACTCAGGAACCCAAATAAAGCGGGATGTTCTGGATAATTGGCTTGATAGAATCCTGGTGTTTGGTCTTGTTCAATCACAGTACCAGAAATGCTCAATAAAGCAATCAGCAGAAAGACGCTAATAGCTAGTCTTAAATCCGTAATTACGGGTAAAAGTTCGCGTCGCAGAAACTTTCCGGGAATAGTCCACCATTTTGTGGTGTTGATTGTTGTGTTATCTACAGTCATGTGAGCGATCGCTAAATAGGTAGGCGAGAAATTAAAGAAACAACTCCAAATCCCACAAGTAGAACACCACTTACCGGGTTAATCCAACCAGACCAGCGACGCAGTTCTAAGAGTTTTTTGATCGAAGCAGTAAAAGTACCTGCTAAAATTAAAGGAGCAACATAGCCTGCTGTATAGGAAAGTAGGAGAAAAGCACCTAAAATTAAGTCCTGTGTATTAGCTACCCAACCTAATAAACTAGCTAACACAGGAGTACTACAAGGAGATGCGACCAAACCAAAGGTCAAACCCAGCAAGTAAGAGCGTAATCCTGATGAAAGATTGGAGGAAATCCAATTTGTTTCACCCAAGGAAGGGAATTGTATAGGGAGAGCTTCCAGCAAATTCAATCCCATGATAATCGCCAGAATGCTGACAATTATAGGTAAACCGATCCCCACACTACCATAAACTTTCCCAATCAAACCAGCGATTATCCCTAATCCAGCTAATGTTGTCGCCAATCCCAAAGCGAACCAAGTTGATTGAGCAGCTGCTTGGAGTCGGCTTTTAGTTTCATAACCACCAATATACCCGATAGTGATCGGGAGCATAGAGAGCATACAAGGTGTCAAACTAGTTAGCAAGCCCGACAGAAAGATAATCCCAATACTGATGGGAGTTAAATGGGTTAATTGGTTAGCCACTAGAGCATTGGCAAATTGTTCTATTTCGTAAATTCGGGTTTGCAGGTTCTCTAGCATGGGTGTTTTATATCATAAGATGCTTGCTATGCTTATATTCTAACACCTAAGAGTATTCCTTTTACCTTTAACTTAACTTTGGCTGATGTTCCAGTCCATTAACCAGTCCCTTGAAAGCACAAACCCCTTAAAATCTGGTATTTCAAGGGGTTTCGATCATATGCCAGGAACCAGACTTGAACTGGTGACACGAGGATTTTCAGTCCTCTGCTCTACCGACTGAGCTATCCCGGCGCAGGACTTAAATATCCCCATGAAAAATAAATATAGCAATAAAACGAGAATTTGGCAAGAGCTTTCTGCAAAAATTTTCAGCCTTACGCAAATTACTCGGAAAACAGAATAGAATCATGGGGAACACCTTGCTCCCCATTGTTGATATTTTTGGGATTATTAGCTTAAGCAGAAGTTGATTTTCTGCGGATAATTGAGCCAATACTCACAGCACCAAGAGCTAGTAACCCCAATGGGGAAGTAGGCTCAGGAGTGGCTGCCACTCTGTAGGTAACATTATCAATTTCAAAAGCTGGAGAGGTTGAGTCTAGAACTACTTTGTTAAAAGTCTCACCTGGTGCAGCAAAAATGTCTACAAATGGGTTGTTTGGTACATATTGCTGCGCACCGTTAGCAGGAGCATTAGGAACTTGACTACCACTGAATGTAGCTATCTGTGTAGCACCATTATACAACGTTACTTTATTATACCCGTCAACTGAACCCCAATCCAAACCCAGATAGTTAACTGGTTTAGCAAGGTTTATAGTGACATCATCACCAGGTTCAACAGCAAGATATGTGCTGACATCCTGACCGGTTGAACTAGCGCTACCGACTCCTGGTGCTGCTGCTACACCACCAACACTTTGATTAAATAGGGAAGAAGTACCATATCCCCCAGAGTTTAAGTTATTCAGGTTATTTCCAGTTTGAGTAGTGAAGCTGACAAATCCACTGGTCGGTGCTCCACTCTCAAAATCAATAGTTTGACCTCCGGGTACGGAACTGTACAAACCATTGGCAGTGAAAATTGGATTGCTCTGTACGCTAATTGTTGCAGCGTTAGCTGCGTTAGCACCCATCATGACAACTGTTCCTGTAAAAACTATTATAGATACTTGTTTTAAGTTAAACATATCACCCTGCCTTTTTGTTTCACTTGATTTTATTGCCCTTAGTCTATATTCTTACACAAGAAAAGTGCTGTGTGTTTTTTTAACGCCTGGCTTTACAGAAAAATCATGTTAAAGGCATTATATTTAAAGTTTGTGAAAAGGTTGTAGTCAAGAAAATCCCGAAAAGACAGGAAATTGGAGGGTGTAACTCAATCAGTTTAATACTTTTGGACTCAATCCAAGACTCTAAGTATTATTTCGTAGCAATTTATTATAAATAATACAAAAGCTGCGAATCCAGTAAAACTACGAACCTCATCCGCAAATTATTGGGGCGGAGTTCTGTTGAAAATGCTAGGACTTTAGCCTAACTATCTAAAGACAGATATTTTTTGAGATTTTTTAGATGAAAGATCTGTAATGACTGTTACAATCTTGTTAAGAAAAGTTGCCTGTTGTGCTTTGTGAACGTGCAATTTGGCTGCGACTCTAATTGAGAAGACAACGTGAAAAACATTTGCTAGACCAGTCTGTGGGAGACTGGTCTTTTTGTTACTCCCTACCTTCTTAGGATAGTTGTGGTTTTCCCCAAAGTATGCTTTCGTGTTTATAAATGGCAATTCCTGGTTTGGCACCTTTGGGCTTGTAGACGTGTTTTGGGCGAGTGTAAACTATTGGTACTTGTTCGCTCTGACGCGCACGGCTGAAGTAAGCCGTGAGATTTGCCACATATTGCAAGTCAGCTTCTTCGGGAAATTTACCTGGTTTGAGCCGGAGTAGTACATGGCTACCGGGAATTTCTTGAGCATGAAACCATAAATCGTAATCTCCAGCTAGACGAAATGTTAATTGGTCGTTTTGACGGTTGTTCCGCCCAATTAACACCTCAAATCCACTGGGTGTCTGATATCGCCGAAAATTTGTGCTAGGGTTTTCGGTTTGAGTGCGACTGCGATAATCTATTTCTGCTAAGTACTTTTGTCCGATTAGTTCATCCCGAATTTCTTCTAAGGCTTGTAGATCTTCGACTGTTTGATAGCAATCTATTTGGGCGATCACTGCTTCTACTTGTTCTAAATAATCTATTTCAGCCTGGACTTGGTTGTGTAATGGTGCGATCGCCACTCTAGCTCGCTTGAGTTTTTGATGTTGTTTATATAAGCTTTGAGCATTTTGGACGGCGTTTTTATCGGGTTGGAGTGCGATCGCCACGGGTTGATTAGTTTCAAAGTCTGGGAGGAGGATTTCTGTCATCCCTATTTCCCATTGGTGTAAGTAAGCCATGAGCAAATCAGCCTGTTGGCGGTATTCATCGGCTCGCTCTGCTTGGTCTAGACGCTGGGTAAAAGCTGCTGCTTTAATTCTTAACTTAGCCAAAACATGCTGTAATTTCTGGATTAACTGATGGCGTAGTTGGACAAATTGCTGTTGATTTAATTGGCTGACATAATACTTATAAACTAATTCCTGGACTTTAGATGTAGATTGAACCGCACCCCACCCCATGACAGTATATCCAGCTTCTGTCCAAGCAGGTGAAAAGCTACTTTTTTCTAAAGCATTTAACCACTCTTGCCAAAGTTTAAACAGATTTTGCCATTGATCATCAGTTAAATGATCAGTCTGAGTCACTGGTTCTATGTTAGCTACTAACAGCATAGAATCTAGTAAAGCTGTACTCAGACCACTATAACTTTTCAGCAATTGTTGCTTGATCCCTCCTGGGATCAAGCTAATCCTTTCTCGCCATCTAGCTTGTGGTTCACTCAGACTAGGTATTGGACCGGTTAACTTTGGTGGCGTTTCGTAAGGTTGTCCAGTTTGAATAGGGCGGACACTGGATTGTTGCTGACTGACTTGATGCGCAGCAGTGATAATCAAGTTGGTCGCATCTGTCAGAATGACATTGCTGTATTTCCCCATAATTTCCACATACAGGTGGTAAAGCACATCTTCCCCTGGACGATGGGTAAATTGTAGATCAACCACACGTTCCCAAGGAGCGATCGCCCCGATTTTCACCAACGCTAACCCTCCTAACTGATGTAGAAGTTGCTGACTGAAGGTAAAAGTATCAGGAATACGTGGTGGTGCTTCACCAATACAAATATGGGCAGCTTGGGGATGCCAAGAAATTTCTAGCCAGCCCCGATGCTTCAATGTACGTAGTGCTATAGCCACAGTATAGCGATCGCGCTGGTAAACCTGTTCAAGGCGAGAGGGTAACCAGTAAGCAGACAATTCGCTACAAGCAGCTGTCAAAGTCGTAAAATCAACTGGTTGCAAAGCAATTAATTGTTAGCATTAACAAGGTTGAGGTTTAGTATATTTCATCTGAGAAGAAGGAGACAGGGTAGGAAAAAGGGAAAGCTCATAACTAGTGAAACCGGTAGGGATGCAAGGCCTTGCGCCCCTACTTTTGCCAAGGTGAGGGAATAACTGTCGTGGAAAGTATTTTTTCCCCCATCAATTTCAGAGCAATTTTTCCACAGGTAGGACATGGAAGTTCCAGACCCTGTGGTGATGATACTGCTACTTCACTCAATAAACCTTGTTTACAATGCCAACATTCAAAAATTACCCGACTAATTGGTTGATTACAGTCTAGTATCTTGACGTGTTGTGCAGCTGTCGGCTGAGGTTCTTGCTTTTTAGGTTTCAGGAAATTTTTAGTTGCTTGCACTTCCATTATTTACCTACTTATTGTTCGCTTACACCAGAAATTCCATATTTCTAGAGATGAGCTACTATTCTACAAAATATGAGTGGAAGCGGGAAAGATTTACCCATGAATAGAATATTCCCAGAGCCAAAACTATTCGCTAAAGACGGATTAATTCAGGTGTTTGCGCTTTTTGCAATAATAGTTGGGTATATAGATGGTCTAATTGAATCGCCACACCATCCCAACTAAATTTTGCCATAACACGCTTTTGTCCAGCTTTACCTAGCTTTACCCGGAGTTCGGGATCACTGAGAATGATGTCAATGGCTTTGCTCAAAGAAGTAACATCTCGTGGAGGTACTAATAAACCAGTTTCTTGATGAATAACAGTAAACTGTAATCCTCCTACATCACTAGCGATCACAGGTGTACCACTTGCCATTGCTTCAATTGCGACTAATCCAAAGGGTTCATAGTAACTAGGAACAACACAAATGTCCGCAGCAGCATAATAATTAGGTAACACTGATTGACTCAGCAGACCAGGAAGAGAAGTAAATTCCGTCATCCCTAATTCCTGGATAATTCCCTCAATGCGATCGCGTTCTTTCCCATCACTATTCCCCGGAGTGCTTCCACCGCCAATCATTAGATGCAGGTTTTTTGAGCCATAAAACTTTGATTCTCGTACCGCACGCACCAAGATTTCTATCCCTTTCCGGGGGTCAAAACGACCTACATACAATATTAGAAGAGTATCTGGACTAATTCCTAAATTTTCTCTAGCAGCAGATCTTTCCACGGAACCAAAGCGGTGAATATCAGTACCACAGGGAATAACGTCAATATAACCCTGATTGGACACCAGTGATTCCATATGGTGTTTTTCCTGTGGACTGGTAGCAACAATTCTTTCGGCTGTCTCCAAGACTTCCTTTTCTACTGCTAACCGCTGACTTGCGACTAAAGGAATATTTTCAATTGTATTATACTTAATCACTCCCAAGGAATGGTACGTGTGAACCTGCATACTACCTTGAATTTGCTTTAATTGCAGTCCTACCCAGCTAGACAGCCAATAGTTAGTGTGAACTAATTCATATTTAATTCCATGCTCTTTCTGGAACCAGAGCAATTGCTCCACAAATTCTGGCAAGTATTTAAAACCACTATCGCGAGGAACAAATTCTACAGGACCTGCAATTAGGCGTATAGTACGACAGCGATGATTATGTTGAATTACCGCCTCTTGCTCGCTGCTTACTTTCCGGCAAAACATATCAACTTGCCATCCTAAACGAGACAACGCTTCGCCCACTTGGCGAACGTAAACATTCTGTCCTCCAGCTTCTTCTCTGCCTATTTCGGCTGCTGGATCGCCATGGACTGAAATTAAAGCGATACGTTTTTCAATGGTAGAGTTCATAATTTGTTTATTGCTGATTTCAACAAGTTAGTAGACTAATTTCAGTTTGTGCCTATCAGGCCCACCTGCTTATTTAGGGATTTTGACTATATCTTTATTCTAATTTAATTATGTCAAATTATTTTATCATTCTATCCCTTGGGGGGGTTGGTTTGCTCAGGTGTATTTATTTAATTTGTTTATATTTAATTTTACTTATAAGTCTCTCCATACTTTTGATAGATGATGAAAATGCTAATTCCAGATAAACTGGTTCATTTTTTATATATTGAAATAATAACTCAAGCATTACAAAATAAAGCCTTAGTTAAGATTCAACTGCAGGAATTAGAAATTAAACTCTTTTTTCGATAGTTTAATTCCTAATTGGGCTTGAGTTATTCTCTAAAATTCAATACACATAATATATCAAACATGAAATTATGCTCGATTAAAGTGTAGTTAAACAGAGAATAATCACAAAACTTTTTTAGCGTGCTAGTAATTTGCGGAAAATATGTTTACTCATATTATGATCAATGCTTGGTTTATTTTGTCAAATAAGCTACACTTTTGCGAAAAAGTTCCCAGGAATTCTTTAGAGTGTTATTGACTAAGCGCAATAATATATAGCTAAAATCACTGAAGGCGATCAATTGTGCGATATTGAATAGCCTCTGCTACATGATGGGGTGTTAGGTACTCATTCCCCGCTAAATCTGCAATAGTGCGCGCAACTTTGAGAATGCGGTCACTAGCTCTCGCTGACAATCCCAATTTACTAATTGCTGCTTCTAACAAATTGCGACTAGCATCATCCAATTGACACCATTTTTGCAGATGACGGCTATGCATTTGGGCATTGCATCGCAGATTTATTTCACCTTGGAACCGAAAATTAGCGCGATCGCGACCTTGTGATACTCTCTCCCTGACTGATTTAGAAGATTCTCCCGTGGTTGGTTGAGTGATTTCTTTAGGCTGTAAACGATTAACCGCCACTTGCAAATCGATCCGATCCATCAGTGGACCAGAAAGCCTCGCCCAATACTGCTCCCGTTGTCGAGGTGAACAGGTACAATTTTGGATGGTATCGCCATAGTAACCACAAGGACAAGGATTAGTGCTGGCTAATAAGGTAAACTGAGCCGGAAATACAACAGATTGTCTAGTACGAGAAATTGTCACACAGCCATCTTCTAGCGGTTGGCGCAAAAATTCCAACACATCCCGTTTGAATTCTGTCAACTCATCTAAGAACAGTATACCCATATGAGCTAAGGAGATTTCTCCCGGACGGGGAAAACTCCCACCACCAACTAAAGATGGTCCAGATGCTGAATGGTGTGGACTGCGAAAGGGGCGATCGCGAATTAAAGTCCCGCGATTTTTTAACAATCCAGCCACAGAATAAATGCGAGTTACCTCCAAAGACTCTGAAAATGATAGAGGTGGGAGAACTCCTGGTAACCGTCTGGCTAACATAGTTTTTCCACTACCAGGCGGACCGACAAAGATTAAATTATGTCCTCCAGTAGCAGCAATTTCCAAAGCGCGACGGGCGTGAGTTTGTCCTTTCACATCTTGCAGATCTGCTCCACCATTGGACAGATGAGATTCCTGCTGGAAGTGAGTTAGATAATCTAATTTGACTGGTTGATAAAGATGTGGATTATTTAATAAATCCATAACCTCAGATAGATGTTTACAACCATAAACATCTACATCTTGAACGATCGCTGCCTCTTGGACATTATCAACAGGAACAACCAAACTGGTAATTCCCATTTTTTCAGCCGTAGCGGCGATGGGAAGAACACCAGAAACAGGGCGCAAAGTGCCATCCAAGGAAACTTCCCCCAGAAACAAAAAATCTCCCAATAAATGAGTACTCACCTGTTGAGATGCTGCTAAAATCCCCACACTGATTGGTAAATCAAAAGCTGGACCTTCCTTACGCAAATCTGCTGGAGTGAGATTAATTACTATCTTACGCACAGGGAAGTCAAAACCAGTATTCTTCAGGGTTGCTTTGACTCTTTCCTTAGACTCCTGAACTGCGGAATCGGGTAATCCTAAGATGATCACCCCTGGTAATCCTCCAGAAACATTGACTTCTACACCAACTTTCACCGCATCTATACCAACAATTGCAGCACTCCAAACTCTAGCAAGCATTTTTTTGTGCAAAATAAACCATTCAAATCATCTAGCAGGTGAGTGATTAAATCTATATGGATGAAACCAGAGAAGCAATTTTTAGCAAAATTATTGGCAAACTGGCATATCCGGGAGTTAGGGAAGCATAGAATAGCACAAATGGCATCTATTGGGTACATATTTGCCTAATCTGCCCATATTCATCCAATCAAAAGATGCAAACTACGATAATCTGGATTATGGCAAATATTTGTCTAGGATAAAACCTGATTTTATGCGTATGAGAAAACTGTTGATCTCCTTCCTGATTTTCTTAGCTAGCTTAGTAGGCATAAACGATGCTGCTATTGCTGCGGTTGGTCAAAATGGCGCTACACCTGGCAACTTTGATTATTACGTGTTATCTCTATCTTGGGCTCCTGAATATTGTTATAGTCATCGCGATGACTCACAAGAATGTAGTGGACAAGGAGAAAGTTTTGTTCTACATGGATTATGGCCTCAGTATGCTCAGGGCGGTTATCCTGAAAATTGTTCCACTACTCAATTAACAGAGGATGATATTGCCAAGCACCCCAATGTATATCCAAGTACTAAACTTTATATCCATGAGTGGGAGAAGCATGGTACTTGTACTGGTTTAGAACCTGATAGTTATTTGGGATTAGCTCAACAAGCTTTTCAATCTATAACCATTCCTGACAAATATGTTGGAGTCACTGGAAAATTCAATACTACACCCGATCAACTAGTTAGCGATTTTGTGAATGCTAATCAAAGTTTAGATGCTAGCAAAGTGGTTCCTATATGTACTAAAGGAAGGTTCTTGTCAGAAGTAAATGTTTGCTACGCTAAGGACGGTTCTGGTCTGGTAAGTTGTGGTGATGATGTTGTGCAAGAATCTCAGAATACTTGTACTTCAGCAAGCATCATCGTCAGTTCTCCCGAACTGAATTCAGTCGCTAAGGGCTACTAACTTAAAGCGAGAGCGAGAGCGAGGGATTAAATCTAAATATGAGTGAAACCACAGAAACAATTTTTAGCAAAATCATTCGCAAGGAGATTCCAGCAGATATCGTTTATGAGGATGATCTAGCTTTGGCGTTTAGGGACATTAGCCCACAAGCACCAATCCATATTCTGGTAATTCCCAAAAAACCGATTGTTAGCATAGCGACTGCTACGGCTGAAGACCAAGCTTTATTAGGACATCTGTTGCTGACTGCTCAACAGGTAGCGCAAAAAGTTGGCTTGACAAATGGCTATCGCATAGTTTTGAACACAGGTGCAGATGGAGGTCAAACAGTATACCACTTACATTTACACATTCTAGGTGGTCGTTCCCTCACATGGCCTCCTGGTTAATTTAGAAACTAGTACTAGTGATGACTAATTAAGACCTTCTCCCGTTGGGTTAACTATGACAACGGGATTTATTTTTTGCTCGATATATTATAGTGATTCTACTTGACTAAAATTGTCCTCTAAACACGCTATTCTATTTCCCCCATGATTCGATGCAATTTGCAAGCAGTCCAAGAGTTTTGGGCGATCGCCAAAATTTATTGGTTAGGCAAAAATCGGCTGAATGTTTTAAGCTTATTAGGGCTGCTCATATTAGTCTTACTCGCTACTACACAGTTAAAGGTTTTTTTAAATACTAAACAAGGAGATCTGATCTCTGCTCTAGCAAACCGCGATCGCGCTAAATTCTGGCAAGCAATCATAATTGCATTGTGCGGAATTGTTGTCTTTGGCTGCATAAATTCTGTTTATGGCTATTTGCGGGAGAGAATAGGGCTAGACTGGCGCAAATCGTTAACCCATTACTTACTCAATCAATATTTTCAGGATCGAGCATTTTACGATCTATCTAACTTTCGCAAATCTATTGATAACCCAGACCAACGTATTGCTGAAGATGTCGCTAATTTTTGCCAACAATCAATGCAATTTTTTGTCAACTGCTTGGAATCATTAGTTGTAGTTGCTGCATTTAGTCTCACCCTTTGGTCAATCTCCCAACAATTAGTTATTGCTCTAATTGTGTATACTGTACTAGCCTACGGTATAACAATTGGTTTTTATGGCAGAAAATTAACCAAACTCAATTTTGAGCAATTAAAGAAAGAAGCTAATTTCCGTTTTGGCTTAATTCGGATTCGAGAAAACGCTGAATCGATCGCTTTTTACAATGGTATTGCTCAAGAAGCCAATAAAGTGAAATCTATATTTAATGAAGTATTTAGAAATTTTAAATTATTGATCCTCTGGTCAGAAGTCTACTTGAATGTCTTTAAATATCAATTTGGTTACCTTCCTTGGCTGATCCCAATTCTAATTCTGGGAAACCAAGTTCTATCAGGTCAGACAAGTGTAGGTAAAATTACTGAAGCAGAAGGGGCTTTTGGACAAGTCGCTTTTTCTGTTAATCTAATTATGTATCAGTTTCAAACATTCGCTAAATTTGCTGCTTCTATCAATCGTCTATATGTATTAATTGAATATCTCCAGCAATCAAGGAAGCAAATAGTTAGCAATCAAACCATAAATACAGTTAAAGATAATCACATAGCTTTTAAAAAACTCAGTCTCCAAACTCCTAATTACCAAAAAACCCTCTTTCAAGACCTCTCAGTAACTTTACCAGCAGGACAAGGATTACTCATCATGGGAGATAGTGGTTGTGGGAAAAGCTCATTACTACGGGCTCTAGCTGGATTATGGAACTCAGGAACAGGGGAAGTTCATAGACCAGAATTGTCAGAAATACTATTTTTACCTCAACGTCCTTATATGATCCTGGGAAGTTTGCGCGAGCAACTGATTTATCCTCACACTAATATCGAAGTAAATGACGATCATCTGGTACAAACTCTCCAATCAGTCAATCTTCTAGACTTAGTAGAACGATTTGGTGGTTTGGACGCTCAAGCAGATTGGAGCGATGTTCTCTCCTTGGGGGAACAACAAAGATTAGCTTTTGCACGGTTATTAGTCACAAAACCAAAATATGCAATTTTAGATGAATCTACTAGTGCTTTAGATGTGAAGAATGAAGAACGTCTCTATACTCTGCTACAAGAATTGGGGACAACTTTTATTAGTGTCGGTCATCGTCCTAATTTGCAAAAGTATCATCAAGTTATTGTGAATCTCTAGAGATATGTAGGGGCTCGTATGCCTTGCGCCCCTACTGTCCCGCTTTAATTTAGTAGTCCTTCACGATGCTGTGGCTGTATCTGTAGCTGGAACAGAGTCTTTTTTCTCGGTTTGAGAGTCAGATGGTCTTTGCACTTGTTTCAGATGAATGCTATTAACTTGTGCAATAAACTGCTCAATTCCTTGGCTAATTCGTTGTTGCTGTTCTGCTTCACTAGCAGCATCGTAACAACGATAAGCTGAAGAGATTCCTAAAATAAAATTCTCTTGTTCAGCTTCTAATAATTCAACTGCTGTATTCGCAGTCACCCAATTTTTCTGAAAGGGAAAAGATGTTACAATACTAGCAACAATTGAAGCAATGGCTGGACAAATTACAGGTAACCACTTCAACCATCCTTGATCTGCTTCTATTTTATCCACTAAAACTAATATTGGTGTAACTCCAGACAAAACTACCGTAGAAATTTGCAAAACGTAATAAAGAGATCTAGAAAGATTTCTCGCATTCTTGTAGTCATTAATCAGTTCTTGACAATACTCTAAAGCCTTTGTTCTGGCAGGTATGATGGTGTTGTTATCCAAACTGCTATTATTACTGAGTAAAGATGTGTAAAGTTCGGCTTTTTCTGCAAGTTGCTGTTTTTGAGCAGCTTTCTTGGCTTCTTTGATGGAGTTTCTGTTGAGGTAAAATAAAAAAATTGTCACAGTTAAGACGATCGCTCCATAGATGACAGAATCTTGGTTGTCCCCATAAAACTTGATCACAAAAACTGCACCAATAGCAACCGCGATTAATACATAATCGAAAAATCTGAGGAAAAACAACATTTTGTCACCTGGTATAGTAAATAGAAAGTAAACAAACTATTGACGATTTAGCCAAATCGTGTTGTCGGCTTACTAGCAAACAATACGGCAATTTTATCCGAAAGTAGTATCAAAGGCAATTGTGCTAAAAAAAGCAAACACTAGTTAAGCTCGTGGTTGCTTTTTTTCTGGTGATTATGATAGTCAAGCTCTCTAACAGCTAGATTTTTTTGGTGTTTAATTTTTGCTTTTTCCGTCGTTGAGATGATACTACTCCATGGTGGATTGGATAACCAACTACAGGTATTACTTGATATTTCCTCTCTTCCTCCAACTGTTTAATTTCAGTATAATCGACCCAATGAATGCAATCGACTGGACAAGTATCTATAGCTTCTTGGATCAATTCCGTTGTATCTCCGTCTTGGCGGATAACACGCGATCGCCCATAATCTGGCTCAATATAGAAAGTATTACGAGCTACATGAGCGCAATGTTTACAACCAATACAAGTAATTTCATCAACATAAACACCTGTTTGCCGCAGTCCCCCCCCCAATTCTGGCTCTAATCCAGAACGTTCTGATAGATGACGTAAATCTCCACCTAACTCTGGTTCACATCCAGAACGGGGATTTTCTTCTAAAGGCGGCTGCAGTAAATCAGACATTATGCACTCCAACGTTGTAAAACTAGACGAATGGAACCATCTTGATTTTTTTCCTGTTCAGCGACTTGGAAACCAACGCGTTCAGTTTCCTTAACCACTGTTTCATAAGCATAGCGCTGAGTTACTTGACGCAAAAATCCGTCTACAGATAGATTTTGCTGCCAATATTGTAAATCAGCTACCAATTCATATTCTGCGCCATTCCATTTAAAACCGATGTCAAAACCATTTTCCTGCTCAATAGTAATTTCAGCCGGAACAGTTTGACCGCGATAGCCACGAACTTCCTTTGAACCGGGTTTCCAATCTATACCCAATTCAGTCAGCGCATCTTTGAGTGATTCCAAGTTACGGATTTGAGTCTTGATTTGGCTAAAGTGTGACATGGTATTTTTCAAGCTAAAGGGGAATAAACTAAATTTTCTGTTAGGGTAAACTGCGGACAAATCTACCACTCGCTGAAAGTGGTTTGGGTATCCTTTACCTTGGCTTGTTGCGCTTGATCAAGCGCAAAAAAATCTGAAGTTTCTTCTTTGAACATTACTTGACCTAGCTGTGCTTCTATTGCTGCTGTTACTTCAGCGCAGGAAGCACCCACAATGCCAGTAACTTTTTCTTGTACTCGACCATCTGGATAGATTATGAATTCTAGTGTTTCCATACTATTGGTCAACAGTTGTAGTACGTCACCATTTAGTTAACTAGTTTTGCCTACTTGAGCCAAAAATATTTCATTATCTTTACAAAAATTATTATATTTGTAATTAATTGCACTAGATAGTTGTTATTCTCTCTTAATACGGGAAATTAGTCAAGCAGAAATTAATCGTCCAGGGGGGATGAAGTGGCTGCTTAAGTGGTTAACATTTTTATTTAAAGTGTTATTTTGAGGAAAAGCAATTTTTATGATATGGGCTCAGATTGATGACGAGATTAGCGCGATAACTGGCAAAAAGTTTCAAAGTCAGCATCAGCAATCTGTAGGTGGAGGTTGTATTAACCAGGGCTTTTCTATTAGTGATAGACAAATAACTTACTTTGTCAAGATGAATCAAGCTTCTGAAGCGGCTATGTTTGCAGCAGAATCAATAGGACTCAAGCAAATTTATGAGACAAAAACTATCCGTGTTCCCCAACCTATATGTTGGGGAGTTGCTGGTAACTTTAGCTATATTGTGCTAGAGTGGTTACAAATGGATGGTAACAGTACAAAATCTTGGTGGGAGATGGGTGGTAAGTTGGCTCAAATGCACAAAGTTACTACTCAAAATGGATTTGGCTGGAATATGAATAATACTATAGGTTCTACACCACAAATCAATACATGGACATCTGATTGGGTGGAATTTTTGCTCAAATATCGCTTGGGATATCAATTTCAATTAGCTAGAAGACAGGGGGGTAATTTTCCTTTACAAGAAAAGTTATTGGCGGCTATTCCTCAATTATTCGCTAATCGCCAAGTACAACCATCCTTGGTACATGGCGATCTATGGGGAGGAAATGTCGGTTGTACTGTTTTGGGTGAACCAGTTATTTTCGATCCAGCAACTTATTTTGGCGATCGCGAGGTGGATTTAGCCATGACTGAATTATTTGGTCGATTTCCAGTGGCTTTTTATCAGGGATATAACGCAGTATTTCCTTTAGATGATGGGTATGAAAAACGAAAAACGCTATATAATCTTTATCATATATTAAATCACTTTAATTTATTTGGTGGTGGTTATGCTGCACAAGCAAATCGCATGATTGAGCAGATATTACAGTAAAAAATCCTAAAAAGCTGCAATTTATGAATTAAGTGAATATAATTAACATTTCCTAGACTGAGAAACGGCATTTATTAGTACTGCAGTACCATAAAATAAAAATGCGTAGTTTCCATATTAATACTTACATAATCAGCTATTTCTTTTGAGCAAATCTTATCGCAATAATATCTATCTCCAGGAGGAGGAGAAACAGTCAAGGCTTTAATTATTATTAGAGTAATCTTCCAAATAATCTTTCCCCCTCAAATTGAGCTAGCACTGGGAGGGTAGGTTGTTAGGATGCATATTCTCTCCCTTTGGGCCCGTGCGGGTCTGGGGGGAGAGAATTTGGCTTTTTTTAGCAGGGACGTAGGATTTAAGGAGAGGGTTAGGGTGAGGTTCTTTGATATATTTCCGGTGGTAGAGTTTTATTTAAAACATCTAAGGCTTTTAGAACTTGTGTGTACACGCCCTGCTTATTAAGGGGGGGAACTAGAGTCAAAGTCCCCCTTAATAAGGGGGATTTAGGGGGATCTAAATTTGTATACCGAGAAGATAACTTTTTAAACATCCTCTAAGTTAGTAACCTGATTTCCTCTTGTCCAAATCCCTCTAGATAAAAATCCGTAGCAAAAAAGTCGAAGTTATTCAGACCAGTAAATTTAAAATCGGCAAATATTTTAGGAGAATTATTAATATGATAGAGTTTAGCTAGTCCCGGTTTTCTTTGAATGACTGACCAATATTCTAAGGGTACTCCATTCATGATAAATCGATTATTAGTAGTCATAATTAGCTGGACTAATCCAGTTCTAGCTTTATTAATAACTAATTTTATCATTGCTTGCGATCGCTCAAAATCAAGTCCTTCGCCAATATCATCTATTAAGATGCAGCTAGACTGAGAAGATTTAAGCGAGTAGTTTATTTGAATAATCAAAGATAGTATTCTAAACATACCTTGTGATATTAAACTCTGTTCAGTAGGCACTTTTAAATCATTTTCTTGGACACATATATATGGTAGCGAAGTCCTCGGAGATACAAACGCTTTTTGAATGTTGATATCAGATATATTATAGCCAACTACAGACATATCTAATTTTATATTTTCAATAAAAGGCTGTCCAAATCTTTCTTTACCTGAATTGAATATATCAACCACCTGATGAGTATTTTTGGGGTCTATTTTTTGTGGGAAACCATCAACTAATGGCAATAGGGGTTTTCCAAGACTTGAACCAAATCGGTAATATCTTAAAGAAATTGCCCAATTATGGATTTCTTCAAGAAATCGATGCTGAATACTGTCTCTCTTTTTTAGCGCAGCAAGTTCTTCGGTAGGAACTTGAAAATTTATATCACGTTGCAGTTCATCAGCCCAAATTTTCCCCTCAACTGAATCCCCCCTAGTCAGATAAGTTTTTTGACCTTCATCGTATTGTTCTTTTAAAATTCTCCCCTGATTAGCTCTTAATTTATATATTTTCTTTTTGTTAGTATTAGCATCAAAAGTCAATTCCCAATTTCTATATTTTGGATCTTCAGACAGACTTTCTTTACCAGATAATAAATCTGCGAGAAAATTAATAGATCTCAGAATTCGGGTTTTACCAGATGCATTTTTGCCAACTATTAGATTGATATCACCTAGACGACAATCTTCTAAACGCCATTCGCTTGGTAAATTTTCATCTTCACAATAAGATATTAAGTCCAATTTCATGGGATTTAATCTCTTGGCTCTACTCCATTTATTTATATCTTATCCTAAAAATTTGGCTAATAACCATTTTTTTAAGTGTATAAACTGTTATTTTGACCACGGGTATCGAATTTATAGTTACTATCCCCCTGTAGACACCAAATAAATTTCTATCAGGAGTACACGACTAATGTACATTAGTAAAGTGAAGGAATCATCAAATATTAAAGTCGCTGGATTTTAGCTAAAAATATGGGCAGCATTTGGGAAGTCGATTTTTACTCACGTCCGATTTTGGACGAAAACCAAAAAAAAGTTTGGGAAGTCTTGGTGTGCGAAAGCCCCTTAGATGTGAGCACAAAGATAGATTCTCTGTTTCGCTATGCAGAATATTGCCCTAGTACCCAGGTAAATTCCGCTTGGCTGCGGACGGCTCTACAAACAGCCATTGACAAAGCAGGGGATTCCCCCATGAAAATTCGCTTTTTCCGCCGCCAAATGAATAATATGATTACTAAAGCTTGTGAATCTTTGGGAATTCCCGCTTCACCTAGCAGACGCACTCTTGTTCTCAACCAATGGATACAGCAACGTATGGAAGCAGTTTATCCACAAGAGCCAGGTTATCAGCCAGGAAGCAACCCCTCAGTTAGATTGGATAGACCTTTACCTCAACGCCTACCAGATGCTTTGGAAGGAAAACAGTGGACATTTTTGACTTTACCAGCCAGCGAACTAGCTGATATGTCAGATTGGGAAATTAGTTTTGGCGAAGCTTTTCCCTTAGAATTAGCCCAGCTGTCTCCATCTACTCCTATCCCTGGTGTAGCAGTTTTTTCACCGAGAGCTTTGCCTTTGGCTGGCTGGATGTCTGGTTTAGAAATGGCTTACATCAGATTTGATAGTACTCAAGGAAAAAGGTTAGTTTTAGAAACTGGTGCTACTGAAAGCTGGATTTTGGCAAATATCAAAACTCCTCAACTTTTGACAGCAGGAGAAAATTTTGTCCAACTCAAACAACAAGCTAATGGTGTGCATTTTATTTGTGTACAATCTGATCCTCAAGCACAATCTTTTGCAGGGTTTTGGTTACTACAAGAGACAGATTACTAAGGAGGATGAACTCTAGCAGTCTTTTTACCACATTTAACTTTTACACCTGAATAGATGCAACTACAGGCTTCGCAATTTTGCTCACTTTAGTTTATACGGTTATGGTTTCTGAAAATATGTCACACAATACACTCTCAGAGCAACTGCTGGAATTAGCCATGAAATCTGGCGCAGAAGCCGCTGAAGTGTATGAGTCGCGATCGCTTTCTCGACCAGTATTCTTTGAGGCTAATCGACTCAAGCAATTGGAAACTAGCCAATCTGAAGGTACAGCACTGCGACTCTGGCACAATGGTCGTCCTGGACTCACTGTAGCTTATGGGACTGTAGATCCGCAAGTAATGGTTGAGCGCACATTCGCCCTCAGTCAACTTAACCAACTGGAACCTGTAGAATTAAGCAGCAATAGCTGTACATCTTATCCAGATTTAGGAGAAGTTGTGGCTGTAGAAAAATTGATCGATTGGGGTAAACAGGCGATCGCCCAAATTCGGGAAGTCTACCCTGATGTTCTCTGTAGCAGTGACTGGGAATGCGATCGCGAAACAACTAGATTAATCAATTCTCAAGGATTAGACTGTCGCCACACAGACACTACTCTTAGCTGCTATATTTCAGCTGAATGGATTCGGGGTGATGATTTTTTAACTGTGGCTGATGGACAGACCCAACGTTGTCAACTTCATCCAGATAAATTAGCCCATCAAATTTTACAGCGACTCAATTGGGCGCAAGAAAACGTCCAGACTCCTAGTGGACGACTCCCCGTACTTTTTACCTCTAAGGCTGCTGATATGCTATGGGGAACAGTGCAAGCTGCTTTAAACGGGAAGCAAGTCATAGAAAAATCTTCTCCTTGGGCGCAAAGACTGGGTACACCCGTTATCGCTCCCACACTTACCATATACCAAGACCCGGAAGTTGGACCTTATAGTTGTCCCTTTGATGATGAAGGTAATCCCACAAAATATCTGGTATTTATCGAAAATGGTATTTTGCGCAATTTCTATAGCGATCGCACAACAGGAAACCAATTGGGTACTAAAACAACAGGTAATGGCTTTCGTCCTGGATTAGGTAGCTATCCCATTCCCGGATTATTTAATTTTCTCATCCAACCAGGCGCTACATCCCTACAAGGGCTAATCCAAGAGATGGAATATGGCTTAATTGTAGATCAAATACTGGGAGGAACTGACGATGGGATTTCTGGTGATTTTTCCATCAATATTGATTTAGGCTATCTTGTACAAAATGGACAGGTAATGGGACGAGTTAAAGATACAATGGTAGCTGGTAATGTCTACTCTGCTCTGAAGCAATTAGTCAAATTAGGAGCAGATGCTGATTGGAATGGACCTTGTTACACTCCGTCAGTCATAGTGGAAGAACTCTCGATTACAGGGAAGCTAAATTGAAGAAAATAATTTAGGATCAGGAAAATACAGCACAATAATTGCAGGTTTAGTTATTTTGGAATTAACGATCGCCTCTAACTTTTTAGCGCATTAGGTTTAAAACTATGACAACTCTGACACTTACATCTGAAAACGTCGAAACAGTATTAGATGAATTGCGTCCCTATCTCATGTCAGATGGTGGTAACGTGGAACTGGTAGAACTTGATGGACCCGTAGTAAAACTCCGATTACAAGGTGCTTGTGGTTCTTGTCCCAGTTCCACAATGACCCTCAGAATGGGTATTGAACGTCGGTTACGGGAGATGATACCTGAAATTTCCGAAGTCGAGCAAGTGATTTAATCATTGAGAGTCACAGGGGTTATAAGTTATAAGTTAGTTAGTGATATTCCTAACTTAAATAACTCCTGACTTCCTCCTATGTCTCATCCTCTCTACGTTGCGTTTATCTGGCATCAACATCAGCCATTGTATAAGTCTCCTAGTAGCAGTGCTGCTTCGACGATCAGCCAGCATTATCGCTTACCGTGGGTTAGGTTACATGGTACTAAGGACTATTTGGACTTAGTGCTGATGCTAGAGCGCTATCCTAAGTTGCACCAAACGGTCAATCTAGTACCTTCGTTAATTTTACAATTGGAAGATTATGTTGCTGGGACTGCATTTGACCCCTATCTCACCGCAAGCCTCACTCCTGTAGAACAACTGACTTTAGAACAGCAAGAATTTATTATCCAGCATTTTTTTGATGCTAATCGTCATAATTTAATTGACCCTCATCCTCGCTATGCTGAATTATATAATCAAAGACAGGAAAAAGGATTAGCTTGGTGTTTGACTAATTGGGAATTAGCAGATTATAATGATTTACTCGCTTGGCATAATTTGGCATGGATTGACCCCCTATTTTGGGATGACCCAGAAATTGCTACTTGGTTAAAGCAAGGTAGGAATTTTAATCTGAGCGATCGCCAACGGATTTATTCCAAGCAGAGACAAATTCTCAGTCGGATTATTCCCCAGCATCGGAAAATGCAAGACGCAGGACAATTGGAAGTTACCACCACACCATATACTCATCCAATTTTACCTCTACTGGCTGATACTAATTCTGGTCGCGTCGCAGTACCAGAAATGAAATTACCTGCATATCGGTTTCAATGGTCTGAAGACATTCCTCGTCATTTGAGTAAAGCTTGGGAATTATATAGAGAACGCTTTGAGCGAGATCCACGGGGTTTATGGCCTTCTGAGCAGTCAGTTAGTCCAGAAATTCTGCCATATATTATTAAACAAGGTTTTAAATGGATCTGCTCCGATGAAGCGGTTTTAGGTTGGACGCTGAAACACTTCTTTCATCGAGATGGAGCCGGAAATGTCGAGCAACCAGAATTACTATATCGCCCATATCGTCTAGAAACACCAGCCGGAGATTTAGCAATTGTCTTCCGCGACCATAGATTATCCGATTTAATTGGATTTACCTATGGATCAATGCCTCCTCAACAAGCCGCAGCAGATTTGGTCGGACATTTACAGGCGATCGCCAAAAAGCAAAAAGAGCGACCAACGGAACAACCTTGGTTAGTTACCATCGCCTTGGATGGCGAAAATTGTTGGGAGTTCTACCCCCAAGATGGTAATAGCTTTCTAGAAGCTCTCTATGAAAGATTTAGTCAAGAGCCGAATTTGAAACTAGTCACAGTTTCCGAATTTCTAGAGCAATTCCCAGCTACAGCTACTATAGCCGGAGAACATCTACATAGCGGTTCTTGGGTAGATGGTAGTTTTACCACATGGATAGGCGATCCCGTCAAAAACCGAGCTTGGGATTACCTTACACAAGCAAGACTGTTATTAGCAAATCACCCAGAAGCTACAGAAGATAATAACCCAGAAGCCTGGGCTGCTTTAGAAGCTGCGGAAGGTTCCGATTGGTTTTGGTGGTTTGGCGAAGGACACTCTTCCAATCAAGATGCTATATTCGATCAATTATTTCGCGAACACCTATATGGTATTTACAAAGCATTAAATGAGCCTATACCTGCATATCTAAAAACCCCCCTAGAAATTCACGCAGCAGGACTGACTCAGAAACCACAAGGTTTTATCCATCCGATTATTGATGGAAAAGGCGATGAGCAAGACTGGAATAAAGCAGGACGTTTAGACATTGGCGGTGCTAGAGGAACAATGCACAACAGCAGCGCCATTCAGCGACTTTGGTATGGAGTAGACCATCTGAATTTTTATTTACGACTAGATTTTAACAGTGGTATTTCCCCAGGAAAGGGTTTACCAACAGAGCTAAATCTACTTTGGTACTATCCTGACAAAACGATGGCGAATAGCTTTGTTCCCTTAGCAGAAGTACCAGACATAACTCCTGTTAATTACTTATTCCATCATCATCTAGAAATTAACTTACTCACTCAATCCATCCATTTTCGGGAAGCAGGAGACAATTTCCAATGGCTTCCCCGTACTAGTCGCGCTCAAGCAGCTTTGGATACATGTCTAGAAATAGCTGTCCCTTGGGCGGATTTGCAAGTTCCACCGGATTATAATTTACGCCTGATTTTAGTTCTATCTGACGAAGGGCGCTTTTCTAGCTACATACCAGAAAATGAATTAATCAACTTCTCTGTTCCTTAAACCGCCCTCACCCAAGGGGAGAGGGACTTTGAATTTCCCCCTCGCCCCTTGGGTGCTACGGTGTACATACAAATTTTCGTATCCCCCTTAAACCCTCGATCCCCCAACCCCCTTTAAAGGGTAGGGGGTGAGGGCGATACAGCATGGACTATGGCGCTATAACTTTCCAAATAATTAACACTCTAGAGTACAGCTATGATGACTTTACTGCTGAATATCAGCATCTCCAACGGAATTTGTTTCGCCAAACTTGTAGTAAACCTTAATATCTATCAATAGATAGTATTTTTTTCAGCAGATTAATGCTGAAATAGTATCCTGGCAGGTATTCCGAGAATCGGAAGATAGAGTATATATCTTAAATAACAACCCACATTACCTAATTTTCTATGTTACGACAAACTGCTTTTGGCATTGCTTTAAGTACGCTTGTCCTTGCTGCTGGATTCATGACAGTTCCTATTCCTGGTAAGAGTTTTACTCAGCAAGACAATCAAACTCATCAGTCATTCAATGCTGCTAAACAGACAGCAACTAATCTTACCTTTCAAAGTAGGTTGCTAGAAAAATCAGTTTTTGAGCAAATTAACGCATATAGAATTAATCATCATCTACCGAGGTTAAGTCTTAACGTGAACATTACACGACAAGCGAGAATTCATAGTCAAGATATGGCAGATGGCAATATTCCTTTCAGCCATCGTGGTTTTGAAAAGCGTGTTATAGCTACATCTTTATTATTTAGCAGTGCAGCAGAAAATGTGGCTTTTAATACTGGATATAGCGACCCTGCCCAGCAAGCAGTGATTGGTTGGTTGCACAGTCCTGGACATTTGAAAAATATTTTAGGAAATTACAATCTTACTGGAATTGGTGTAGCAACTAATGACAAAGGTGATGTCTATTTGACACAAATCTTCTTGAATAACAACAAGCAGCTAAAACGACGGTGATTTTGATTATTTTTGGTGATTTTGACTTCTGTAGTCTGTTTTGTGACTAATTTTACCTGATATTTGTTGCAATAACAATTTAATCTCTGATAAAAACTAAGTAGGCACTATTTTAATTGGTGTGACTGAATCAAGGAATATGAAGGAATAGTTATTTATGGGTGGCTCATGACATTAGATAATTTCCAGGTAAGCGATCGTGATCTCAGTGATGCAGTTCTCTCCCGCTATTTAGAATCTAATTTTATTGCTGTTGATACGGAAACAATGGGATTACAGCCGCAGCGCGATCGCTTGTGTTTAGTACAGTTATGTAATCCCCAGGGAGAAGTTACAGCAATCCGTATTATCAAAGGACAAACTGCAGCTCCCAATTTACAAAGGTTATTGGAAGCCACCCATATTGTCAAAGTATTCCATTTCGCACGGTTTGACCTAGCTACTTTATGCCATAATTTAGGAATTAATGTCAATCCCATTTTTTGCACTAAAATTGCTAGTAAACTAGCACGTACATATACTAATAAACATGGATTGAAAGATGTAGTTTTGGAATTAGAGCAAGTCGAATTAGATAAAAGTGTACAAAGCTCAGACTGGGGTAATACAACAAACTTATCTACGACTCAGTTAATCTACGCTGCTAATGACGTGCGGTATTTGCTGAATATACAACAAAAACTCCAAGAAATGCTCCAACGAGAAGAACGGTGGGAACTAGCTCAGAGATGTTTTCAAATCCTACCTACAATAGTTACTTTAGATCTACTGCAATTCAAGGATCTATTGGAACATTAAACCTATTGATTTTCCAGAAGATCGAGACCTTATTAAGTCTGGAATCAAAATAAGCTAAAGCCCTTCCGTGTATTCAGGGAAGGGCTTTAGCTTTATTAGCCGAGTCTATAGGGTTAATCTCATGATGCGCAATAAATGTGGAAAACCAGCGGAGTAATCTTTTCTATTTGACACTCAGGTTTTTCAAAGTTAAAGTTTTATTCAAACATGGGCAAAATTTCATAGACAAGTTTTTGCAACCAGAGGGAATCTGAAATTAAGAAAACTTGTCCGGTGGGGGAGTATCAGCTAATGAGGTAAGTTGCTGTTCTCTCTGGTCTTAAAGTAACATGTTGATCGAGACGTGATAAGATATGTCCGCAGGTAGTTGACACTTAAAAAACTTATGAACCCAAGATTCTTCTTTTCTACTTCTATACTACTAACTCTAACAATTGCAGGTACAGCTCAAGCTCAGGTTTTTGCACCTCAACTTACACTCAACGCCAGCAGCGGCACACTTTCTGAGTCAAAAATTTCTAATGGACCCTGGACACTAAGTAATAGTGGCGGGGGAATAACTGCTAATAACCAGACACCTAATTACTGTACAGGTAGTTCAGAGACACCTAATACCTCATCAAATCCGCTGCAGCCATATTATTCTCCATTTGTATATACCTCTCCGCTTGGTGGTATACCAACATCAACGACTAACAATAGCTTACAAGCTTACTTTGATTACCGTGTTCAGGGAACTAACGAAGCAATAGTTGCTGCATCATCTACAGATGGAGGATTAACCTGGACTTCTTCACAAAAATTACTCGAGCTGAACCCTAATTTGTGTTCTAGTAACTCATCAGGTACTAATAATGCGAGTTCACTTTCTGGGGCTAGTGATGTCGGACAGGGAAACCCATATGCTCTGACGATTAATGGCAAGACGTTTCTTTATACCTTAGATCGTTCAGCCGGTAACGTCGCTACTGCGCTAGTGGTAAATACTATTTCTCCGCAGAGTGCAAGCGCAAATCCTCCAAATCCAAGTACTACAGCTTCGGTAGCTAATAAAATTCAACGTGCTGCAGGTCTAAACAGCCCTAGCGGTATAATCGGTGATGATGGTAACTATCCTCGGAACATACTATATGTACAAAAACAAACTGGTACTAATAGTGGAACCTGTGGTAACAGTGATACTACTACTGTCCGCGTAGCTAGAACAACGGACGGTATAAACTTCAAAGATCTAGGACCAGTGACAGGGCTAAATGATTCAACTACAACTTTATCTACAGTTACGCGCTACATAGGTTCTCGTGGTACTCTATTCAAGCTGCCACAGGGTGGAGGTTACGGGCTGATTTTCACTGGTGGCATCTGCTCTGATACAGACTCAGAAGGATATCATTACATCGGTTATGCTGAATCTCAGAATCTGTTAAACGGTTGGTCAATTATTAATGGGATCGGCGGTTCTCAAAATGCTGCATTTGGTCCGATCGCATCCACTAATCCAACCGATAATCCTTTAATTTCTTCACCAACAAGTGGTGTATATTCTTGGACTGGTGGACGGCTTAATGCACCTAATCTGGTTGCATCTTATTACAATAGCAATACCTATAATTTTAACTTGATTTTCTCTGGCTCCAATACTACGTCACCTACCACGAATTATTCTAGTTATCGCACAATTTATCAATACCCACTCACCGGATCGTTTACCCTAAATCAAAATTAGTAGTAACTAACCTTTCGACTTCCTCACACCCACCTGAATGTTTTCTTGCACCAATCCTGGTTTGCTGATCAGTATCGCCCTATTTCTCATCTGTTTTTCTGTTGTCTAATTCATATTTTCCCAAGTTAAAAAATGGCACCCAATATTACTATTTCTCCCAATTTTGGGAATGTAAATAAAGGCATTCCAGAGAATTTTACTATTTCTCTGGATAGTCCTGCTCCATCTGGTGGACTAGTTGTTAATTATAATACCACAGGTACTACCGCAAATAATGCAGATTACACTCTGGTAGGTGGTACAAATCTAACCTTAGACACCACCAATCATACCTTCACTATTGCTGCAGGTGCGCAGAGTGCCACTCTAATCGTCGGTACTACACCGAGTTACACCGTATCTAATCCCAATGAAACTGTTAGTATTAACTTAACACCAAGTAGTACTTACTATAATGTATTTAGTAGCACTAACTACAGTCTTAATGGCGGCAGTAGTCCCAGAGGTATTGCTGTCGGAAATTTCAATGGGGATGGTCAGAGTATAGTCACAGCAAACTATAACAGCAATACTATTTCGGTATTGCTGAATATGGGTAATAACTGCTTTTGTAGTGCAACTAATATCACTGTAGGTAGTAACCCTACTGGTGTAGCGGTAGGTGACTTCAACGGTGACGGTAACCTAGATTTAGCTGTAGCAAATTATGGCAGCCAAAGTATTTCAATCCTGCAGGGTAATGGTAATGGTGGCTTCACTAATTATGGCACTATTGATTTAAGTGCTTATTTTGGCGCTTATCCATTTGCGATCGCCGCCGCTCCCTTGAAGA
>Ga0116229_10000859_pt1 | contig 44637 bp, 22 predicted proteins | sample S1TSphgellanicum_3_FD_87313 | JGI IMG/M metagenome (GOLD analysis project Ga0116229, IMG submission 87313) | Host-associated microbial communities from peat moss isolated from Minnesota, USA - S1T2_Fc - Sphagnum magellanicum MG | ecosystem: Host-associated > Plants > Peat moss > Unclassified...
GAAAGAAAATTTTTTTTTTTTTTTATTAATTCTTTTTTATTGTTTTAAAGCAACAAATTCTTTTTAAAATTAAAAAAAAAAAGGGGGGTAAAAAAAAAAAAAAAAAAAAAAAAAAAATAGGAAAAAATAAAAAAAAAAAAAAAAAAAAAAAAAAAAAAGGCAAAATTTATGAAAACGTGAAAAAATTATCACTATTAAATGAGGGTTTTGGAAAGCATATTTTCCAGAAATTTCAGCACTGAGTGACTTATAGATTTTATAATTTCTACAATATTAACAAACGTGCTGAGATTTTACAAAAAGGCTCACAAAAATTGAAATATCTAACCATGCTCGTGACTAGGTAGTACAACAAAACCTAAAAAAGGAGGAGAACCGGAGAAGAAAGAAATACCTAACCATGATTTGACTAGGTCCTACAACAAACCCTAAAAGAGGGGGAGAAACGAAAAAGAAAGACAAATTAAAAAAAGGCAAAAAGAAAGAAAATATTCCACAATAGAAAAAGAAATATAGAGTGTGGATCAATACAAATGAGTCAAAATCAAAGTTAACATTTTAATTGTTTTTTTACAATTTTTATTATGTTTTTATTATGTGATGTCATTTTAATGATGTATTAATCATGGAAAGTTGTGCTTATCAAATAATATGAATATTAAAATTTTAAAATGAATCACGAAAATTTTCAATATCAAAGTTTGGTTTGAAAAAAAAGATGTTTACTAGTTTCGTTTGATTGCACTACTTTCATAAAAAGTCCTTTAGTTTTCATAATTAATTTTTTTTATTCTCAATTTTCTTTTAAGTAATAAAATATTATTAGACACATCTAAACAACATTTAAATCTTCAAATATTTTTAATTTTTTGTTTATCAAAATTTAAGATTTATTTAAAATTCATGAATCCTTTACAACATTTAAATGTGATGCAATTTAATGTTTTTTTTTAAAAAATTATAATTTATAATACAAAAAACTAAAAATTGAAAATGTTAACATGTTTTAATATGATTTTAAATTGTGATAATTTTTCAAGATGAAAAGACAAAATCTGGTAAATTTTATAATTTTTTTAAATTCATATTTATTCATAATTTATATATATATATATGATATACTAGGACAACTATAACTGTTATGAATAACTAGTTTCAAATTATTTTATTTAAAAATTCTTTCTTATGAAAAAATGTCAATAATCCTAAATGCAAAGTAACCAAATTGACTCATTCAAAGAAGATGAAGTTTTAGAGCATGATCTATTGATGACAAAGTGTACTTTAAGAGCTGCAACTTAGGATTAAGAAGCCTTTGAAATAGAGTTTTAAGATTCCAAAGGGACAATCAGCTAACAAAAATCTTTCCTTAGTTAAGCAGACTTCTAACTTGTTTTAATTGAAACTTTAGAAAATAACACTTTTCTTGGAAGAATAATTAAGATGCATGTATAGGACTCCAAGAAATTTTTTTTGTGTATTTTGGGGGTGCCTTATTTTCAGTGAACATTTTTGTAGGATGGATCTTACACCTACATGCAGCCAATGGGTGGAGCAACCTTAAGATGTCCTCTGAGTACACTACAAAAATTGGAGCAAAGCTTTCATGCTTATGAGAAGGTGCACCTTGCGCTTTGCATTGGGTAAAAAGTCCAGAAAAGCTGAGTGCACCTGAGTGCCCCATCACAGAGCAAACACAGCCAACTATTCTTTTGCTTTTTACTAAAGAATACCATATAGTACAGTACACATAGTGGCAGGCATGCGGGACATTCCTAAAATGCAAAATTAGTTCATCTCATCCTTATTTGGGAATGCCCCAACCCCAGGGCTTTACAGTACACAATCAAGCTCACAGAACAGGACAACAATTCTTCTGTACCTGCAGGAATCACTTTAAGCCAAATGCTACCACCAGAGTATTGTTACAACCTATAGTGGACTGTATGTTGCGTATATGGCAGATTACCATTAGACCTTAGCCCATGAGTTATATAACACATTTTGCTGCCTTCACATTTACATAGACTACTCATCACTGATAGGAGAATTCATAACATACCTTCAAATAGATGGATCCACCTGCTATAGAAGGTATGCTCCACACTCCAATATGGTCCGCTATGTCCAGTAACTGGCTCAAGGGCACTTGTTACTGAATATAGTCGGGGTGCCCTCTTGTTGGTTACCAGAAACAGTTGAGGTGCCCTCCTGCTGGCTACCTAATCCATGTCAAACATGTTATGCCACTAGGATAGCAATTCCTTTTGTACGTTCAAGAATCATTTCACACCAAGTCCTACCAACAGATAGTTGTTACAACCTCTTGCCAGGCATGGCAGAGCACCAGTAGTGTTGGCATCATGATATTACACAACTCACCAACCATCAAAGGTCAGGTTGCAAAGTTGTGGCTTCAACAGCCGGTGTGAGACCAGCAACATTATACATGCTGTGAAAAGTGCACTTTTGTGGTGAAGTCAACACTTGCCATCATCAGCTCAACTTCATGAAAAAGTTGATGTCCTTCATCAGCTCACGTTCATGAACAAGTCCATGTCCTTCAGCATCTGACAAAGTCATCACATCATCAAATTGGGATATATGAGGATTCTGGGGATGGTCATAGATTGACTGGATCTTACAGTTTGGTAAACTTTTTGTGTTCCTATGGCTCTGACACTTTTCATACAAACATGGCACTAGCTTCAAACTTGACAAAAAGGTCATAATTTGCAGCAAACAACTGTCACTCCATTAAAATCCAAGTGCAGAGGCATTGCACCATCTTTTAGAAAAGCCTGGTTGTGTCAATGGTGGGTTTCCCTAATATTCACAAAAATGTGTCAACTATGAACTTTCAAACCTACTCAATCAAATCTCAAGCCTGCAAGGTAGACTTGCAAAGAAGAATAATAAGATCCATCAAGAGTCTGCCTAATAAACTGCTGCAAAAAGAATGTGCTTGCTCCCTCACTCTCCTTCTCACCCCAACTTCCATCCCCTCAAATCCAGATTGCTGTGGACAATATTCCAGAGTCTCTGAATGACCATGCTCTCTGCACATGCACCAACCGCAGGAATTCCAGACATCCTTTAGTACCATTTTAGACTAGACAAACCCCTTCATAGCATCAAACATATGCCCCAGAAAGTACAACTACATTCAGGTATAACAGTCATGGCATAGTGCATGTTGTCCAACCTTCACTGTTCTGCAAGCACAGGTTTGATGCAAAGAAAGAGGAGATACCTTAGCATTGGGACCTGAAGCATTGAATGTCCAGAAATCCATTACTGATCGAATCTGCCCTATCCTTAATTATGGAATACTGACATGATTTTGTATAACTGCAAAGAAACACATGGGATTCCAACTGTCAGAACAAATGAATCAATATATGGAACAAGCTCATTAGCATCTCCCAGGAGGAACTGCAACACTACCTGTGCTACTCTACAAATCCCTACAATATGTTACCTCATTAAAAATGGGTTGCTGGGTCAACTACTTCTTCAATTGTAGGTTACTGTCTTCAAACTCTGACATCTGTGTGACCCTGCAACCATGCATGTCATAAACCTGAACCCTTCCTGTTCATCTGGTTCCTGGATCAACTAGTCTTCAAGTATAAAACAGTGTCTATAAACTCTGGGATGTGCGGTGGTAATGCATCATAAACACCAATCCTTTCCATAATCTGAATCTTTCACTCTCTCTCACCATCTCCAAAATAGTAAAATGTCCAAAAGAGCCATGCTAGCTCCCATGGCCCCAAATACCTGTTGCTACACCTAGTTGGTACAGTTCAGGTTTATGGGTTCAGCTACTAACCTTAGTTTGGAAAGTTCATCAGATGATCGTCCATGATATCTGAATAGCCCTGAGGACTTGGAGCCTGCAGGCTCTGTCCTTGGTGTTGCAAGTGTTGAAAACTAACCAACTGTTCTTCTGTGGAACTCCGAAATTCCTGGGGACTTGCTGGCTGAGAAAATTGCCCATGTTGCAGGGATCCATCTCGCAATCGAAAATACTCAGCACGAGCTTGACGTGAGCGCACCATAGACTGTACACGGGTTACCGCCTTTTCCACTGCAGCTTCATTCTTCTTTCTTCCATCTTTTATAAGCTCTTCATCATCGTCGTCATCTTTATCAGGTGCCGAGACCTCCCCACTTTTGAAACCTCTCAGACCAGCACCTTTCCGGCGCCAGCGCAGCACTGCCTTCTCCAAAATACCAACAGACCAGACAAGCTTCTTGAGACGTTTTCGAACCTGGTTACCTCTGACTTGTGCCTGCAGCTTCACAACACGCTGCCGGAGATCAAGGAAGTCCCGTCGTTGTTTCCAACCTCGGTACTTTTGTTGTATGCGGGTGGCAGCCAACTGCTGCTTCCTTTCATGGTGCCCACGAAAAGCATTCTGAAATTTCTGAGCAGTACGTGCTGCCATCAAAGCCCGTAACTGGTGTGGAGTCATGCCAAACTCATCCACTTGGAGTGACACAAGAGAGTTTTCCTCCTGCTTCTGCAATGAAAGTCGTTGGGATGCTTTTTTGATCAGATCTGCTGCACGTGCTGCATTTCGGAGAGCCTGGAGTGACTCTGCAATAAATGGTTCATCCTCCTCTCCACTCAAAGTTCTCCTAATGCTCTCTCGTCTGGATAATTTGGCCACAGCGTTATCACCCGCAATATGTGACATGGCAATGTCCACAGGGTTCTCAGAGAGTGTCAAAGAGGAAAGACGTCTCTCCAAATTTATCTCTGCCAGAAACGCTGCCATGCCTCTATGGCCATTGACTGCTGCCAAATCTGCTGATGTTTGCCCTGATGGAAATGCTCTGGTGGGATCTGTCACAGCTCCTGGATCTGCACCAGCTTTTAGAAGAGCTTTTACAACTTCATCCTGGCAATATGATGCAGCCCAGTGAAGTGCAGTCCACCCATGCACATCACGGAAGTTGATAGGGATGCCTGCTGCAACCAGGGGTGCAACTGCCCAGTCATAGCCAAGAGCTGCAGCCATATGGAACACACCCTGCCCTTTCTCATCCAGGATTGAAGGACCCTTCCCCTCCTCCTGGACCTTACTCAGCAACCACTTCTGCATATGGCTCTTCAAGAACATCTGTAATAGCTTCTCTTGGAAGTTGAAGACCTGCAAATCCCCAGAGCCCTTCGCTAAATCTTGCAGGTATGACCACTCAGCATCACTCAAAACCGAATCAAGAATTATTCCATAGTCTGCTGAAGCCTCTGTGCTTTGAGTGTTGGACTCAGCAAGAAGCATGCGTGAGAGCCGGACCTTCAACATCATCTCCTCATCTGTTCTGAGTCCAGATTTTTTAGCAGCCAAGCCTTGAGCAGTACTCAAAGCACTGCAGTACTCAAATTCCCGAATTTCACTGTGAGCTTGCCGGTCACCACAAGTGACATAAAAGGAAACTCTTCCCTGTGCATGGGGAGGAGCTTTACATCTTAACACCCCTGCTCCTATCACTTCTGCAGGAACCTCAAGCTCACCAAACATGCAGCACCATTTATGCTCTTTTGATGAAGAGCTGTATTCACCAATAAACATGCCTGTGACAATGACCTTTGTATCTCCTGATGGGTAGGCCCATTCGGGTGAAAAGTCAACTATACTGTAGCGCTGATCCTGTGAGACTAAAGTACTGAGCCCTGTTTCAACCTGCATCTGCTGCGATAAGCTGTACATGTCATCGACTCCTTGATCCTCAAACATCCCTAATCCTGGCCAGCCAGACTGTGATGGTCCAGACGGCAGGAAGTTCTGACTATCACGACCAAGCTCATTGCTCATCCATCGCCCAAAGCTGTCAAATTTTGTGATGTTACCAAGCTCGGAGTTGTTGAAACTCTTAAGTTTTGAGAATCCCACCTCAGCAGCCTTAGAGTCCCACAGAGCATCCGAGTCTGTGCGTATACCAACATATCGCCGCTGTTGAGCCTCTGCAGCAGCTCTGAGAGCTTTTTGTTCAGTCACAGCCCGCAGACTGGCTTCAAGGGGTGTTTGAGGTTCCCTGCCTAGACCTCTAGGAGACAATGCCTCCAAAATACCCTTTGGAGAAGGCACCAGAGATCCAAATAGAAAATCATGACTGTTGCCAGCTTCTGGCCCTCCATCAGCTTCCAATGAACTGTTTCCCATCATTGCTTCAAGCATAGACTGGCGTGTCAATGGTGTGGTGCATTGTTCCAATATCTCAGCCCATGTGGAGCCATTCATACTCTCCTGCTTCACATAAACTGCTTCTCCACCCATCGCAACAACATTTGGGTCCTTAGATGATGATGCTTCGTTTCTCAGATTGTTCTCCAGAAGCTCATTCCAGACTGTGATATCGAAAGTACTAGCTAGAATAGAAGGCTTCAAGGATGACAGTTCAGCTGTGTTTGCACTGCTCTCATGCAACTTGCTCCTGTCTAAGTTGTCAATCTGATTCATTGCTGGCTGCTGCTGTTGCTGTCCATTCAGCTGCAGTGGAAGGTAAGTTGTGGATGGTACTCCCACTGTAGAATATACAGAAGGGAAACTCCACAGTCTGTCAATACCAACCGGACTTGAAGAAGAATCAGTAGTGGTGCTAAAAGGTGCAGCAGGAGCAGCAGCACCCCAAGAGGAAATAACCCTAGAATCTATGATCCCGCCATGCGAAGGAGATGGAGCAATTTGCTCGAGCAAAGAAGGTTGCTGCTGCTGCTGCTGCTGCTGGTTAAAAGAAGCTGAAGCACCACTACGATCCAAGGAAGACAAGTCATCAACCTCATCAGATTCAGCAACATCCCCATCTTCATGCTCCAGATCAGAGGGGCCAGAGAGATCCGGTGAATTGGCAACATGTAGAGAGGAGGAGGGCGCCGGTGCAGCAGAAGTGTGTGTATCTGGCATTGAGAATCTGCTAGCTTCCGTGACTTCTCTGTAATGGACAAGCACAATATGCTCCAGTGCAGCATCAAGCATCCAGTAACAACGCCGCTGGAAATTGGAATTCTCCTCACCATGTGCGTAATAGCAGTGCAAGACATCAACGCTACCTGTTTTCAAGCGCTCGTGTGCCTCTCGAACCGTCTTGCCATCCTTCTTCTTCCGCCAGTTGTGGCCATCTTTTCTGAAGTAGCGCAGCGTTTTCCTGTCGAACAGAAACATGGAGCCGCTGCATGGTCGCACTGGCGGTACAGGATTGAGCTTGAAACCATACTTGGCATAGTTGCTCAGAATCTCACATACCTCCAGCGGCCTTAGCCATCGACTCTGCGCTTCTGCAAGGATCTGTCGCACATCCACTTCCGATTGTTGTGATAAAGTCCGCAGCTGCCGCGTCGTCTTGTTGTCCGATAACCCGTCCATCTCCCGCCGCCGCGTCTAGAGAGGAAAAAAAACAAACTCACACACACACTCTCTCTCTCACGATCACTCCTCCTCAACCTAAATACGTTTCTTCTTCTTCTTCTTCTTCTTCTTCCTCTCTTCTACCACGCTCAAGACGCCAAAAATACAAACGAAGAAAAGGAAAACGCAAAGAACGCCAGCTACAAAGACGAGAATTCTAACGTACCATACCTGGTGCAGCTGACAAAACCCTGACGGCAGCAGATGAAGAAACCAAGCAGCGGGAGGGGAACAAAAACATCATCCACAACAAAAGCAGCTTCATCAGCGACGACCTCAAAAAAAGAACAAGGAAAAAACAAAAACAAAAAAATCGCATGAAATCACAGAACCAGAGGAGGAAGGCAGAGAAACGGGGGGAAGAAGAGAGGGAAAGGACTCGGACAGAAACGAAAAGACGGCAGAAGAAGAAGAAGAAGAAGAAGAAGAAGCTTAGACAGAGAGGAGCGACACAAAAAGAAGAAACAAAGCAAGCAAAATAGTAATAAAACTGACACAAAAAAACAGAAAGAAAACAAACAAATAATGAATAAGAAGCACACAGCCAAAAACACAGAGCTTGATGCGCACGAGAACACAGCGTTAGCAAGTGCAGACCGTGGAGAGAAGCACAAGTGTTTGCTTGACCAGAAGAAGAGCAACCCGGGGGGGGAGGACAAGAACGAACGAACGAACGAACGAGCGAGCGAGCGAGCGAAGAAGAAGACGAAGGAGAAGACGACGACGAAGACACAGCAACAGCGGTGACGGTAGACAGTAAAAGACCTTCGTGCTTTGCCGCGAGCGAGACGCAACGAAAGTTCTTCAACGCACGAGGAGGAGGAAAGGAGGGAACCCCTCTTGTCCCACCCCCCTGCCAACACACACGAGTGTCATTAAATAGCTACATAGGTACGCATATTAACTCTCTTTTGTGATTGGTTCAATTGCAAAAAATTAAATTATTGATTCCATACTTAGACCACAATCAATATTTTTAAATAATTTGTGTACAACTTATTATCTACTCTAGCCTCTTTCTTTCTGGTTTTTTCATTCACCATCGGCTCAAGTGTGAACAAGGGATTTTGACTATTATTGAGCCCTCATCGTGGAAAAACTTATTTTGGATTTTTAATTCATTTTTCTAATGACAAAAGTTACTCAAAAACTCAATACCTTAGTTATTTATTACCTTTTTCGGGTTTTGGCACTAGCTGGGTGCTGGATAATTATTTTAGTTTTCAAAAAAAAAAAATTTAAATGGCAATAAGGATATAAATTATGAAAATTTTGGCAATAAATATAGGTAAATTCTCTTTGGTAAATTCTTTGGACTCTAAACTTGTGATAGATTAAAATAACAAGACATTTTACAACATTTTAAAATTATTTTTTAATCCAAAAATGAGGAGAAATAATGTTCCAATGACTTCAGATGGTGCATTGTAGTACAAAATTTAGGTGCCATAAAAAAAATTAGCCCCATTCCAAAAACTTTGGCATCCAAGGTAGTAATTTTCTTAAATAAATAATTTAATTTTCTTAAATAAGTAATTTCCTTAAATTTTGGCATATCAAACAGATAATTTCTAGAAATTTTGACATTTCCAAAAATAATATAATTATGGCGGAACCTGAAAAGGCTCCCAAGACCCCTCCTTAGGTCTGAAAGTTGTGAAATCATTTTGGTTTTTTTTTTAGCCTACTAGTGTGGCCTCTATTGTTGGCCCAATTGTGAACATGATGACTATGTAATTGCTTCAAGTGTGAACAGCTCCCTTATTGATTCCATACTTTGGACATAATCAAAGATTAAAATAATTTGTGCAACTTGGCCTCTTTCGTGTTCACACTTGGGCCTGATTGTGGAAAATCTATTTTATATTTTTAATTAATTTTCAATGACAAAAAATTACTCAAATTTCAATATCTCCTGGCCTCACCTGAGGTCTAGATTTTTTTAAATTATTTTGGTTTTCATTAATCTACTAGTGTAACCTGTGCTATTGACCCAAGTGTGAACATGATTATGTACTTGCTTCAAGTGCGAATACTAGGACCCTTATTGTAAAGCTAGCTAAAATTGTGAAAAAAAACTATTATAATTTAAAAATTGATTTCTAGTGACAAAAATTACTCAATTTTTTAATATCTCTACAACCCACCTTATATATACAAATTCACCTCCAAGAAGCCCTACTCATCAAGGGATTTTCCAACAATACCAAGAGCACACTCAATTTCCCTATAATTTTTTTTTAATTTTATTTTGTTGAATTTTCTTTGACAATTTTAATAAATATTGAATAAGTATTGCAACCTATGTCTAAACATTATGAATCCATAAAATTGTGTCCAAGTAAAAAAATTACTCAAAATTCAATATCTTCTTCACTTTAGACCTAAAAATTATAAAATCACCTCCAAGAAATCAGAATCACCAAAGGCTTTCAAAGAGAAAAAAGAGCTTGCCTCAAATTTTTTGAAATATTAAGGTTTGATTTCATTGAACTTTTTTGACAAAATTGATCAATATTCAATAATTCTTGCACCATAGGTCTAAACACTAGCAAATCACCTCCATGCACCCCTACTAGGGATTCATGGAGAGCTTTCTATCGGTACCATGAGTACAATGAGGGACAACATGATTTGGGAGATCTCAATGTGACAAACAAAACAAACAACCTTCATAAGTAGATGTGTTGCCAAAAAGAATACAAGTTTTTTTGTGGAGTAAAAGCATTCGTGAGATTAAATTAAATATGGTGCTATTGAGAACAAAGTACAAGAGACACATGAGCATTGAGAACTAAAGAGCTTTGCACTAACAATATGAGATAGAAGTATAGAGAAGAAGATCATTTGGAACATACTTAGGAAGAGAGTTAAGTTGATTGGGAACATATTGGGGGATTGGGAACATTTAAAATGTGAATATTTCTTTATGATTAAAGTTTAAGTAATAAACTAACCCTTGTGATCTTCACACAAATAGATAGATTAAAAAAATATTACAATGGGATTAATTTAACTATATTTAGCTTTTTGAATTGAAGGGGGGGGGAAACTAACCTCCTTATTCCATACTACCTTGAAGTCAAATCTTCAAAAGTTGAAGATTCGGATTCTTTAAAATAAGATGTCTCAAACCCCATTCATACCCTCCTTAACACTAATGGCACGTCACTTACAAGCTCATTCTTTTGGGGTTAATCAAGCTCCAAATTCTTTTTTCCAAACCCTAGAAAAGGGTAAAAAGCATTTCACATGTTTAATTCATGTGAAAAGGGCTCACCTCATTGGATGCTTGGAACCCATTTTCTTGTTGAGTACTCCTTTTGATGGACCAGGTTGAACCTCCACTGGTATGCTCACCTTTTTAAAGTGAGGCCTTGGATGCACCTACACCGGTGCTTTACCATGATAGAAAAAACCCCAAATTTGTCTCGGTTGTTTGGAAACAGTACCAAACAAACATCCCCTGAGCCTTAGGAGCATCTCCAGCGGTGCTCAGTCTCTGACACTCTGCATAGTAAAATTGGATGACAAAAAGTCAAAACATGCCGGTTTGGTTCAGGAAAATGGTTTTTGGCTCCGTTTACGGTGCCTGATAAAATGCGCTGCAACGCCGTGCACCTCCGTAAAAGAGTGTAATAGATATGATCTGACTGTTACTGAGTGTTTTTGATTGGCCCATCATAATGATTCGTCCAGGTGGCTTCCTATTGGTCGTACCCCATCTATTTGCTGTCCCAATTTCAGTTTTATGGTGGGGTTGCAAATACGTAAATAACTAAACTTGGGTGTGAAAAATATGTTTGCAGGGTCACATGTCTAACATTTTTGGTGGGGGTTGATTATTAGGTCTAAGAGGCCTTGTATACTCAAGAAAGTGAAGGTACCAGTGTGTAGGTGCTTGTTCACCCTGACCCTTCAGTGATGCCACTTCCTAGCTATGTTTAACCTGGGCAATGTCAAATTTGGACTCAGAGACATGCATTTTCAAGAAACATAGATTTGAGGTGAAAAAATCGTTGTTACATAAAATCATCAAAATTGGTCGTATAACTTGATGCTAAGACACAAGATGTTTTCATCTCTCACTCCTCTTCAAGCACACATGCTACAATTTCAGAGAAAACATTTATGTTACAAGAGAAATCAAGAAGGAGTAATGGAGCACAATAGTCATCAACATTTGTGTTATAGGAGAAATAAAGTAAAAGCAATTGTGCATAATAGTCATCAGCACACATAAGTTTGTTTGTAATCATCGTAGCATGTACATGTGTTGGTTGTTGCAAGTCTACCATAACATAAGCACATAGTATCTATCACTCATAATAAGAAGTAGAAACAAATGCACAACAAACACAATAGTGATGACCACTTTGAAGTATAAAATCAATGAAGATTCCCATGCATGTAAGTATTCCATGTGCGACTCCATCCAATGGCATCAAACAAAAAAACCATTTGAGTTCTCTTACATTTTGCAAAAACCTACAACTCAATCAAGAATCATAAAAGTTTGTCAATTTACAAGAACCTCAAATTAATTTGAAATTGCATCGTGTGCATCAACAAATCAATTGATATTGTTCAAGAGTTGATAAAAAAACAATCAAATAACAAGAAGAAACAAAAGGGGAAGGAGAAATTGAATCCATATTGTCACATTCAAGATTAATTTGAAGTCAACATTTGGAAATCCAATCCGAAATGTCATGTCAACCTAAATAGGAATATGGAGAAGTTTTTGTGTTCATTAGAATAAAGAAAGAGGAACATTACAATTGACAAGGTATTTTCTTTGAAACCAAATGGAACCAATTGTTGGGCAAACCACATGGAAGTAGATTGTGGGCAAACCTAAGAAATGAACCCACCTACAAAGACAAATGGGGGGCAATAAACAATGACTTCCAAAGAATCTTCGACTACATGGCTAGGGTAGGCCACAATATGGAGTATTAGTTTTTAAATCCATAGGATAAAGTATTGCGTTACACTTGTCATTTCAATTTGGCAAAAAGATATATGAGTTGACAAATGAATCATTTGGGTACCAAACCAACTTTCCAACCTCCTCATGTCAAAGGCTTTATGAACAATTCTTTTAAATAATGTCAAACCACCATGAAATGTCAAGCAAAAGATCCAATTAACTTCAATGAAAAGAGTCAAAAAACATTATAAAAAGATGATGCAATTCAGCCCATAAATCATGGTATAAGCAACTTTCAAGATTGGATGTTCTCAATTTGACCCACAACAACAATTTCAAAAACAAAAATAAATCTCCGAATTCCATTCCAAAATCTTGCACCACAGTCAAATCCAATGACTCCATGATTAATCAACAAAAGTTGCACTCCAAGGTGGGCAATTGACAACACATGAGTGAAATGTAACTATTATTCAACTCACAAAAGCATGCATACACAACTAAAAAATAGAACAAACTTTTATTCAATTCCATTGATCAAATTCATGTCATAGAAGGAAAAACTAGCAAAAATACAAATAGAAATGTGGCAACAACAATTTGACTACTTCAAATCTAAAACCACCACCATCAACACAATTCAAATGAACATGGTTCAAGCAATCACTAATCTAACACAAGTTTTGGGTATGACATTCACCAACAAAAACAACTTGAACAATAGTGGAAACCTTCTACAACATAATGGATCAAATTAGTTGATAGATGTTGATGAAATTGGTCACAAGAAAGATAAAAATGTAAATGATGAAAAATAAAGATACCACATATGCATGAACTAAAAAATAATCAACCGTGCTAAATTTTGGATAATGCCTATTATAAATATAGTTTTATATTAACAAGTAGTTTCATATGCTTTTTTGAATTGGACCATGTGAAAACTCATGTTTTGTTCATATGGTTTCATTTCAATTCAAGTAGTTTTTAATCCTTATTGTGTTAAACCCTTTGAGACTTCATACTCACATTTAGAAATCATTAATTCAAATTCAAAACAAGGACAAAAAATTTGCAACAATTCCATTAGTCGCCCAAATAAATTGTTAAATCCTTGTGAAAATGTTTTTCAAACAATTCCAAACAAAGTAATTTTATTCATCTAAAAGTTTTCAACTCATTTTTTATCATCATATTCTATGATGATGAATTGTGAATACCAAGTGCTCAAAATATTGATTTGCATAATGACCAAGGTCTAAACCTCAGAACTAACTACTAGCATACATTGGGTTCAAAAAAAATCATCTGTAATTTGTATAATTATTCCATAAATTTAGAATATGAAAGTTGATCTTTGTAAGGAAAAAATTGCAATGACCACGATGATACACTCAACAATAAAAGCTTCATGTTGGTGCTCCATTTCAACAAAACAAAAACAACAAATGAATAAACGTAATAGACTGAACTTGCATTACAACAACACAATTCTTAAGTTTTCATACAAAGATCTAGATAATAATGCAACCCATTCACAAAAATGAAAAAAATTTTAAAAAATTAAAAATACCAAAGCAAACCTCCAATGCAATGAATATGCAAACTATGACAATCAACTTTTGACTTTTGTGCAAATGATGACAAAGAAAAACAATGTAAAACATATCTAATGTAAAAATTTCAAAGAAAAGTGCAAAACTAAAAGAGACTCAAAACGACAAAAATGAAATACTTTTTTACATTGTTGTTGTGAAATGTGAATTGCAAGAGGCTTGACTAACACAAAAGGTGCTAGTAAGTCAACATTGACATAACTTAAGATATCATGTATGAAGATCAAATATTTAAGGTTAGTGTTAATTAGCATCACATGACAAGATTTTGGCTTAACTTAGATGTTAGAACCACTAACACTAATCATGTGAACACTAGGTTTGGATGGGGTATTAATGTGGGGACCCCAAATTTCAAGTTTGTTTTTGCTAATGGGCCTCTTTGATTTGGGAATCCCAAAGAAATTTGCAAAATTTGCAAAATTTCCCCAATATAGAAATATTTACTCCAAACATATAGACTTATAAGTCCCAATATTGGCCCACCTATATAAGTTTCGGGAGGACAACATTGGGCAAAGCATATGAGACAAAGTGAGGTGCTATTGAGAACATGTCGAGGAACACATTGGGAACTTAATAGGAACACATTGAGAACTTGATGAGAACACATTGGTGACAACAAAAGTCCAAATGATCCAACATCTCCCTCCCGGGAAGAAGAAAACTGGGGCCCCTAAGCTACAATTTTTTTTTATGCCTACCTCTATTATTCACCTTTTTTGACCTAGGCATATTATGGGCGGGGACATAGTTGGGGTAAATATGCCTACCGATATGCATGAAACAAGTGTTTTCTTCACACTTTTTTTTGACAAGAAATGCTCATTTGGAAATACCCAACACACAAATCCATAGTGCCTTTACCATTCCAGTAATAATTAAACTATTTTCAATAAATGCTGATTTTTTTCAAAATTAGGCAAAAGTTCTACAAATTATATTGTTTTCTATTGTACATGGTTATTCCATTTATTCCAAGTTGAAATGGCCAGGTCTTTGAAAGAGCCAAAATTTAAGGAAATTTTAATTGTTATTGCAGGAATGAAAAAAACAAAAAACAAACAAAAAATATTTGGCAAAAACAGGAAGGAAGGTCTCCCCTAATTTTAAGGCCTACAACACCATTGGGCTACCACCCTCAAGGCTAGGAACTCTCAAATTAGGGGAGGCCTATGGGAGCAAGCCTTTGGGCCCTATACAAAAATTCAAAAGGGCTTTGGCAACCATAATCCACTTGTACTAGACTTGAAGGTCTGGCCCAAGGTTTCAAATCATGGGGTCAAGATCATCTTTTACTCTTTATCCATTTTCTTTCTTTAATTTTTTTTATTATTATTATTTTAAAAATGGGGACTTGTCATTCAAGTCTCACCCAATTGGAATTTTTTGGGGACTATTTTGGCATTGTTCTCAATTATTATGGTAGTGATTTATGTTTGCGGAAGTTTTTGAATTTCAAAAGAAAAAGTGCTAAAAATCACCAATTTTTTTGGCTTTTCATTAGGATATTTTAAAGATCTTAGATGGAAATCATCACATTTTCTTCACTAAGTAATTAAAAGTAGAGAAGGATGTCTAAAGTGTCATGGATGAGCATGGCTGTTTTTTCCATTGAATTATGGATGATTGTCACTTGGGCTACATATCATTTTGGGGAAACTAAAATTTAGTCATATTTATGCTACATGGTGGTTTGGTTCCATTACACCAATTTTGTAGTCCACCTTGCATATGTTCATTAGACCTAACATTGCCACTAGTCTATTTTTGTGGGGTTTTCTAAACACTAGAGCTACCAAATAACACTAGACCTACTTAACATTTTTGCTCCATGTTCACACCAAGTGCAATTTAACACCAAAACAAGGATACAATTTATCACCAAGTCACCATTGGCATAATCGGTAGCATGTTCACATGAGTGTTTGGAGGATAAGTGTAAATGTTTATATCATATACCCATAATGACAATTTGCAATCCACATTAATTAGTTGGGAATGCATCCCAATGTGGGTGCATCCCAAACCTCAATGCCTTTTTTTGTAATGGGCCACTTTGATTGGCCCTTCCTCAAAATTTTGAATATATCTAAGGCTCGCCGAATAGAAGCTTTCATTACCAATGAAGTATTGTAAAAGAGGCTCCCTTTAGCCCACGTACATGTAATACAAGCTCACATTTTTGGATAAAGGACACATGACATTGAGGCTTTTATTAGCACTTGGGTACCTTTTGTGGCTTATATTCATTAATTAAATTAGTTGTGATGCACACCAAATTTATTTTTTTTCTAGCAATGGGCCACTTTGATTAATCCATCATTAAATGTTATTTTGTTCATTGGCACCCATGTTGCCATTTTTTGTTCAAATTGTCTTTATAAAAATATATATACACAATTTTGCACCAATTTACATAGTAGGTAAGTTTAAAGGTTTTACACTTACACATCTAAGGTTAATGGGCATTACATTTAATTTTAAATGAATGTGGATGAAAGGCTTACACTAGTCTTGTGTGGTTTTTTACATTTTCAAAGAACCATCAGTCTTAGTTGTTTAAATATTTCATAATAGAAAAATTGTCATTTTCAATTCTTTGGAAAAAAAAATATTGGTTTTGGTTATTTTTAATATTATAAAAATTGTAATTTTTTAAAAAAGTTCAATTTGATTAAAGTGTATGCATTGACTAGAATAGATGTTGACTTTGTCTAAATGGGATGTTCATTTTAACTAAAGGCTTAAGGCATGAAAAACGCATGATTTTTTATTACTAATTTTGATTAAGATGAGCTTTTTGACCAAGTGTCAATTTGAACATTCGATCAAATAGGGCCCCAACCCAAAAGGTCAATCAAGATGGCCAAAATTCAATCAAATATGCCTTATTGAATTATCACTAAGGTATGTTATTAGTTTATGTGTTATGATTATTTAACCACATGTGTTTACCATGAAAACATTTGGAACATGTTAGACTATATGTTGCCAAATGTTATGCTACCTACCTACCTACCTCACCTACTCTAAGTCTATTTACGTATTTAATCACAACTATTAGCAAACTACAAACAATGAAGCATATTTCATACTTTATTCTATGGGTTCATCCATTACCATATGCTATACAATGGTTATTGTTGCAATTATTTTGCAACTATTTTGGTACCTAGGTTAAAGTATGCCACATGGCACCTAAACTAGGTTAGACCATATGTCACCAAGGCTAGGCTTAGTTGTGTGGCACATAGGTTCAACCTAAAGCTAAGTATAACTTATGTGTCACTTAAGTTAAGGCAAACCACATGGCATTTAAATTAGGCTTATGTTCTATTAACCTATGTAACACCTAAGTTAAACCTAGGCCACACGGCACCTAGGTTAAGCCTAACCACATGGCACTTAAACTAGGCTTATGTTCTATTAACCTATGTAACACCTAAGTTATACCTAGGCCACATGGCACTTACATTAGGCATAAACTTAAATTAGGGTTAAACCTTAACCACATGGCATTTATAATAAGCATATTTACCTAAACCATGTAGCACATAATTAAGATTTATTTTTTTTCATTTTGGGTTTAGCCTTTAAGGCCAAACCTTTTTATTGGTTCATCCAAAATGACAATTCCATTTTCATGTTTTTTGTGTTTTTTCAACATTTTTTAGTGTGCCTCTTTATATGATTTAAGAATTTGAAATGGAAACCAAACAAGATGGAATAAAGATTTTAGTCACAATTGAATTGTAATTTGATCATAATTATTAACAACTATTTAGTTAACTACCTACTAATTAACCTATTACTTATTAACCTAATTTACTACATGTTAATAAAATAACCTATTAATTAATTTATGTGGTACTTAAATTTAAACCACCTAGGCCATGTGGCATCTAAATTAGGCCTAAACCTAAACCATTTGTTACTTAAGTCTAGTCCTAGACTTAAATTAGGCCATGTGGCACTTAGGTTAAACTTAGATTTATGCCACCCATGTTAGGCCTAAATTTAGGTAACTTATGTGGCACCTAACCTAACTTAAGGCTAGGTAACCTAAGTGGCACCTAACTTAGCCTAAGGCTAGGTCACCTATGTGGCATTTTGGTTAAGTTTGGGGTTAGGCAATGTTGCATATTAATTACATACATAACCATGAGGTGGTCACATATGTGATTAAAAGGGTTTTAACATTTTACTTGGATGGAAAACCAAGAAGAATCATTGATGTCTTTGGTTCTTCACACCATTAATTGCATAGATGACGATATATATTGAAATTTATATGATTGCAACTTTATAATTGTCAAAAGATTTTATATAGTTGTAAATGAAAATTAGTTGCATGACAATTGTGAAATGATTAATTGCAAAAAAAATTAAAAATTAATAGTGTGCCCACTTACCTACCCTCATTACATGCTTATTTACATACCTTGTTTTGTTCAATTGCACAATAAATGGAGTTTGAATTAGAAGAATCATAATTTAACATGTTTGAATTTGAAAACGATTTATATTTTTCAAAAAAGAATGTTAACTTATTTAAAAATTTGTAAAATATATTAATTTTATTGAATAGATTTTGGAAAAAAGTTGAAAACCATTATTTATATATATATTTCATTTGAACAAGATTTAAAATATAATTTGAAAACATGATTCCTAGTTTTCATAGTCAAGGAAATATTTTTAAAAGTTGCACATCTTTTACTAGAAATAATATTGTGGTTTGATGTCGAAGGCATTAGGATGTTTCCATGAAATATTGGGTTCAAACTTGGAAAAGTCATGTATGCAAATTTTGCACATGGCAATGTATACTATGTACATGTACATCATAAACATATAAGCATAGGTAGGGTGCAAGGTACCTACCTACTTAAATTTTATAACATATGTTGCCATGTGATCTTTGAAAATGTAATAATGATGACATATGGCCTAAATCATATTATAAATAATTATGGCTCAATTAATTAGATGTCAAATTAACAATTGGTCATTTTGATTAATTAATATTTTTGATAACCCCATAATGTCATTAAGAAAGGAAATTTCTCTAAATATCTTGAAATAATATGTTTAGAATTTTTTTTTTCTTTCCAAAAAGATTTTTGAAAAACATGCTCTAGTGTTTTTTTAATTTCTAAAAAGGTCTTTGAAAAATATGTAGTTTCCATAAAGAATACTTGAAAAATACGTTTAAATTTTTTTAGGAGATGCGAAATTAACAAGAAAAATTAGACATGGTTGATAGAAGTTTCTAGAATGTTATTTAATATAATTTTATAGAAGGTTAGTTGGTAGAACTTTCTAGAAGGTTTTTGAATTAAAAAAAAATTCCATTGGATTATATAAATAGAAGTTTGGAAGGTAGCACTTGTCAATTTCATTAATGCAAGTTGTGACTTTATGTTTTGAGTCCATCTCATATTTAGCTTATATCATGTTTTGTTCAAACAATAAAATCATTTAATTCTTGTTCATTGCCAAGTTCTTTGTTATTAAGTTCACATAAGTCTTTTCAAAGTTGCATTTTTTCTTGTCCATAACACCTAACCAAAAAGATTGTGTTAAAATTGACTTGTCCAAAATGATAATTTGGTCAAAATGGATAGGGGGAGCAAAAAGACCAAAAGGGGGATTTTTTCCTTTTTCCAAACCTAATTCTTAAAGTATTTGAGAATTGACAAGTAAATGGATATATCAAGGTTAACAACTGAAAGGTATTTATTTCTCATTCTAAGAATTGCCCAACACTAGTTTACATTTACATTCCCATGGAGTGTAAATAATTTTCAAATTTTCATTTGCAATTACATCGAAGGTATGTCTAAAACTATATACAAACCCAACATAAATTCACACTTGTTAACACTAAGTTAATTATCTTATCATTGCCAAACTAACACCATCCCTATCATTTGACTATGATCAATGGCTAGGGCTCATGTGTTAAAATTAAAATACTTGTAAGGGTTTTTATTTTTATTTTAGGATTGTGTTTTAGTAGTTTGGAATATGTTATCACATCATCACCATGTTTAGTTGTGGTGAAAGAAAATGTAACAAGAAAAAATTTCCAAAAGGTTTGCAACAAGATGGTGGGAGGTGCAATGAGTAGAACATTGTTTTGGGCATACAAATGCATGTGTTGTAATGAATAAAAAGATAATAAAAAAATCTTTGATTAATTAGGGAAAGTTGGGCAAGTGCACACTAGTGGGATGTAAGTTTGGCAAGGATTTTGTCATGTTTTTTTTCTTGTATAAGAAAAGGATACAAAATCTCTTTAGAGGGCACAAGGATGAGTGAATGTTAAGATAACCATGAAGCAATTTGGTGCCCAATTGCAAGATATGCAAAAGAGCTTGCAGATGACCACCATTTAATAACATGTCACTAAAAGAGTGAATGAGAAAATTCCTCCATCACATTTGTGTATATAATTAATGAAAAAAAACCTTCAATAAGTGAAGAATGTCAAGAGCAAATAAGAGGACATCATGATGGAAGAAAGGTAGGTGTGATTGTGGGAGTGACTTTTAAAATTCAATAAATCATTAACTTGTTTATTTATTTATTTACCATTACAATTTGTGAAAAAATTCATTAGGATGTTGCAATATTAACATCACTCAATTAGATGTTAGGTTTAATGATATTTGTAACATTGGTATTCGCCACACAAGACACCAATTAAAATAAAAAATAGAATGCATTTTAAGTTTGAATATTATGATAGATTTAACTTCGTTAACATTGAAATACCACTAAATTATTACCAAGTGTACACATTTAATTACTTTTGTTAGGTTTTATTTTTTGTTTTAGTTTCAAGGTATTATTTCATACAAACACAATAATTTCATCCAAAATGATTCATTAAATTTTTTAAAAGAAAATTTCAAAAATAACTTTGGTTAATTTTAAAAACCTTTTGTTTACCACATCGATATTACCTCGTAGGTGGTGAAATTTGTTTCTTATTCTAGAAACAATCATATGGGCATAAGATGAACATTATGTTTCGTGAAGCAAGTGTGATTGCATGCCTTTCATACCCTTGATAATGAGAAATGAAATTATCATTATAGATCATAACAATAACTTGCCCTAGCTTCATTTGGTAATGGTTTTTTTTTTTAAATGTGTTTTTGCAACCTTTTTATCATCTAAAAGCACCCATCACAATATTATGTTTTATATTTAAAGTGTTTAAATTTGAATTTCACATGGAATCCATCATGTCCACTCTAGAAAGATTGCATTTCATTTCAACAACAAAAGAATTAAATTAAGGTCTTGCATTTCAACATTTTATTATTGATTTTGTGCATTGATTTGGGTTTTTCTTCCACTAATATTTTGAAACAAAAATATAATAGGCACCATAAGACAAATATCTCTTGGGGTAACAACACATCCAATTGGATTCAATTGATTGAATTTGTTAAATCAAAAATTCCATTCACTTGTTAATGTCTCTTCTGCTTTCTTTTACTTGTCCAACTCATGTTGTTAAATTTCCATGGTCAAGTACATAAACATTGTGTATTTAATATATCTAATTATTTTTTCATCACCATTCTTTATTTTTTGCTATAATAGTAGATAACACTTGAATTCAATAATTTATTTGGAGGATTTGCAAAACAATTATGAAAATTATGAATATTTTTTTACAAACATTTTGGCATGTGCATAATGCTTGAATATGTGAAGTATATGAGAAGGTAAATTTGATAGATGTAAAAATGCCCTACCACATTAGGATTCAATGCCCCAATGTGAATGATCCTAGAACTCTTAGAAGTTTCAAAAATGACAAAAGTAAACATGGCACATGCCATCAATGAATGTTAAAAAAGTTAAATATGTTTACAAAACTTGGAACACAATTGAAAAACAAACTTGAATTACAACACAATTTGAATTTCAAATAAAATATTAAAATATTAAAAAAAAACACCAAATTTGCTAAATAATTTGACAAACGGAAGCTTGAATCTACATTTGTGAATCAAGATTGCTCCACCGTACCCTAATTTGTAACCTTTTCATTTGGTTTTAAAAATCAAACTATTCTATGTATAACAATTACATTTTGCTTCACTATATCAACAACAATACCAAATGATAATTGTGAACTTATCCATTGCCAATGCCTTGATTTGCTTCCACATGTCATGACACTTTATACTTTTACAAATTCCTTTTTTTTTTTTGGGTCATATGAAGAAGTGAAATAATTTATTAAAAGATACAATATTTTGAATCAAACATGACAAAACAATGAGCATGTGGAGCTACAATGTCTAGACAAAGTCATTCACATGATGAAGGTCAATACACCCATTTTGCATTTATGTGAAAAGTGTGAAGGGGATCTGAAATTTGTGAATCATATGTGAAGTGGGCATGGATGTTTTCATACACCATCTGATGCAACAAGCCAAAGTTTACCTCTCCATCCTAATCCAAACCTTCAATCTTGGCAAAATATGTCATAGCTTTCAACTTTCCAAGGTCTTGCACTCACAATTTATTCTTTCTTTTCTAGTTGAATAATTATGTACTTTTCATAAGGTAAATCCTCACTTCCCACAATACACAATGTCAAACAAATTCCTTCCAAAATTTGGGTGCACACACATACCACCAATGGTTCTACTCAAATAACAAGCTTTATTTCTCCCACCTTTTCCACCATTTATACAAGCCACAATTGTAGTCTTGAAACAAGGTCATAATTTTAATTGCTTTTGATATTATATTTGGCATTTGGCCCTAGTGAAATACCTAAAATTATTTTACCTTGCAACTCAACACCTACCTAAAACCACTTGGAGCATCAATTTTTATTTATTTTTATCAATACATAATGTTAGAAATACATGTCATATATTTTTTAAATGAAAAATAACAAGCTCTTGTCATCCATGTTATGTGTCTCTTGTATTGTTGCAATATCTATAACCCTCCTTCAAAGTTGATTACCATGTATGATGACGAATAATTACCATCCAAATTTTAGTATCTCAATATTACATTTTAAACATTTAGTTGAATATTTCCTAGCTATCAATGTGGTTTTTGTTTTCATAGAAATAAAACATATAATCAATATTAATTTTTTTGCATATGTTGTGGAATTTTTAAATATATTTATTCAAAGCTTAAAATTTGACACTTGAAAGATAATAAAACATGAACTTGTATCCAATGAAAAATAAATGCTATCATTAAAATGTGATATTGAAATTGCAAATTGATAGTTGAATGAAAAGGATTGTTTTCAAAAATCTAAAAATTCGTTTAATGTTTATTGCTCAATATTAGTTTATTGGAAAAACGATTTCATTTTATTTTGTAGTTGGAGGCAAGAACTATTGGCAAGATTAAGCCTTGAGTGAACCATGGTACCATGGTAGAAATCCCAATTTTTATTAAAGTGTTTATAAATATTAAAAATATCCCATGCTTAAATTAAATCAGGGTCTTTAATTCAAATCTAACATTTTTGGACTTAATATGGCCACTAAGAGGCCTAGCTCAAAAAGGTGAAGGTACCAATGTGGGTGTTGTTTCACCTGAGCCACAAGACTAATGTGCACACACAACACGATAAAAGGCTCAAATGCTAGGCCTATAGCACAAGTTTTTTTCTGCTTTGGCAAAAGGTGAAATGTTAATGACAATATTCTCATAATTTGGTTTACCTATATAACAAAAATTTAGAAAGCTTGATTGACCTTTAACTTATTAGAGTAACATCACCGGTGGTCTATTTGGGTGAAGCACAAGATTTGGACCAACAAACGTTGTTTTGGTGAGTCAATTTGCAAAAGATCCATTGCTTTCCAAAGGCACTACACAACAAAACAACTACCTTGATTAGCTTCGTATCATGATATGTGCATGTGATTGATTTGAAATAGTATCTCATCTTACATTGTCCCATTTTTCATGTGGATGGGTGAGTTGGAAAGCAATTGTACATCATGTTGAATGTGATAAACATGATTACAAACTCAATTAGGGATATTGGTGGAGCTATTGTTAACCAACCCCTTCACCCCTTTCAATAAATTCAAAGGCATGGTTGATTGCATAGTTGTAGGTGTCATGTACATATTGATGGGAGTGTGTAAGGGAGTGCAAAGAGAGAAAGAACAAGTTCACCATGAAGTTCATTGTGGCAAAGATTGAATTAGGAAGTGCATAAGATTTGTAGAATTGTAAGTATAAAAGAAAAAACCAATTAGGGAAATTTGAGAATGAATTAGAGAGTCACTCTTTTAGGTTTTTTGATTGATGTAAGAATTTGATTAACCTTGCTTGAAAATACTTGAACAATTTATTTGGCCATGGGACAAGTCATAAATGGAGGAAGCCACCAGTTTTGGGTGGTTCTTTGATGTAAACCTCCAGTTTGATTTTTTTGAAAATTTGAAAAAAAATAATTAAAAAATAATAGGGCTCAAGGTTTAAAATTTTTTTGCAATAACCTTCAATTCTGGTTATTTGAAAAAAATTCAAAGAACCGCCAGGTTTCATGAAAGAAGCAGCAAAGAACCAAGAGTTCAAAGTCGGTTCTTTGACCATTTCTTTTTGTACATAAAGAAGAAGTGAGGTAAATGGTAAGAAGTGCCTGTCAAAGGTCCATTTACCCTACCCTTACCCACCGGTTCTTTCCTTGACAAGGGGAGAACCACCCAACACTGGAAGCCACCTCTCACACCTACTAGTTGGTTATGTTGCAAGTTTTGCTTGTGATTCTCAAAGATCATGGCTTTTCACTGCACTCCAAAAGGTTGTGACTCTTGATCACTGGATATGCAACATGAGAGAGAGAGATGTCAGCACTAGGTATCTATCTATCTCAGCTTATACACTCTAGTCTTGAGGGAGTCCCAGAGTCTCCTTCCTCTTTATATCTGATCTCAACAAGAGACACCAGAAATGATTTGCATGCAAAATTTACCATCATCTCTCTGGTCACTATTTGCTCCTTGTTGGATCTTAAGGTGGACAAATTATCCCATATAAAAACTGAGATTGATTGTTTGCAAGTTGGTTACTACATAGCAAATGACAACACCAAAATGCATAAGTAGAGGGAGGGAGCAATACAACTCATCATGTTTTAGATGGGTTTGCACTTGTTTATAGCATAGAAATTATGCTGATATGACGATGGAAGCTGGTTGATAAATTCAGCATCTTAAGATCTAATTTGGGTATTAACCAAAAATTCAGTTTTGTTGGCATATTATTATTATTATTATTATTCTCAATTTAGTGAGGTTGAAAATTTTGCGTTCTTTTCCCTGAAACCAGAAATTTCAGTTGAACTTACATTGACAAAAACAGATTTGTCCAAAAATAATTTGGCAGAAAAAGGAAATTGATAAAAAAGGCCAGTTGGGAAGAGGCACAAAGAAGATCAAATGATTTATGATGCGTTCTTCAATTTATTGCATGGCGCTTGTAGTGCTTGTATTTGGAGTCAAATTGTACCGAGAGAATTTCAGCAGCAATTCCACTGGCCATTGTCATCATTGCAATCCAAACACAATTAGTGCATTCGGGGCTACTACTACACATGGGAAGTTGAGCAAGGAGATTGAAAAGAAGTTGCATCATGATTTGAGATTACAACAATTGAAGATCTTCCTCTTGCTAGCCATCGTCGGAGTCCCTTTTTTGTATCTTAAGTATTATTGGGGTTTAGGAGTTCTCAAACTAATCATGCTTCTCTACCATTTCTTTAAAAGTGGTGGCAACACCCAATACATGATGGGGAAGAAGGTTCGGGAAAAGAGATCACAATAACAAAGAAGATGAGTTGAGGATAAATCACACCCATTATGATTTTGTAGAGTCCCACAAACTTCATTTGAATGTTGGAACTCTCAAGCAGCTTAACATGGTGGTTTTTGTAACAATTTAATGCTTCACATTTAGAACTCTGTTTTTTTTTTTTTTTCCCAATTCAACTTTCAAAGTGCTGAATATTTAAGTTTTGGAGTTGGCAATGGGCTTTTGAAGTTTAAAAAAAACCTTTTAAGTGATGGATATATATATATACACATAACTTGGGCTTTCAGATTCTAGTACTATGGACTCATAAACACTTTGTATTTCTGAAAGTTTCAACTTTATGATTCTCCAGTATTTGAGAGTTATTTCATATTGAAATGTAGGCATGAAAAAAACTTTGTGCTTTATAGGGTGTGTGTCTAGGGCTTTTTTGCCCCCCCCTAACTTTGTAATATTAAAAGGTTTGCAAAATTTTCCCAAATTTTAGCAAAATTAGTTGAATTTACACTAAAAAAACACATTTATCCAAGATTATTCCAATTTTTTTGCTCTATTAAAACGATAACTTTCTTTCAGATTTTTGACATGACAAGTAAATTAATTTTCAATTTTTTTGGCAATTCCAAAAATAATTAATTTGTGCCTAACCAGCCTAAGGTACTATGGTAGTTGGTATCTGATGTTTTGTATTTGTACGTGATTTTAAATTTGTATAAAACTCACCATGTAATTTTATCATAGCATCTGTAACCATTTCAGCTGGCATTATTCTTCTTTAGCCATCTAAAATATGAACCAAAGACGAAGCATAAATTGCATTGTTAGTACTACTGTAGCACATTTTCAGGTTTGGTAGTAATAAAATTATTTTTGGAAATGTTGAAGTTTTAAAGAAATTATATGTTTGAAATGTCAAAATTTAAGGAAATTACAAAGGATGAAAAAATACAAAAAAACTAGTATCATTATGTTAGAGCTTTAGAGTCCAGGAACCTACCAAAGAAGCTGCCTATATTTATTGCCAAATTTTCATAAATTATTATTTTTGCTGCCAAAAATAAAAAAATTGAAAAATAAAAAAATTATTTTGGCACCCGTGTACCAAATCTGAAATTTACTATGGTGGGGGCCGGGTAAATGACTTTTTTGGAAAACATGAGGTGGGAAAGGTATACAGTCTTTAGATCCAATCCGGATAAGGGTAAAAAACTAAATATTTTCCAGTTATTTTACATATACCCTGCGGATATAATCAAGTAGATGTAAGGTAAAAAGGTAAGGTAACTGGAAATATGTGTGATAATGTATAAAATTATGGCACAGCCAGTGTAAACAGCACCCACTGGTGCACCATCCACTGGATGACTGTTATTCGGACTCAGTTTGTGGATGAACCTTAACTACTGAGTTAATATCTGGTTTCACCATGGTTACCAATTATGTAAGAAGTGGGTCCTATCAATAGCTAGACAGGTAGCAAAATTGGTGACTACTAGGTATGTAGATGGTTCATAGTTCATACATAAGGTAAGGGCTTGTATTTAACTACCTATCTAATTGTTTGTTAGAGAGGTAGTAAAGAAAAGCAACTGCACTAACTGCCTTGGTTAACTAAAGGAACTGGGAGCCAACAGAAAACTGCTTACTGATCACTTACCATCCATCCATCCATCCATCCTTCATAGCTGTTTGATGCTTGGCCCCCCCCCCTATGGCAGATTGCAATTTCGCAAGTGACTTTAAAGACAAAAAAATGTCCACTTGTTCTAATGCAACAACTAGCATGAAGTGTAAATGAGAGTTGTCAAGTTGCCAAACTTTATGAATAAAAGAGGCAGCTAGCTATCTTGAGAGGATGCAAGGAAGTGGAGGTTTAGAATGATGAGGACTTTAGCCCAAGTTGAGGCAGCTAGCTATCTTGAGAGGATGCAAGGAAGTGGAGGTTTGATACAAGGAGGACTTTAACCCAAGTTGAATTGATAAAGTCACAATATCCTAAAAATTGACAATGGAGATCCTACCCTAAACTAGATAGGTGTGTCCCCACTTCCCCTAGTTCATGGCCTTGCCCTTAGCCTGGGCCAAAAGTGGTAAACAACACAAGTAGGCATAGAAATTATTGGCATCTAATGAGGTGAGCCAACATGCACTTGAGGGGCCCAGTTTTGTTTGGCTTTTCAGGAGGGGGAGGGGTGTGTGTGTGTGTGTGTGTGTGTTTTGGATTTTGTGAGTTTTTGTTGTTCTCAATGTGTGCCCATTAAGTTTCCAATGAGCTCCCCACTTGTTCCCCAACTCTTTTTTGCCTTGTAACATGCTGTTGGGCACAAGAGCACATAAGGGCATGTTGTTACAAGGCCAAAAATGTGCCATCAAATGCAAATCCAAAAAACACCTTTTTTGACTTGTGGGTATCTAAATTCTCCCTGCATTGGAATTCAGATTCAGATTCAGATTCAGCATTCAGATTCTTGCTCTCTCAAGAATGCTGTGAAACAACCAAGTTGTAGCAAATGCTTAAGTTCACAACTTCAGTCAGATTTGCAAAGTCAGGAATCATCATCACCCTCACAACTATTGCTTCCTTGTCTGGAGGTGCACAATTTTACACAGGCGAAAACACTTCTCTTTGAATCCTTTCTAGACTCAAAAGCTCCTGATTTCCCAGTCTTCAGCATGATTGTATAACCATGAGTGACAACTGTTGCCAGCTCCATAGGATTTGGGATGAACTTGGAATGTGCATTTGCAGCACTTGTGTCTCAGCATTAGCTCTAGTCAGATTTCAAGAAGTCTCTCTAAATAGGTTTCTATCACCATGTCTTCACCAGACCTTTCCACTGATCTCTTTCTCCTATCTCTCACCATGTCTTCACCAGACCTTTCCACTGATCTCTTTCTCCTCTCTCTCACCATGTCTTCACTAGACCTTTCCACTGATCTCTTTCTCCTCTCTCTCACCATGTCTTCACCAGACATTTCCACCGATCTCTTTCTCCTCTCTCTCTCTCTCTCTATTTTTCCTTGCCTAATAGCATCTCCAGCAATGCCCAGTATGTGACCCTGCACCCGAAATCTTGGATAAGGATTATCAGTCAAATCCAGTGAATCCCTTGGAAGACTGCTGGGCCCCTGAAAAGTTCACAGATTTTTTCCCTGGAGGGTTCCGCCCTGGAACACTCTTGAAAACCCAGTCAAATCATATTTATTGACTGCTCGCTGTTTCTGATCGGGTAGATAGTTTGATTGGTCCAAGTGGGTTGCTATCACCTAGTAGTCTCCCACCTACTTGGAGTCCTAGTTTCAGTTTTATGGGCGGGGTTGGAAAAAAGTTAGTAACTAAAATTTTGGACGTGAGAAATATTTTTGCAGGGTCACACACTGAGCGTTGGTTGACATGCTCTGAAGAATTTGGTGTCGTCTGAAAATCTTCTGAAACGACAGCCAAGAGTTGATGAACAATTCCAAATCATCATTTTTGTGATCAGACATTATTAGGCTTGATGTTCAAGGACCAAGCATCAAGCTTCTTTCTTAGTTTGTTGCTCAAGTCAAATTCTCTAATTTGACTTGGGTAGGTAGTGTTTCAGCTTTTGGTTTTCGGACTCCAGTCAAAAAAATTCTCAGTTGTTATGTGTAGTAGCTTGAATCCCTAAAACATGCTGTTCAGTTGTTTTGTCTGGCTTGAATCCCTAAAACATGCTGTTCTTTTTTAGTCAGCTCTCTTGTTGCAGATGGGTGACAAATACATGTGCAACCATTTTGGATCAATTGGACTCAAAGCTGGTGGCAATAGGACTTTTGATCACCATGGCAGCTGCAGTTTGACTTAGTAGTTTCCAGTGGAAGCAGCCCACCACTTGACTTCCATTTCATGCCTACAAAAGCTTGATCTGATGTTTTCATGCTTCCCCTAATTTCACATTTACAACATCATTGGCATAATTCCTTATCACATTTCTCTTCCCAATCTCTACACCTCAACTGATCTGGAACCTTTGCTTCTATAATCTACAACATTTAAGAAAAGGTTGGGTACTCATTGGGTTCCAAAGTATCGAAATGGTTTGGAACACTTTAATGTATTGCATCAAAAACCATGCAACATCACTTTTGAGAGTGCTCAAATAGGTAACTCCCATGATCCTCCTCCAAGCAAATCAGCCGAAATGAAGAGTTATTCAGAAAAGAGGATTTTCACATGTCCCAAGATTAGCACAACATTCAAATGCAAGGGGCCATTTTACTAGAAACACAACAACAAAGGGGAAACCACTGAATTAGAATGTTAAAGGTTTCTTTCCCCCACACAACACTACAAATGAATGGACTTTTGACCTAATTTCAAACACATGTTTTTATTGATGAGGAAGTTGCAAGTCTAAACAAGATGTTTAGTAAAACATCATGTTTTCCACTAAAAATCATCACCACCTTCAAAGCCCATGATGCAAACACATTGTTCACCAACAAAAGGGGAAGTATGTATCATGTGAACTGAATATACAAACAAGTTTCAAATTTATGGAAAAGCCAAAACAAAATGGTTCATCATTTCATTTGTTACTAGTGTGGCCTGTGCCATTGGCCCAAGTGTTACCACATCCTCAACTGATTTTTCCTTCCAAAACCTGTTTTTTTGGAATTTATTTGAATTTTCAGCAATAGAAATCACTTAAAAATCAATATTTCCCACATTCCAATTATAAATCTTACCAAATAAATTCCATTAAATCCTGCTCATCAAAATCTTTCCAACAACACCAAAGGCACATTCCAATTCTTCCAAAATTTTCAGTTAGAATTTAATTTAATTAAAATGAGAAAATCATTCAATATTCAAGAACTTTTGTACCGCGAGTCCAAACATCATGGAATCAAGCCCATGTACCCTTCCTCGTCAAGAGCTCTCCAAAGACACCAAGAACAAGATCTGAAGCATCCCGGTTCGGTGGATCTCATAATTACAAAACAAACTACCTACCTTCCTTCATAGATAAATCATAGTAAACAACCAACAAATGGGGGAAATTGAAGACACATTTCAAAACAAATCATGGAAAGAGAGGTCCGCAAAGCACAAGTTATGGTTCAAGAGTGGTTAGTAACTTGGGCTCCACATTGATATGCATTACACCTGATGATGAAATGACAAAATAGAAATAAGGGTTTACATTTGAAAGCTTTGTTATTTTTAGATATACACAGGATTCAAATTGTACAAAAGATTGCCCAATTATCATCCAAGGGGAGATTTAGTTAGTCATCCTTGTTTTAATTCATTAAATTTTGGAAGCAATTAGGGTGGATAAACATTAAATGAACTAAGCAAGTCGGGTTTAAATCCTTGAATTAGGTATTTAAAAGAGAAATTTTTATTGGAAACTAGCTTAATCTCAAAGAAAAACAAGATATTAATCTCTTGAAATAATCTCAACATATTGAAATGAAATAACACATATTTACATTTGTATCAAATTACATGTAAACACGTGCATGAAATTGGAGAGACACAAATATTTAAATTTTTATTTGAAAGGACCAAAAAAATACCAAAAGACATTGAAAAAAATAAAGAGGTTTATTTCTCTTTCAATATCTTAGGATCCATAAGGACATTTTGAAACATAACAACTTGTAAAATGTTTATTTTTAAAAATTTCCAATTTGGAATCGACCTCTAATAAATTTGTAGTTTGGAATTATCTTTTTCTACGACCTAAAACTATAACCCATCCCACCTAAACTACTTTCAATGAAATTATCGTCACTGGAATTAATGTAGTCACACCAAATGTACATCTCAACAAAGGAGGAAAAAATTTGACCAATTGGTGCATTGTTTAAATTTGGGAACAATTGCTACACAAGACCATTTTCACATTTGCAAGGTCTTATGAAAATATGTAAAAACTTTTCTAGAAGATTGTCAACATCACATCTTTTAAGCACTACTAAAAAATGTGTGGACAAACCATTACAACCAACCACCCAATTCAACTTTGGGTGCTCTTCACATGACACAAACCATTCATGATTTTGTTGAGTGAGCAAATCCCACTAAAAACTCACCAAAGTGGTCATGTAGTGGAAGGCAATGGTGGTTTAGGAATTTTTTGCCTGAAATGCCTTCGGGCATGGTTGAAAATTTTCACCTCCACCTTTTCAAACCAATTGGGTGGTTTTTCTTAGTGGTCATTCCAAGCATTGGGCACAAGGTTAATCGCCTTACAAGGTAAGAAAGTAGATAGGTAGGTAAATTATATTGAGGTTAAGGTAATTAATATATACTTAAGTTAGGTAGAATAGGATATGTACTTTAAGTCATTATTAGAAATTTTGGGTTTTGCAACTGTCGTTTGTAAGTAAAATTCAGTTACATGCAACACTTGCAATTACAAATTCGTGTAGTTGCCTAAGACAAGTTGCACATGATATTTAATTGCATGCTACACTACGTATGCAACATGTATGTACAATGTTAATATACATGTTCATCCATATATACCAATCCAAATGTAGTTGCACCTTATGTGCAATTCTAATTACAACTATAGTGTAACTAATCAAAATATAAAACATGTTTCAAATTGAACAACTTACATTTGGACACATGTCATTTTTAAAAATTATTTTTGTGTTTTTTTTAAAAAAATTCGTTGGATTAATTCCAATTGTTAAAGTTTTTGCCACTAAGATGATGACACGTGGCACACCATGGAACATTCATTGACCATTTGACACGTGTTCATTTATTTAAAACACCAATAATATGGTGACACGTGGCCATTAAAGCCCACCTATTTTTAAAATTTTAAATATTAATTAATAAAATATAAATCATCCAATTTAAGCCTAATAAGATGTTGACATATGGTGCCTAAGTAGGCAGGTAATTATTAAACCCTATTAGGTAACTAGGTTTACTTAAGTATGTAAGTAGGTTGAAAAGTAGCTAGGTTTAGGCTATATAAATAGGTTTAAAATAATCTGATTTTATTTTTAGGTTTAACCATTTCATAAAGGTCAAGCTTTTTTTTATTCATTCATTTCCAATGACACTTGGTATTTTGTTAGTACATAGTTATTGCCCCTAATTATATATTATGGAATCCAAAAGATATGGGATAAAAAAAATTCCATTTAAACTTCATTAACCAACTTAATTGCACATTAGATGCAACTACTGTATTAAAGTATACAAGCCCAAGGAGTGTTCTCTTGCTTCTAGTGTTGCAACAAAACTTGAAGCCCTCCTCGTAACACATCTAACAAACCAAGAATTGTCGAAAACGGATTATAAATGATAAAATTATGGCCCCTTAAAGTGAAGGGGATCAAAAACTCAAAAAAACAAACCACTAAAAACTATAAAGGCCAATTCTTAAACACCCAAAAACTTCCTTCTATGTTGTTCTATTGCTATTAGATTTCAAAGATGATTTATAATTTCCAGTGGTGTTCCTATAACACTTTAAATCATTTAAAATGAATAAGAAACAATAAAGTTATGAGGTTTGAAAATGGAGGGGCCCAAAGAGAAAAAAAAAAGAAAAAAAAAAACAGTTTGTAATTTGGAAAGCTTATTTTTCTTCTTTCTTCTCTTGTTAATTTTTCAACACTCCTTTTCTTTTGCACTCCAATAATTTAGTTTAGCCATAATTAGTTTAGTATAATTTAGTTTAGCCTAATTTAATTTAACCATAGTTAGTTTTAACCTAATTTAATTTAGCCATAAATAATTTAACCATAATTCATATAGCCTATTTTAATTTATCCATAAATATTTTAACCATAATTAATATAGCCTAATTTATTTTAGCCATAAATAATTTAACCTAAGTTAATTTAGCCATATTTAGTTGGGCCTAATTTAATTTAGATTAATTTAGCCAAACTTAATTTAACCATAGTTAGTTTTAGCCTAATTTATTTTAATTTAGTTTAATTTAACCTAACTTGGTTTAATCGTGGTCAGTTTCACCCTAATTTAATTTAGTTTGATTCAATTTAGCCATAATTAATATAACCTAATTTACTTTAGCCATAATTGGTTTAACCTAACTTAAGTTAACCATAATTAGTTTGGCCTAATTTAATTTAGCTTAATTTAATTTAGCCATAATTATTTTCACCTATATCAATTTAGCTTTGGTTAGTTTATCCTAATTTAGGGTTATTTAATTGAGATCAGCCATAATTAGTTTAACCATGGTTAATTTAAGTTTTTAGTTAATTTAGCTTAGGTTAATTTAAGCTAGCTTGAGTTAGCACAGGTTTAACCTTAGTAGTAAAGGTACATAATACTAGTATACATAATCTATGTTGATATATTAAGTATATTAATTTAAGTATGTATAGGTTTAGGCCATTATTTTTATGACACGTGTCCATGTCATACACATATAATTACACTTTAGTTGCACACATAACCATATGGCCTAAAATTATATAATACCAAATTTGTAGTTGTAAACATGATCAAAATAGTTGGAAATAACAACCAATTGCATGCTAGTTGCATAGTGACTAATTGCAAATGATAGGATTTCTAATAGTGAGTATGTTTATAACTTATAACGAGGTTAGGTGTATCATAATTTATAGGGTAAGTATATGATTTTTTATGTACCTACCTAGGTATATAATGATTCGTATTTATGTTCAGGTAGGTTAAGCCTACTTAATTACATGTAGCTAGCCTAAATATAGCCTAACTTTTACACACCTAGTTTATACATACTTAAGTTATATGTATTTAATTTATATGTACATAAAATCTACATACTTACTTTATACATACCTAGCCCTATATATAATTTACATTATCTAAATACCTTACCCTACTTTGCCTATACCCTACATATATCACTATGCCAAAACTTAACATTTATATTGGGACAAATTTGGCTAATGAGTATTTTCTAGTTATACAGTTACATATGTCATGTTTTTGTGCGTAGTTGTATTCTTGTAACCTTAGATATGATTACATGACTAAAAGTTTTCATGGATATGATTATGTCATTAAAAATCTTCTTCATGAACACCAAATAATTATTTAATAATATATAATTTGAAACATTAAAAACTTGTGAATTAAAAGGGAAAATAATTAGAACATAATCATATGTATATACTTAATAAGCATATTATAAATTTGTAGATGATCAAACACATAATTAATGGGCAAATAAATGACTAACATTTTATAAATTTTAGAAAATTTGCTTTAAAATCACTAATTATTTAATGTGAATTTATGGATTGTGGTTTTAAAACATTTGGGGGGATTTTTTTTTGAAAAGATTCCCAAAAAAATGGAAAACAATGTTAAAGTTTTTGAAACCACAAAATTAAATAAAAATTTGATGCCTAAAATACAATTAAAACATTCAAGTTGGGACTCTTGCACAAATGTTTAAATGAATATCTTCTTTGAATTTCTTGAAATTAAATAATCAAATATATTCTTATTAATGATATCCAAAGAATTTTCTTAAAAATCCACATGCCCCAAAATGGCATTGTTTTTCATGTTTCCATGTGAAGGGTAGCAAATAATATAAAATTTGATCTTTATTCATTTATCAAAATATTTGGTCATACAACTTGGAATTTTTAATAATTTATATTAAATCACATTTAATGAACTAAAGAGAACATTAAAAATAAGATTAAAACTTACTACTCAAAAAAACATTTGATAAAAATTATGAAACTAAAAAGCTTGTGTGTAAATTAATAACTATGACATTTAAATAAATTTTATAACATTTAAAATAATTTAGAATAATATTATATGTTTCATAGATAACATATTTTATTTTAAAATATTTTTTATAACTACAAATAAATATAACATAACATTTATACAATTTTTATTGATTTGTTATATTGTTGAAAGGTGGGGAAACACATACGCGTGCACACTTGCACACACACACCCAAAAAACCATGTTTATTTACAAATCGTTTTATGAAAAAATAAAAATAAAAATTCAAGATATCATTGTTTTTCAAATGTATGAAATAATGAAGATTCAAATGCATTTTCAATCAAATTACTTGACATTTTAATTTTAAATTTTTCATAGATGTTTAGATTTTGGAAAATTCTTTTAAAATGAAGTTTATTTATTTTCATTTGGACAAAGTATGAAAAATACAATAATGGTCAAAGTTGGGTACTTTTGTGTGGGACAATGGATGATGTGAGATAATTTTGTAAATTTATCATGTATCCTTTGTCAACAAGTTGAATTTTGTAAACTATATAACTAGATGAAAAAGTAATAGTCTACACACAAAACATGCATTAAATATACTCAAAGTGCAAATATTATTTGTTATGAGCCAATAAAAAAAGTTTGTGACCAAAAACTAAATAGGATGCTACTTACCTACCTAGTTAAGCCTACCTACCTACCTATTCCTACCTACCTAGGTGGCCTATATCTAGGCCTAGTCTAGTAGCCTAGTTTTAGGTTTCGGCTTAATTGTTTAGGTTTAAACTTTAAGGTTCCTAAACCTACTTAGGTACCTAGCTTTAAGCCTAGCTTAGGTTTAACCTAAATCATTTAGGTTCTAGCCACATGGCATAAACTAGGTGGCTAATGTTTAAATGCCACATGGCTTAACTTGGGTGACCAATGCTTAAATCTTAGGCGGCAAAATTTGAATGGTTGATGTTTAAATGCCAGGTGGTAGAACTTGGATGGTCAATGTCTAAATGCCACAAGGCATAACATGGGTGGCAAGTGTCTAAATGCCACATGGCATTGGACCAATCAAAATTATGTTTGACCAATCAATTAGGGTTTGACCTTAATGACATCCACACAAAACCACCCATAAAACCACTATACACTTGTTATACACTTGTATACATTTGTTGCTCGGACAGTTAAAAAAAAACCATTATTAGTTTTTTTTTAACCAAACCACCCAATCACCAATTCAGTGGTTTCCTTATCCATTGGGGACCAACCATTACCCTAAACCATTAAGCCTACTAGAAACCCACATAGTGGTACCAGTACAAATTGAGTGGTTTGCATAATGGTCCAACCACATATAGTTTAGCAATGAAGAAAATAATGTGAGCTTGGTTAATGAAAAAAAAAAAAAACTTGGCCTATCCATAATGAAAAAATATTTAATTAAAAAAATTAGAATAAATATATTTTGTAAAAAATAACAACTAAATTTCACTTGTGGTCATAAAAAAGAAGAAAAATTAAAAAGGCTACATCTAAGGTAGTTAGGTTAATCATTGAACACATGAAGATTCCAAACAAATTCACACATTAGGAATGGTTTTTTTGGGTAAGGAAAACTTGTGCCTCATTTTTGGGCACATCCACAACCTCAAAAATCAAGTGATTTGGTGAAAAGATGCAAAAATTATGCCTCCCCAAAAGAAGTGTCCATTGGGTGGAATTTTTTAAAAGCAAACATTTGTTTTTTGTATGAACAAACATTTTCTCCTTCCCAATGTGCATTCAAAATTTGAAAAGTGGACAAAATTTGACAATTGAGAAAATGGAATTCAACAAAAAATTAATTCATTTTTTTATTTAAAAAAATTCATTCTCCATCAATGGAAAAAATCACTACCACAATTTTTTTAAAAATATCTACAATCATGGGCAAAACCATGTTTGTAAAAATATAGGTTGCAATATATTGGTTGTTGGGTAAAAATTATAAGTTAATTAGTTTTTTTAAAAGGTACATTTTATTCAAATAATCAATTTAATTATAATATAAAGTATGTAATAATCTGAAATAATGGACTGTAATTAATATAAGGTGGCTTTAATATGTATATATTAGAAAATTAAATAATAATAGTGTGATAAAAAATAGGTTGGACAACTATTTAATACCCCCCCACCCCCAAATGGTCATTTGATGCATGTAGATCCCAAACTTTGCATTAAATGTCCCCCCCCAAAGCTTTTAACACCTTGGGTTTGGTGCACTTGCTTGTATAAGATAATCTTGTGTTGTTTTATCTTACGTTATTGATCATGGTCATTGATTTTATGTCCTAATTCTGGTTGTTGTCTTTTCATGCTCCTAATTGTGGTTCTTACCTTTTCCATCCCAATCATAATCGTCGCCTTTATTTATGTTCATGATCACGGTTATCATCTTTTCTTATATTCATGATCATGTTTATTGCATTCTTTTGTGCACACCCCCACCCCTTCTTATGTTCATGATAATGTTCATTAGTTTTTCTTGTGTGATCATGTTTGTCCTCTCCCCAAACTTCTATCTCCTTTTCATGGGTTGGTGGTGTGTTACAACCTTGCTACAACATGACCCTTGGATTTTTGTGAAACAATTACCATGGGTGTGCTCACAATCAAATGAGCCAAAAAGGATGTTGGGTGACAAAAAAATAAAATAAAATCAAAATTAGAGAAATATTTATGTTTTTCTATTTAAAACCATGGTAGGCATGGCGAGTTGTTCCTTTTTCATTCATATGAATGCCAAAGAATGCAAACCAAAAATTCATTTGATAAAATTTTAAGTTTAAGTTTCAATTTAAGACTTTTAAAAGTGACACCTATTGTGTCAAAAGGAATCAATTTTGCAAAGGATTATCAAAAGGACTCATATAAAATAAAACAAAATTGATGGGAAAAAAATTAAGAAAATAAAGACCTATTAGACACATTAAAAAAACACCCATACCTTAAAACATGTGGAAATCTAAAATTTAAAAATTCAAAGAACTTTCCAAATTTGATCCAAAATTTTAAAACTTCAAAAGGTTTTAACCATATATAATGGGGTAGCTAAAAAACCATGAGCATGATGTGTTAAAACTTTGTAGCTTATTATACAAAAAAAATTGGTTATGATTTGAAATTTTTATCATTTAAAAAAAAAAAAAAATTGAATTTACAAGGAATCAACACACTTTCAAAAATTCATATTTATCCAAAATTTATAAACAAAAAAATGTCATATACTTGGACAATTATAAACATTTATTATAATAATTTACCAAAAAAATTGTTCAAAAATTCATTTACATATGAAAGAGTTGTTTTTGGGCAAAAGGTCATGAAATCCTTTTTAAAAGTAAAATCATTGGCTCGTTTGATCTCATTTGCACCCCCTTTACCCTAGATTTTTTTGAACTTTTAATGTAACCCTTGGGTTGACACTTTTGAACCCTAAAGGATGGGCTTTGAATCTTGCAATGAAATTTTGATGAAATGTGTCCTTTGCTTCTTTTAATGTAATTATAGACCAAACATTGTGAAAATCTATTTGTTGATGTTTTTTTAGTTTAAATTTTTATAGCTTCCTTGTCTGTGGGTTTTTGTTGCAAAATCTTTAAATATTTGTTCGAGGTTATTACATGTGACTCATTGTAGTTTATTAACAACTTTTTCCCCTTAGTTTTCCTTGCAAGTAGATGTGGTAATAACTAATTTTAATAAGACATAAAGGAACTTGAATCACATTGGCAAAATTGTGAACTTTCAACAATTCACTAATGACTCCATGTAGGTCTACTAGTAGGTCAAAAATAACTTCTGTAGCTTCAATTTCTTTTGCTACAAGACTTGGATTCATAAGCATTTCCACATATTATTTCAAATTTGCCTCCTAATCAAAAACTAAAATTCTACTTCTACATCATCTTGAATAATTGTTTATGTTCATTAATGGTGTGCCAATTCCATTTTTGCCCCATTGTTAACTTTCATCAATTGTTCCATCAAATACGTCATCATCTAAAATGTTAATAAATTTTGATATGTATACATCACTTGGTTTTGTTTTGTGATCCATGGCCTTGGGATTGAATGGCCAAATTCTTGTTGCCCTAAACTCATTCATGATGTTTTTTTAAAGACAATGTTTGATTTAAAACCTTGTCCACCCAAGCAACAAGTGTACATTTATCTAGTTCATGTAAGATCGCAAACTCGATAATTGTGGTAGTAGCATAAGGAGGGATGCCAAGTAGAAGTAAATAAAAACATGGAAAAAATATTGAAAAGGGCATTACCTCAAATAAAGAAACAAATAAAAGTGTTAAAAGTCATTCCCATGATGAAACTAGAATTCAAGGTTTGAGTTTTTGAATTTTTCTTTCAAATAACACATGTAACCATGATTGACTACAATTGCAAACCAAAACTTAGGTTTATAAAAAAATTCAATTGTGGCATTATACAAAAATACTTGCAAAAGATCAAAAATTAACACATGTCTAGTAAAAAAGTCCCATGTAGAGAAGACCTCACACACTAAAAAACACTTGCAACATGTTAATTTGGAAAAAAAAAACACCTTGAAATAACATTTGAACCAAGATATTTTGGAAATAACACCTTCAAATTACAACCCTAACAACATGTCCAACCAAGTGAATAATTACCACAAACACATATACAACTTGAAAACACTCTCACAACATTTAAGAATCTCAAGGAAAATGACTAATTAAATGTAACCCCATAAAGAGCTCTAAAATATACTATAGGTCCAAGAGCATAGTGCCTTTTCTTAAGTATGGGTTGTTTTGAATGTTGTGAATATGAATTAACCCAAGGCAAATTTGTGCACCATTTTGATTCCAAAATGCATTAATCGTCCTCTTCTTTAATTTGGGTAATTTAATACATTTCTAGGGATTACACTCTAAATTTACATTCCATTAAAGATATCCAAAATAAAAAAAAGACAAAGTTAATACCTTGAATTTCGTCATATCATAGGGTCAGAATCAAAAAAAACTTACAAAAAAGTACATTGGTATTCAATGAGAAGAGAAACTCAAAACACCATCAAAATTGATAACTTTCTAAGTTTCACCATGTCTCTCTTTTTTCCAAAATGTCTTTATTGCTAGTACATAGATTTTCACTCCTCCTACTTGTACAACTAATATAATTTCTCTCAAACCTTGTGCATTAAATGTTGAGATTCAACATTTCACACTAAATTTCAGCATTTCATACTAAGATTTAATAAAATTTCCTTACTTTGCGAATACCACTTAAAGAAAGGTTAGGGGGTGAAAAGAGGCCCAAAGACAAGGTGAAAATAGGGTGATTTTATATATAATTTTATTGCCTAACTAAAAATCAAAGATGGTATTTATGCCAAGAATCCCATACCTTTTTTATTGTTGGGAATTAATGAGTGTACTTTAAATTTGTATTCAATTGCAAGACTAAAAATCGACAAAGTTATTTACTATTGAAATCTCCATGTTTTCTTTATTATTTAGAGTTAGGATGTGTGCCCTAAGTTTTCATGCCATTGCAAAATCGAAAATCAAGGAAATTTTTTACCATGAAGATTCTTGTCCCCTCTTTCTTGTTGGGAGCTACAAAATGTGCTTTGAGTTTGCATTCTATTACAAAACCAAGAATCAATAAATTCATTTTTACCACTAATACCATTTGATAAACTTCGAGGTTCAACAACATCCTCGTCAAATATGCTCCAACTTACAACACACACCCTAAACCATTAACAATTAACATTATACACAAAAAAATTCAACACTCCAAAAACAAATTTTGACACCTTAAAACATTCAAAAATTGTTTAGATAAAGATGAAAATTCTTTTGTATTTGCAACAATTTGTAGCTATTACAATAGATAATCACTTTGAACTTGTTTCTTAATCTTTCCACATTTATAATTAAATCTCAATGAATGCATGGAAAAAATTTATTGGAAAAGAAAACTAGCATGCAACAAAACTTAAAACCAAGGCAAAAAATTTGTAATGGTGGACAAAAGGAAAGGGTAAGTGGCTAGCAATTCCTTAAATGTGATGGGAGAACAAAGCTTCATATAACAACCTAAAAAATGTAGTGATAAGTAAATGTGTACCAATGTTAAGTGAACACCCAAATTGTTGAATAGGAATAGGTGGTTTTGAATCTAAGTATTTGAAACCTACCCAAACTTGGGTTCACTTTTGAGAATCAAATAAAATCGGATTCAAAAGGTTTCATTAAGGTTTTAAAATTGGAGTGGGGACTAACCTTCATTTCCAAAAGGCTTTAAAATTGAAATCAAACATGTGGTTTGGATCCAAGTTGTGATTTTAACCAAAATCGAATTGGGGTTTTGATAAAAAAAATTAATTCTAGTTATAGTTCCCAATTAAGGATTTTAAATGAAAATTTTAAGGTTTAAGGTTTTTTAATGGTTTTTGTTTACTAACCATTTTTTGTTTCGTGTTACCATCACCAATTTTTTTTAAAATCACATTGCTTGTTTTTTTGGGCTAGTCTTCTTCCTACTTACAAATAAGTTATTCACTAGATCTTTGTGACATTATTATTTGTTCTCTTGTTCTGATTATCATCATTGTGTTTTATAAGTTGATTTAAAGGTTGTGTGTTGTCATGATGTTTGTCTTCTTAATGTTAACGATGTTGATTGCAGGTTGAAGTGTTGTGATGGTGTCGATGGTTGTTGTAATGGTGGTTCAATGATTGTTTTTCCTCTTGCCTTAGTTATTATTTTCCTAAGGATGGTTTTTTTTTTTTGGATCATTTATGTGATTGAAAAAACATTTATAGGGCTGCAAGTGTGAAATATCATTTTTTTTCTTCAACTATATGAATAAAACATACCACTTATGAACCCTTTGTAATAACAAAAAATTTAGAATAATTTTTAAATATTTGTTCCATGATTTTTTTAGTTTTTAATTTTGTAATATGTAATGCAATTTTAAAGTTTGTTGGTGACAAAAAAAAATTACTTTTATTAAATTAAAATTTTCAATCCTTGGAAAAAAATTGGGTATTTCTAGGTTTTTTGGATGTTTTGCATATTGGAACCAAGACTTAGAATTGGTTTAATTTGAAATTAAGTTTTAAAATCAAGCAAACTACCCTAGAAAATAATTATAACCAAAATCAAATTCTAGTTCTTTAAATAAACACCAAAAGAAAATTAGAATCAATCCCTTGAATTTTTTTAACCAAAAGCAACAATTCTTCCTATAACTTAGGAACCATTGGTGTGTACCTTTAGTCTAATTCAAATTTGAAATAAATCTGAATTAATAACAATTGTTTGCAAATTGAAACAAATGGAAAGTCTTTAATGCATTGCTTGATGAAGAAATCTATTTGGTTGGTATGTACAATGCTAACCATTCAATGTGAGTTCCTATCATTGTAATTAAATGGTGAAATTTTGTTTTTCAAGAAAAAATCAAATAGATTGATGGTACCACTTTAATGAAAATAGTTTAAAAATTAATGGGGATTATGATTAATACATCAAACATTGCATACCTTCGAAAATAAAATGTACCATGATGTGTAATTTGAAGTTTTTTCTATGAATAAAATGAACAAAAGTTATGTAGTTTCGAAACTTTATGATATATTTAACATGAAATCTAAACCAAAATTTTTTATTAATGGATTGTGATGATTGCAAACTAGGGTAAAAGTGGGCAAAAAGGACCCAATCGCAACCTTTTGAGTCACTATGATTAATTTTGAAAAGATGATGTGGCAACATGGGATTGGATGAAATCCTGAGGTAATGCTAAATATCGATGCTTAAACAATGTTTTTACACTATTTCATTATACTGAAAAACACTCGTTATGGACTTTAAAATGTGTTGAAAAGTATTCAATATTTACTAGATTACCTTTCAAACTTATCTACATGTTATATTAATATATTAGAAAGGGCTTCATATAAATACAACATATACTTTCAACATTAACTTAGTTTATGAGACTTATGAATATCAAAACCAAGGACTAATTACATCAAAATTGACTCCTATTAGCTTGGTGTTACCCAATAACAATCATGAAAGTATTTTACAAAGTATAATATTAAATTTGAACTATCCTTACAAAATTATTGTGAAATTACAAGAAATTTTAGTTTCATAATTTGCACAAAAACCATGATTTCACATTTTATATTTTACAAAAAAAAATTTATATAACATCAAAATGCAAAGAAAAAAATCAAAATTTAATGTCACAAGCACACAAAAACTACCATGCCAATGAAACATAAAGGTTCAAAAAAAAATTAATTAAATAAATCAATATATAACTCAAAATCACACAACACAAAAACATAAAACAAAATTATGAAATGAGCACAAACATTATTTTATTCAAAACATGAAACATAAATGACAAATATGAAACAAATATTGTATTTTAAACTAATGTTAAATATTATAATGTTTTTAAAATTTTGAAAATGATGAAAAGAATCAATTTTAATTTTATACCCATTTGAGTAGATAATCAAACTTTCATGGTTTTTTTTCATATAATTTATCATTCAAAAAACCTTTTTCAATGTATTTTCAATTATATAATTTAAGTTAAGGTAAGTACAAAAAAAAAGGAGTTGCAAACTTCGTATTTGGAATCATAGTGACCAAACTTGTTTCAAATTTCCCCATTAAGTTTAAGTAAAAAAAGGAGTTGCAAACTTTGTGATTGGAATTATTGCAAATTTCCCATTTTGTGATGACCCATCTTCACCCAACAAGCTACTAGATTGCAACAGGAGCAGCTGAACTGGTGGTGGGTCTAGTATATTAATTAAGCTTCTATGAGCTTGCAACTTCAGAGCTAAATTTTTAAAAATTAAAATTAAAAAAATTAAAATTATGAGAGTTTTGATAGAGCAAAAGACAATATATAATTTATATTTTTTTAAGGTTTGAAATTTAGAGAGTCTGAAACTTGAGTGTGGAGATTTTGGGAGCTTTGTAATGTGATGATGATGTTGAGCAGCAAAGCTCTAGAGCCTGGTTGAGCTCTCAGCTGCTGA
>Ga0116229_10000860_pt1 | contig 44603 bp, 34 predicted proteins | sample S1TSphgellanicum_3_FD_87313 | JGI IMG/M metagenome (GOLD analysis project Ga0116229, IMG submission 87313) | Host-associated microbial communities from peat moss isolated from Minnesota, USA - S1T2_Fc - Sphagnum magellanicum MG | ecosystem: Host-associated > Plants > Peat moss > Unclassified...
TGATTTTTCCTTTTGAAGGTGTCAAGGATCCAACCTCAAACATTTCTCTAGGTGAAATTTTTTAAGGTGTATTGTTCAAGATGAAAAGGATAAGTTAATATTTAACAAATTTTTAAAATTTTTGTTTTTCCCGCCAAATCACCCCCGGGAAAAAAAATAAAAAAAAAAAAATTGGGGACATTTTTTATGGCGGGACCCCCCCCCCCCCCCCTCAGAGTGAGGGGGAGTTCTGGATGTAAGAAACCCCCTCGGCTCCGCCTCTGTAGGGGCACTTCCTTCCAGAACTCCCCACCGGGAGGGGGTTACTCTACTTAAAAAGAATTCAAGTTGAAGGTTATTAGCCCCCCTCCCCCACCCATTTGTTCAACCGCTCTCAAGTGTGAAAGCTGAAAACCGCCATTGACAATTAAAAAGAAACTGGAAAAGTCTGCAGCCGAATGGGTTCGAACCTGCAACCTCTGCCACAACCCGCGCTACCCCCAACCCCCAACCCCGCCTTTCCAGTGTTTTCCGGTGTGTCTTTTTGTTGCGTGGATGGTGCTGCTGCGCAGAGAAGCGGGCGGCAATCGAAAGCGAAAAAAGGAGAGAGTCAGACGGAGACAGAGTCAGGGACGAGAGAGAGAGAACACAACAGACGCACGCCGTTTTCCAACAACAGAAGAAGGGAAAAGAAAAAAGATGTTTTTTGAACATGAGACCTTGTGGTTCGATCCTGGGGATTGCGCTTCTTCTCCAACGTGATTTCCCAGTCTCGTAGTGCGTTGTTTTTGCCTGACTGATTATCGTTTCCTGGCGCGTTATTCGATGTTCTTCTCGAAGGTTACGCGAAGAAAGGAGAAAGGGGAAGGGGTTGTAACTTGTGGTGCGAGGGCTGTGTACTTGAGGAATAAAAGAAGGCTGCGGTTGCAAAATTTGGGGTGCTCTTCTTTCTTATTTTGCTGTTTTGTTCGTGGAGGGAGTCTGTGCTCTTTGCAATAGGTTGTGGTTTTCTTGGAGGTTTGATTTCTGATATCCGTTTTGGAAACAGGACCTGGCATTTGATGTGGCGGTGGTATGCGCAACAAGCAGTGGCATGATCAAGGTTTTCAGTTTCCAGGCCATTAGGGTTTGCGTTAGGGTAAGGGGCTTTTTCGGTTGCATGAAACTACCTCGGTAAGCCAGGCCGGCAGGCATCAAGTGCTAAGATTGTGTTGAACACAGTCCAGTTTATGCTTCGATCCTAAGGAATGGACTGGATGTTGAAGCAGCTTTAAGAGAGGAGCTTCTGGTGTGCAATGAGGGCTTGGTGAAGCTTACAATGACTTTAGGGTTAGACGTGAAAGTGGGGAGAACGTGACTATAAGATGGTGTTACATCGAAGGTAGGGGAGGTCGAGGCTTTGGCTTCGACTCCGACAACACTCTCTTGTGGTTTTCTAAGCTCTCAGTTTGAAGATGTCAGACACTATCAGCATCATCTTGGAGTACTTGCAGCGGCACCATTTTACCAAGTCAGAAGCAGTCTTGAGAGAAGAAGTCACCACCAGGGTGTCTAATGGTCTGCTCCCTCTCCAGCTGGATGATGACCTTGATCTTGATATTAAGGTACATCTGCAGTCAGTGCGGGAGAAAGCAGCAGGATTGCATCAGCAGGTACTCAAATTCACACCTGGAAAATTGGGTATCGATACAGAAAAGTCTGCTATGCCCTTGGAGTTGAAGCAAGACTCACAGCTCCAACCTGAGGCTGAAAAGAAGGAGAAGCTGCATCCACAAACAGACAAGCTTCAGCCTGCACTGAAGGTGGTAGAAGAACCTGGACTTTTCTTCACAAACTTTGAGGTGGAGGAGCAGGTGCAGCCAGTGAGGCCTGTGTCGAGTGTTAGGAGCACAAAACCACTGGTGATCTTTCCACCTGTTTCTGTAAAACAACTGTCAGAACAACTGTTTTCTCCGGTAAGAGCAGTTGGGGGATAGCAAGGATAGGAGATTTTTCCACTTTGATGTTTCTTTCACTCTTACACCTTTTTTTTGGAGTCCAAGGAGCTCAACACGAGAAGAGGCAGCATTTTTGTTGGAGCTTAACATGGTGTGAATGTTGTTGTGTGACTGCAGGCAAGAGCAGGCGGCTTGGGTGTTTTCCAGCCTGGTCCGGAAATGACAGCAACTAGTTCTGATTTATCTTCTGATCACAAGATACAGTCCTTTTTGTCTGCAGCAAAGAGCACAGGAGTCAGCAATAACCTGCCATTGCGAATGGATAATGAATTGGCCACTAGACAAGATGATGTTCCACCTCCAGTTATGCTTGAATCATTGCGGGGGAAAGTAGATGCCCTGAAGCAGGTGTGGTGGATGATAGAATGCATTTGTTTATGTTTGTATGCACATTTTTTTCTTATGCACTCGCTAAAATTTCCTCTAGATTCTTTCTGTCATACTACCCATTGGAATGCAGGCTTGCTAACATTCTTGTTTTTTGAACAAGAGATAGTTGATGGGCTGAAGAATACAGAGTGTTGCACACTTTTTTAACTTTTTTTTCTGAGAGGGGGAAGGGTTGAGGGTTGATGAACTTAGTGGTGAGTCTCTTAGCATTTGGCTACAAACTGGAGGTTGTTCAACTTTGTTGCAACTTGAATACTCAGCTGTTAGGTTTCTCTTGCATTGACCCTAGGCTGCTGTCTTCATTGTGGTTTTGCTTGCCTTTCATGTCTCTTTTTTTCTCCCCTTGTGCTTCCTTATTTCTCTGGTTCCATAGGAGCACTTTGGTGCATTTCTTTTTCATCTTTGCTCTCCTCAAATACTTGGTTGGCTCCTTAATCCTAGCTACCCTTAAGATGTATGTCAAGGTTTGTAGCAGCATGTTACCATGTGCTTACAAACTTGGTTCATCATGTTCTTGTCTTGACCAGGGCATAAGCATATTTTGGATGCAGATTGTCATATAATTGGTTGCTTAAAGTTTTGATCAGATTGTTCTATACTTTTCTACACCCACTATTGACAGCTGATGAAGTCAGTGGTGATAAATGGCAGCTAGTCATTGCCATGTCATGGTTTGCTACTTTGTGAGTGATTGTCACAAGGTTAGAACCATACTCGTTTTCCTCATGTTTGCTTTGGTTTGGAGGGAACTGGCACAACATTTGAATAGTTACATGAAATGTTAGTGTGGACTTTTTCTCTGCAATCACATTGAATTTGAATGCATTTGTAGCACCATGTTGGACAAGAGGTACTGTTTGAGCTGAAAGAGACAATTCTTTCCCTGCAATAGAGAGTCTGGAAAAAATGTGTGTGATGATGCTAGTGCTGTCGTAAAAGAAAAGCATAATAAACTCTATTTCCTACAGAGGTGGGAGCCCAAGACTGCTGAGAAACCATTGCTTCATCGTGAAAAAGGAAGAGGCATGGGGGTAAAGAAACTGGAGAGTCAAGTAGACAAGGGTGAAACCCAGCAAGAGGGAGGTGGCAAGGTAAGCACTTTTTTATTTAGGTACTACAATGTCAGCCCAAAAAGATTATGAGGTTTCTTATGGAAGTTTTTCTCAACCTGTTTCTGCAGCTTTGTGCTGAAGTACAAACACGAGAGAGTATCTAGATCCAGATAAAGTGCGGTTGTGACGTGATCTATAGATATGAGGATTTATTGATCACATGAGCTAGGTGCATTCTGCTTGTCATTGGATAATATCTTATTCACTTGCTATGCAGACAAGCAACAATGGACTGCATACACCATTTCAGGCTGTGGCAAGAACTTCTTTCATTCCAGGATTTGCAGAAGAAGCAGATTCAGTCTACTATGAGAAAAGTAGGGGAGGAGAATTCACTGCACCGAGTAAAGACAAGCCAGAACTGGAAAATGGTTTCCAAGATAACAGCAGCACTGGTTTGAAAGGTGCCGAGTGGACAGATGTCCCTATCAAAACCATTCCAATTATGAAGACAAGTGTTTCATTGCCAATGGAGCCAGAAGATAGGGTTGGGAATGAAGGGACAGGCACTGTTTCCAGGGAAGGCAGACATCTGCAGGATGTGGGGTCAAACAATGAGAGGAATCAAACTGTGTCTGAGCAGGATCTGACATCTCAGGTGTCCTCTGAACAAGAATGTGAGTCACAAGGTGCTGATTTGCTGCAACATGAAAGGAAAAGGAAACTGGAAGGGCAAGGGATCCAGGGGATAAGGAATGCAACAAATGACCATGGAAAGACAACTGCTGTGATCACAGGGGCACCTGAAGAAGAGCTCCCTAAGTTGCCACCTGTTCGGCTTCGATCTAATGAGCCTAAAACCCCTGAGACAGCAGCAAGGGATGGATTTGGTCTTGGAGTCAGAAGCAATCCAGATGCAGCTCCTGTTAAAACAGGAGCTGGTCCATTGGAGCCCACTGCCTTTGGACTAGGGTCATATCTTGATGTTCCTGTTGGTCAGGACATATCATCATCAGGTAGATTGGGTTGTGAGTTCTCTGACATTCAGAAGTTGTATTGTTACAGGGTTGTGTTACAAGTATCATGCCTGCCTGTATCTTTTGTTGTAGGGTTTTCTACAAATGCTATCTGCTGATTTGTCCTCTTCTTTTTCAGATAGTTCAGCTATTGCTGGGTACAGGTTTCAAACTTTCTTCCTATGAGTTGATTTGTCTGGATTATGTGCTTTTACCTTGAAGTATTCTTTACTGCAACACATCTTATTTTATTTTCCTCTTAGGAGTTGTAGAAAGGTAAATTTGATGTGTATGTGATGTGTGCTGAACATAACAGTTTGTTTTGGTGCAGGATCTCGCCGCATGAGTGCAACAGCACGGCCATCAGTTAGCCATGGAATTGTGGAGGACACATCTGAGCTCCTCTCTGGTTTGGCAACAGCTGGTGATTGCCAGAGTGAGTCAGTAGTGGATTGCCCTGATGATTATTGGGATTCTGATACCTATGAAGATGATGATGATCCAGGTTATTGCCGGCAACCAATTGAAGATGAGGAATGGTTTCTGGCTCATGAGATAGATTACCCTAGTGAGGATGAAGGTGCTCGCACCAATGTAGAGAACCTACGAAGGACAGAACATGAGAAGGACTCTGAGAAGGACAATGATGATGATGATCACTCCTGTGTGGAGGAAGAGGTGCGCTCTAGACTGAAATTTCTGCTGGCATTGCCACTCATTTTCTTTGCCTGGTCTGCTCTTCGAAGATGTGTTACTGCATTGTTACCACATAAAACACACATCTGAATGCCATGGATTCATGTCTCAATTGTATGATCATCACTTTTTTTTTGGATGGGATCATCAGTGCTGTTGTAATCCATCTTTCTTGGATAGGTTTCCTTGCTATGCTTTTAGGTGTCTCTTATATGGTTGTGGTATCCTCAGTCCCATCAGTGGTGGTGTCTGCTGCAACTTGTGTAGGTCTTTACTTCATACATGTCTGCTGCATAAACTAATAAATATTGTGTGGTGTGGTATGACAGCAATCATTCTTTTCAGGGGAGGAGTACTACCGTGGGAAGAGAGGAGATGACTTTCAAGAGATTGAAAAGAGTGTGGATGAACTCCCCGCCAATGAGTTGTTTGGGCACATTAAAGCAGGAGAATTTCACCCACTGCAGGGACAGGTACACTCCTATGCATATGTAGGCATGTTTTTGTCTGTAGAGTAATTGCAAGAAGATACTTTTGACCTTCTTGGATGCTTTTCTTGTTCTGCTTTGCAAGTATGATAACTTCATTATTAGGCATCTCCATGCTGGGTTCTTGCCAGGTCTGGCCATGAATGTTCACCGACAGTTGTTTGACATATAAATGTACATCTCTCTACAATGGCACTCTGTGGTTGAGCATTGTGGTGTCAGATGAATATCAGAAGTTGACCATTTACATGAGGTTAACAAGATTTTTTCATGTACCTGGTTTTGAAGTCCTTGATTTTTTTGAATTCTTGGTGGGAAATCCCTGCTGCAGGTATGATATGGATTACCTATGATCTTTTCATCTTTTCAACTCTGTCCCATCAATCTAGGAAAGGCAGGAGTTGACCTAATCAGTTGATGACTTTTCACAGTTCAAAATGTTCACACAGGTTACTGGGTGGTAGTCAATTATTTCACTGATGTTACCTGAGGCAACAAGATAGTTGACATTGTTTTGTAACTTAGCACATCTGTGCACATCCAGGTGGTCAGCAGCAATCAAATGGTCAACCAAGTGGAGTATGAGAGGTCACATTTTGACTCAGATGCATTTACCCTGATGCATGGGGAACCAGGGTGGGAAGGTTTTGACACCATCAAAGTAGGGCCTCTGGAGCAGGATGGAAGTGATAAAAGTGTCCAGAAAAGGGTGCTTGCTGATGGTGGTGCATATTGTGATGCTAAGATGGGTTCTGTTCAGTTTGGCGGGCCGGGTGCTAGAAGTGATGTGGCAGAGGTTGGCAGTGAACTAAGAGGTAGCTTGATTGGTGGAAGTAGTGAGGGTGATTTAGAAATAGCTGAGATTGGTGGTCAAAGTGTTGGACAAACCAGTGCATCCTCTCAACTGGCAGAAATTGTTGATGGTCAGGACGATGATGAGGAAGATGACGAGATTCTCAGATACTACAACAATCCATGGGCAAGCCATAAGTGTCATGTCATGGAGATAGAAGGCTCATCAGGCAATAGTTTTCCATTTGAGCCTCAAGATTACAGAAAATTAGGGAGTGCAAAGTTGGAAAGCAAGGGGGCTGGAGAGGAACCTTCTCATAAGGATTCTGCTGCTGCTGGTGGATCTGGATTTGGTGGATTTTCATTTCCATCCCCTTCCACAAGTGGTGGGGATATGGCCACGGTATCAAGGGTAGATTCTGGGAAGTCTTTGTGGTCAGTTCGAGACATCTCTTCTCAGGTCCCTGGAGAGGAGGGAGAAGATTTTGGGAATGGCTTGCTGGCACTTGATGATCCTTTAGCTTCTTGGAGACGCAAGAGCGATGACTCATCACCAAAATTGAATACCAGAGATAAAGTTCTTCATGACATAGTGCTTTGTGGAGATTCTGATTCAACTGATGGATATGGGAGCAGACCTGCAAAGGTCACTTTCAGCTCAGAGATCATGTAGTCAATTGCACTACATTTCTAAGAAGTTAACTTGTCCATATCAGCATGTACACACTATGTCTGCCTGAAGCTTAAGCAGTTAATGTCTGCAGAGAGTGTTTACAGGAATGAGAAATCTGTGTTTGAAGGTTGCACACCAAGGCATGTGGTGTGTGCTAGGTGCTTTTCTAGGTTTATCCATTGATACCACATGTTGCACTTTGGAAACAGGTAAGAAGTCTGGCAATGTAGGAATGAAGTTCTCACATCAGTCTGTAGTGCAGGATGATGAAGCTAGAGAAGGGAATGATGATCAAGGGGAAGAACAAGATGAACAAACATTGTTGGAGGCTGATCAGCACATCAGAGATGCTGAAGCTGTAGCAGCTGAAGATGAGGAGGCTGCAGCTGTACAAGAGCAAATATGTAGAATACGAGCAGACGAAGAAGAATTTGAAACATTTAATCTTAAGATAATCCATCGGAAGAACAGGTTTGTCCTTTTGGCCTGCTCGCATGATGTGTTCATTATAGTCAGGCAGCTAATTCTGTCTTCCAGGAGTATGCCTTTGGATAGACCTCTTGATGAGTCACCCAATTGATTCCAAGTTTCAGAGTTTCTCCCCTGCCTTTCTTTCTTTCTTCGCTTTTTGAGGCAAGCATGTTCAACTGGCAGGACGGGCTTTGAAGAAGACAAGGATTTTCCTGTGGTGATAAATGCTGTAATTGCGGGCCGCTATCATGTGACAGAGTACTTAGGATCTGCTGCCTTCAGCAAAGCAATACAAGCACATGACCTGCATACAGGAATGGATGTATGCATGAAAATCATAAAGAATAACAAGGACTTCTTTGACCAGAGCCTTGATGAGATCAAGCTTCTCAAGTACATCAACAAGAATGACCCAGTTGACAAGCACCATGTCCTACGCCTCTATGACTACTTTTATCATCGGGTAAATTCATCTTCATGATGTCATCTGAATCTCTGTTATTGGCTTAAGGGTTTGCGGTATCACATCCTACACGGTAGACAAGATAAGAGAGGTGTTGGATCCATCTTGTCTGAGATGCACTATGAATCTAGCCAATCAGTTTCATACATTAAGCTTGTATTTACCAAACTTCTGGCAGGATAATGAACGTGTACCAGGTGAAACAGAAGGTGCAGCAGCAAGAACTAGGGCATAAGTTCTTTTGTAAGGACTTTATTTCACTTAGTTTGTTGAAAGTCCTCTGACAGGATTAGAACATTTAAGAAACTTTGAGATGACTATATTCTTCAATAACTTTTTGCAGGAGCATTTGTTCATTGTCTGTGAACTTTTGAGAGCCAATCTGTATGAATTTCATAAGTACAATCGTGAATCTGGTGGCGAGGTTTACTTCACAATGCCCCGCCTTCAGGTTTTCCTATGTCCTTGACTTTTTTTACTGCCACTCCCTGAAGTCTTTTCCCACAATTCCTACAACTTGTGCTTTTTTTTGACTTTGCAGTCAAGAAATTTTGTAGTAGAGGTCATTGAAGGGTGACTAGATGTTTGGTGTCAAAATTCTTACAGCTTAGGGTATCCATTTGAATGAGGGTGCAGACTGTATGCTTAGGTTGTGAAGATAGGTTGCAGGTTGATTGTCATCTGTGACCAAAATAGAGACTTGTCAATAAGCTTGGTTTGCTGAACATTATGGGAACAACTCCTTTTGACTTGATCAGAGTTTTCAAGTCATAGCTAGCTCTTCACCTGGTGGAAACCCAACTGAACTTGTTCCTTTCATGTTCCAATCCTTTCTGTTGTCTATAAAAATGTGTGTTTTCTTTCATTGAATGAGGCTCTATTTTTAACATTCTCTACTGTTTGTTGACACCAGTCAATTACAAGACAATGCCTGGAAGCTCTGGAATTCATTCATGGTCTTGGACTCATACATTGTGATCTTAAGCCTGAGAACATTCTGGTGAAGAGCTACAGTCGGTGTGAAATCAAAGTGATTGACCTGGGAAGCAGTTGCTTTCAGACAGACCACCTTTGCTCATATGTGCAGTCACGCTCTTATCGTGCACCTGAAGTCATCCTTGGTCTTCCATATGATCAGAAGATTGACATGTGGTCTCTTGGCTGTATCCTGGCAGAACTGTGCTCAGGAAATGTGAGTCCATCTCTACTCTGTGTTTCAATTTTGTTTCCAGTGTCCTGGTTTCTAATCAATGTTTGGGCATCTGTGGGCACATGGAGATTTCTTTGCCAGACATGCATTATTCTCATTTGAACAAGATTTTTTTATCTTATATGTATGGGATCCATCAGGTGCTATTCCAAAATGATTCCCTTGCAACACTGCTGGCACGGGTGGTGGGGATTCTGGGGCCTATTGACCCAGAACTATTAGCAAAGGGGAGAGATACCCACAAATTCTTCACCAAAAATCACACGCTGTATGAGCGGAATCAGGTATGCCATTACATTCTGTCTGGAGGTCTTGTAAGAACAGTAGTTTTAGTTTAAAGATCCTACATCTATGGGGCTATTGTATCAAGGGGCAGTTAGATTCCATGTCTTGTTTGAATTCAATATCTTATTGGGTGTCTGTTAAATTGCTGCAGGATTCTGACCAGCTAGAATACTTGTTGCCAAAGAAGACATCATTGGCTCATCGCCTACCTATGGGTGACCAAGGCTTTGTTGAATTTGTGGCCTATCTCCTTCAAGTCGATCCGACAATACGGCCAAGTGCTACTGAGGCCCTTCAACATCCATGGCTGTCATACCCTTATGAACCAATTTCCTCATGAAGACTATTTATCCCTACCTTCTCATTCATCCTCTAGCAAATGCATCCTGCTTGTCGTAGTTAGAGCATATTTTTAAAACTAAATGATCTGCAGGGCATTCTCTTGATTCTTTGGTGATATCTGCTGTTTACAATCATTTGTGTCATCCCTGTGAATAGCAGAGATTTGAGTCCTTTCACCTCATATGAGACACCCAGTAGGAATTAGGGTAGCAGACTTGGGGGAAATGATGATTCTTACTGTCCCTGTTTAGTGTGCAATGCTTATAATTTTGACTTCATTAAAACCTAGCTGCCATGAGCACTGTAAATCTATCTCTTAAAACTAGAGCTCTGTCCAGATGCAGACCGAGGGGTGGGTCACTCATTATTGTTTGAAATATGATGGAAAACACAAAGTATGGGTAGATCCACTTAAGGAATGTCAACTGGCTGTACAGATGCTTGTTCCTCTACCTCTGGTTCCAGTGTGGCCTATCAAAACATAGCAGCTCAAATATATCTTGCATTATGCATGTCTTGGCTTGGCTTCACTTGGAGTGCTATATATATGCACTTATACCGTAACACAGTGGTGACTTTACTTTTGTGAGCTTCTGTGTTGCATAGATATGAATTGTTTTGTGCATTCATGAAACCCCATGCTTTTTCTCTCAATTCAACCAGTCTCCTTATCTGTCGTGTGGGCCATGTGTAGCATCTGTGGATTACTCTGACGTTGATAGAGGACAGGTATTTCATGCACTGTCTTGATGTACAATGCGGTGTAGCCTCCTGTGTGTTTTATGAGTTTGGTTAGAAGTTTTTATTTTTGTGGTGCAAATAAGTTGTAATCTTGAGGATTGGAAAATGAACAAATCCAAATTGGGGGGAAAATAATTTTTCAATTTCCTTTCCCTTCTCATAAGAACTTGTATGCAATATTTGAACCTATACATACTAGACAGAAAGGGTTGCTAGATTGGAGGACCATCTTCCCAACTGTATTTACATACAAACTGCACCACACTTTCAAACCTAACTACAATTGCACAAGAACCTTCCCAAATATAAACCAGAGCTCCTTGGATATTGAGAACTGATATGAGTATCCAGCTAGGTAGGTCAGGGTATTGAAAACCAACCTTCAAGGTAGTAAACTAAGCAAGAACTAGTGATGACCTTGCCCCCACATAATATAAGTGTGTAGATATTGGTGGTGGCTGGTTCCTCATTTTTGAAGAGAACCTCCAATCCCCATTTTGACACTTAAATTTTAGTTGGTTTGTGATTCCAATTTTGGCACATTTTTTCCAAATTCAAGAACCTTTGGGCCTAATTCGAAAACCATGTTTAGTTTCATGTATCCTACACATTCTTAAGGACTTAAGAAATGGTTGCTTTAGCATTGGTTTGTTATAATCATTGGCCTAGGTGGCTGCAATTAAATCACCTCTCACTTTATATTGTCCCACTTTTCTTGTTTATGGGTCCCATTTGGAAATAGTTAGTACAATGTCTTTAATTTAATGAACATTGCTAGAGGCTCAAATAAGAAGTATGGGTGGAATTGTTTTAAATAACTTGAACATGTGTTCAAGAGTTGTTTTTCATGGTTCCAATTTTGGGTTTTGATTATAGCAAAAGGATAGTTCCATAATTCAATTTCAGCAAAAGGCTAATTTCATAGTTCGATTTCTATGTCAATTCCATCGAAAGGGTGATCTAGGACATAAAATTTTGAATTGAACCTTTGGGTTTAGCGCTACAAACCAAGTGAATAGCCACTGAAAACTTATGAATCTAATATCACTTCAACAAAGATTGATACCCAACTTGCATCTTTATGTGTACATTTAATTTTCATCCAACCAAGTTATTTTATCAAACCTTAAACCCTTTTGATGTTTTTGTTGCACATTTCTCCTTAAATGACACTTCTCCACTTTCAACAATGTCAATTACTACACCATCTTTTACAAGATACATTGTGAATAGGTAGATTGTAGATTGTTACTTGAATTTTGACAAGACATTCAAATTTTATACGGTGTTTGTGGCTTGAATTCAAGTTTGTAAAACAACTTTTTGTTGGAGAATTTGGAGCTACCTTGATGACCTTCCTAACATTAGTGTTTTGGGTCAACTTAAAGCAATCTTCATTTCTTAAGTATTCTTTCAAGAAAAATACAAACTATTAATTCTTTGTGCATTGTTATGTTGTTTTCCTTTGTTGAATAGGTGAAAATTAAGAAAGCACAATTAGGTGTCCAATTGGACTATCATGGTCACAAAAATAACCACCATCAAATAAGGAATTTAAAAATAAGTTGGATTGAATTTTTCACAATTAAAAAAATTATAATTAAAAAATAAATAATGGCATATTTTTGTCATTTTTCATTTTTTCTTCCATTTCACATTGAAATCTCCAAGCTTTCACATGGACTTTTTAATCAATCATATGTTTAATGATATCTATGGGGTGAGCTACCAATATTTTTTACCAAAATCACAAAGGATAATTATAAGATTTATAACTTGATAATTATCATAATTGCAAAAAGTTCAACTAATGTAAAATGTGAAAATTTCAAAATGTCAAAAGTGAGTCACCTAATCATGTTTTTACTTAAATGTGTTTGTTATTGCTCAAATTCAATAATCCTTTAAATTTGATTAAAGTCAAATTAGGATAATTATAATCCTCCAATAACATATATAATGGATATGTGCATCCATTAGTGTTTAAGCTTCATTCAAAGCCTCTCTAAATTGTGTTGGTGAACTTCCTATGTTTGCTTGTGCTCATGTTTAACAATTTCCAAAATTCAATTATAGTTGATAATTCAATTTGTGAACCTTTGTTAGTATATGTAATCAAATTATGTTTTGATTTGTTTCTTTTGGAGACCATCCATTTGGCTTTAAACTCCTTGTGTTTGTTGTTGATCACATTTGTCACTAATGAGTTATGTTTAGTTTGATTGGAATTAGCCATAGATTCATTCCTACTTTGATTTGTGCTTGACCTTTCTTTCAACAACTTTCCATTTTTTGTGTCTTCTTATAGAGTTCAATGATCTATGGCAAAGCCTAAAATGGTCCATGATGAACCTTTTGTTTTCTTGAATGGTTGAAATGATGTTATAACAATGAAGGTTAAAAGAAGTACAAACATCAAGTATTCAATGTATGCTTATGGAACCATCATTGGCAACTTAGGAAATGTTGTTCCTTAAAGAATGATGTAGAAAAAGTTTGTGGAGGATTTGGCCTTTATGTTGCGAAGGCTATATGCCAATTTCTATTATATATAACCATTGGTTGCAATGAATGGTCTTGCATCAATGTCCACATGTCCAATATTTCCAAATCAAAAGTAATTAATAGACCATGTTATTCCCAATTTGGTGGAAAAGACTATGGAGAAATATGTCTTCCTTACTTTGGGTGATTAATTAAATTAGTTTAACATCCTTTGAATTGCGGATGTATGGATTCCCTCATGATCAACTTTGTTAAATCACTATGGGCTCCTTGTCATACTATAGTGGACTTGTTTGTAGCTTTGAATATTGCAAGATTTGCAATGGCAATAAAAGTTAAACAACTTTTGGTTTCTTACAACTTTTTGGACAAGGTGATTATTTATGACACACCCCTAGGTTTGTCAAATGATATCATGGATAAAAATACCTATCAATTCCCAATTTTCTAGTGGCATGCAAACTTGATGCATGTTCCCTACCTAAGTACATTCATGAATTAAATAATGTTGACAAGGAGTCCTTAAAAGCTTATATGACAACTCAAGGTTGGTCAAAAAAATGTTTAAATAATGCTTTTGGGTATCCAAATTAATATCGGATGGATTTCAAAACTAATCATATGAATATAATTCATAAAAAAAAAATTTAAAAACAAAAATTAACCAATAATTACATGACCAAATGGCTCTTTAATTTGTGAATGTACCCAACTTTCACAAAGAAAAAAGGTGTGAAAGCTTTAAAAATTGATTTTGAGAGTTTAAAATGTGTATCCCAATCTTGGAAGGGGTTGGTTGATACACATGTGATATTAGGTGTCCCATTTTGATGTAACAACCTCAATGTCACAACCTTAACCTTGGGCTCGTGACCAAGGCAAGGGCTTGCAAAGGTGTAGGCCAAGAATGAAGCCTAGGAATCACATTTCATGCTCACGAAAGTGTAGAAGAGTGTGAGGGAATGAGCCCCCACACTCCCAAATGGGCTCTCACTTTGAAAATTGGTGTCGCGATGGACTTTCGAATTTTCAAAAAATGATTTCAGGGGTCAAAACTCATTGGATTAAAAATTCCTTTATACCATTGGAAAAGCTCTTGAAACTTAGATGTCTAAAATGGGCTTTCATGACCCATTGGAGTACTTAAAACACAAGTTATGGCCAAAAGAAAAACCAAGAATCAAACTACCAATTTGACTTCCAACCATTAAAAGTTGGGAATCGCCCTGATTTACTTGCGTGTAGGTATCGTGCCACATATCATTGAAAATCTCTCAATGAAAGCTACAACTTTGCTTCAGACCTCACCTAAATTAGAGTTTTACACAAGTTATGGCCCTCCAATGTGCCAGAAGTCCCAATTTTGGGGATTTCGAAACTCTCAACTTGGAAGTCCTAGGACAAAATGACATTTGGATGTAGCCCCCATGGCTAATCACAAATAATATTATAAAAGGGAAGGTGGTGGCTTCCCCCAAATCTAGGCCGTGATGAACTTTGTGAGTACGTGTATGCATGTGGCTCATCCATGCACCAAAAGTGTTCCAACTATGCATTAACCAACTTCTTATTTGATTTGTGCAAATCCATGTGAAATAATTGACCCACTTGTCACTCATCATAGTCCCCATCCTAGAGTTCCAGCACGCCCCTTTACTACCAAAGTGTTGTGAATTAAGGAACGTATCCCCATTCCTTTTTCTTCCAATGTTTTCCCCTTTGAACTTGCATTTGAATGTTACGAAAAATTTGGGGGTGCATCACTCAACCTAGCTTAACATAGACCCAAGTATTGAGCGTGGACTTTTGAAAACTAACATTTGGATTAAGTCAATCATGGCATTGATGTTTGTTTTGGATGGACAAAAGGTAATTCACCCCCTTCACCTTTTGTCCATCCTAGAGCTCAAAAAGGTAAGGAACAAAGGAGAACAATTTGTGTGGGGGGATGGAGATGGATGTTGTGGTGTGGTAGATGATCTTAGTGAATGTGAGTGTGATGACCTAGAGAGTGATGCATCTTGTGTTGTTGTGAGAAACATTATGCATGATTCATGAACTAGTTGTTAATGGAAGGCCCTATGTTGCTTGCACATCCATTTTGAGTCTGACATCCTTTGCAAATTCACATTTGATGGTTGACATTTGTTGCACATATGATTCCCATGACTAACAACATTTATTTTCTACTCTTAATAATTTATAAGCTTGTATTTGACCATGTAGAGAAAGGATTGACTACAACAAATTATTTATTGAAAGGTTTTTTTGTTTTTTCCTTGTCTAGAAGCCAACAAAAGTAGTCAAAATTTCGCTTGCAAAGCAATATGGAAAAAACAAATGGATGTACAATTACTTTTCAAAAGAACATGTAGTCTTGGTTTCAACCTTTTTTTAATAAAAATTTGAAAAAACTCTTGGTTCTAATTTAAGGATTTTTCATAATTTGATAAAATTTCTAGTTTAGTACCTAATCTAGTTTTTCACATTTCAAGACTCTTGATTTTTGGTTTTTCAAACAAAAAATACCAAGTGAGTTTAATTTCAAATTGGATTTGATTTTTTGTACCCAAGCATAGCCCAAAACTAATTATTCTTCTAATTACTAACAATATACAAAAATGACTACCTATATCAACTACATGCCTAAACCCAAAAAAGAAAAAAGAAAAACATACTTAAACTTTAAGGAAACCATGAATGAACATTGTGCATCATGATCAATGAAACCATGCAACCTTACAAAACATAAGTCTGCATGTTGCATCATTATAATTTGCAGACTCATGGATTAATAATGAACCTAAATCATGATCAAGGCTTCACCACATTAGGTGATTCATGGATTAACCTAATGTGGTTGTAATCAGATTGAGTTACATGCATTTTATGTTTTGAGCATAATGCCATTCCATACCCATCTTTACTATTTTAATGTCATCTTAATCCACAACTGTTCTTTGATCATTTGTACTTTAGGTCAAGTTTTCTCACATCGATCCACAGATGGAAAAAAAGGCAATGGTGAAATAACTAAGTTCCAAAACTTTGATTCTACAATTATGCCATCACAAAACATAGCCAAAATTTTCAATATATTTGGAGCACAGCTTAAACACATAAGATTTTCACTAAGGTACACACTAGAGAAATCTTACATTTTAAAGGAGGGACATTTCCTTTTGAAATGTTCATCTGTACAACTTTATCAGGGGGAGGCAGTTGTTTTATGCTTAGTAAGGCCCTTAGACAAGGGTGTAATTAAAATGCAAGCACCACCTTAGCTACTGCCCAGGTGGTATCCTAATTTTGGTAATGCCCTTGACTTCGGGCCTTGCCTACCACTAATAATCACTAAGATAATCTAAACTTACCAGCATCAAAAACGTGATCAAAGAGTACATGATTATAGGACGGGCAAACAATTTAGAATCTCCTCCAAGAACTATCACAATAAGTCCTCATTAGATAAGGCTTACGTGCACTATGGAAAATTGGTCAGAGTAACTAAGTGATTATTTGAGCTTCGTTTTGAGCTCCAAAAGATAATAACAACAAATGTTAGCAGTTATCCAAATTTTGGCATAAAAAAACTAAGCAAAAAAAATCTTCAAAGGTGAGCAAAACATTACACACTAGAAATGGTACCCAAAAATTGGGCTAAGTACCTAGTGTTTTTCAGAATTGAGAAATTTGCAAATCAGCTTAAGTGAAAATTTGTTACCTAGGTAGGTAAGTAGGTAGGTAAGTAAGCCTAGGTAAATAAGTAGACCATAATGTTATTTAGGCTTAGGGTCTAAATGTAGCAAATCAATGAGAAAATAGTTTAATCTCAACATTTGAAACTGTGATATTTTGTTTCAAATGTTTTGAAAAAAAACCTTTAAACCTTTTTAGTTTGAAACCCTGTAGATCCATTTTAAGTTATTTAAAAAGCTATGGATGCACTAATTAGTGATCTACAATATCTTTTTTATTTTCAAATGCAACAAAAAAATGAGAAAATACTTTAATCTCAAATTCCAAAATTGTGATATTTTGTTTCAAATGTTTTGGAAAAAAAAAAAAAAAAAACCTCTCTAGTTTGAAACCCCATATTTTTTTCATTGTAAGTTCATTTTGAATCACTTAAAAAGTTATGGGTGCACCAACTAATGATCTATAATCCTTCTTTGAACTTCAAATGCAACAAAGCAATGAGAAAAAAAAAAAATTTCAAATTCCAAAATTGTCATATTTTGTTTGAAATGTTTTGAAAAACAAACTTTAAACCTCTCGAATTTGAAACCCTATATCTTTTTCATTTTAAGTTTGTTTTGAGTGATTTAAAAGTTATGGGTGTGCAAATTAGAAATTTACAAGACTTCTTTGAAATCCAAATGCAACTAAACAATAAAAAAATAATTTAATCTCAAAATTCAAATCTATTATAACAAATGTATCACCAAACATGAACCCCCTTACATAAAACAACCCATATCTTCCTCATTTTTTGACCAAATTGAATTTTTTTTATAGCATTGGAAGTGTTAAATGGAAGGTTACAAAATTTATTTTAACAACAAAAAAAGGAGTAATGTGTAAGAAGTTGATTTCCTAGGGTGGTAAGCCTACTTCCCTTGTTGAAATTAAGTTGTAATTTTGGTTTTTGAAATTAAGTTCTTTTGTCATTGTTTTGTTGTATTTGGACTTGAAAAAGGTCTTGTAAATATATAATTGATACACCCATAGATTTTAAAATCAATTTAAAGAGATTAAAAATGAAAAAGATATGGGGTTTGAAACTAGATAAGGTCTTATGTTTTTTCTTCAAAACATTTGAGACAAAATATCAATTAAATTGCAACTATAATTTTTATCACATGGTACTTAGGCTCTACTAAACTAGGGCTAACCATCTGAGGTTAATTAAATGTCTAATATCAATTAATGCAACTATAATGCACCATAGGTCTACCTACAAATGTTTTTCAAAACATTGAAACAAAATATCACAATTTTGAATGTTGAGATAATTTTGTTGTTGATGTTTTGTTGCATTTGGAGCACAAAAAGGTCTTACATATCCCTAGTCATATATTTTTAGATCACTTAAAATTGACTAAAAATGAAAAAAAATGGGGTTTGAAATAAAAAAGGTTAAAGTTTTTTCTTCAGAAAAATTGAAACAAAATATAACAAATGTCCTCTTCCTCCTTTCCATGTTTTGTTCCTTGTTCCTTTGTTTTTGGTGTTTAAAAAAACTTTGTAGTCCTTCAATTTGCACTTCTAATGACATGAATATCATTATTGATTTGGTTGAAAAATGAAAAAAATATTAAAATTTGCAATAGTTCTTAAGTTTGTGTTCAATGTTGGGTGGTTCCAAGTACTTAATATCTAATTATTAAATAAATTAAAACAACAACTACCTATAAATTAGTTTGGTCTGCCCACTAATTATTACAGATAATATTAATTAATAAGGAATAATCTTCATAAAATTTTTTAATTTATTGTAATGAAATTAATAAAATTAATAAAGTTTTAATAATATTAACCATTCAAAATTTGCATTGACCATAAAGATTGGGACAAATGCATACATTAATTTAATAACATTATTATTTTCAAATGTTAAATTGTAATTAGTTATAAGCATGTTAGTTATATTTTTATAATTTTTATAACTAATCATATTATAATGATCTTAATCTAGGTGAATAATTAGTAGTTATTTCTTATTAATTAATTTAACATACATGGTGCCTAAGCTTGGCTAAATTAGAACTAACCATCAAGGTTAATTAGATATCTAATGTGACACATAAGGTACACTTGATGTTAAGCCATGAAGCACCTAGGTTAGACCTAGTTACACCACATGCCTAAACCTTTAGTGCATGCCATGTGTGTAAGTATTTAGAATTTCAAGAAATAATAATAATAATAAATTAATTAATTAAAAAACTAATCAACAAAGTTTTAAGTATTTAATTATTTGGCAATTACTTATAAATAATATAATTATCTATTTATTAAAAAATTGAAATAAAATTACTATTTTTATTTTTAAAAATAAACCTTTTAAATTCTAGTGATCAAAAAATTAAATAAAAATAATTAGGTTTTAAATTGACTCTCTAACAAAAGTAAATTATTAACTAGTTGATAGTTCTTGAATATTAACTATAAATTATTAAAATTATAAAAAAATTAATTAATTTTTAAATAATAAATTAATATAATTTATTCATTAATATTAACTAAATAATTTAACTCATGAATAATTAATATTTATTAGTTATTAACCATAATTATATAGTTGGGGTAATCCTACTTATAAATGAGATGAGGCCATATTTTTAAATGCCAACTTTCGACATGTGTTGGTGAATGACAATGAACCATTTGTTTTCCCATCATAAGTCCAACAAGTTTTTTATTCTGATGATTTTTCCAACCCATGGTGGAAAGTTATATTGCATAAGGACTCATGGAGCAAACGCATGTTCCTAAACACCTATGGGGAATACATTAGCACAAAACAATATGGAAGTGTGTTGGATGCACGAGGGGCAATGTCAAATGCACCAACCATTCCAAGTAATGTTGGTGCAATACTCCTCTCCACTATTACTTAATGAATCAAAGCAACTTAACCTTGAAAGACAATTTCAAGGAAGAAATTCTAAGACGTAGACATTTGTTTCAATAAGCAAGGACATGTCAACTTCATGTTCCACATTTTTAAATCATTCCAATACCATGCCCAATGATTTTAAACGAAAATGTTTGTGTTCTCCCACTTTTGATGTTTTATCACATCTAGACACCATGAAACAAAAAAATTTCCAACAAACTTAGGGTTTCTAGTGGCAAGGTGCAATGCAATGAAAGTTATTGACTTCAAGAATAAAGGGTTCTAAAATTATTAAAGTTGAAAACTAATCACAACCAAGTTGAATTATAGTGGAAAATAGAGACATTGTTTCATCCCTCAAATTTTCCAACATTCATCCATCCAGAAACAAGGCTAACCAAGACAATGAAGCGGTCGACATGATAGAACCTGACAGAATTTGAAAGTGGATCTTTCCACTATAATTCAACTGTGAATTTATTAATTAAAAATAAAAATCAATGGTCAATTAACAACAATGGTCAACATCATACATTTACCAACTTAGTCAAAAAATCGATTAAATTGAGGTGTGAAGCAGGCCATGTGGAATTTGTTGAAATAAATATAATTATGTAGTTGAAGGCAAGTTGGACCCAACGTGTACTTGAAAACTAGTTGGTTAGAAAATGGTTTTTTTCTCCTAATGATGGTTGTCCCCTAAGGAGAAACGAGCCTAAATTACCCCATTGAACAACCATGTTTGTTAGGGAGAAAGGGTCCTAAGTTGCCCTAGGGAATAACCATGTTTTCTCGGGGAGCAAATGTGTTTGAAATTTTGTGTAATCATAACTTTGCATATGAATTTTGATTGAAGTGTTTCCAACTATAAAGTTATAACTTTCCTCAAAATCTTTCCAATGATCGGGTGACAAGCCTATACAAGAATGAACATGAGATGACTATGATTGCAAAAAAAATCAAACTTATGTTTCATATGTTTCCCCAAGGAACTTGGGCCTTTCCTTGGGGAAAGTTCATTGTTCCTTGGGGAAATTGCCTTTTCACCCCGAGGAACAATCATGTCCTTGGGAAGAAGGAATTTAAGTTGCCTTGGGGAACAACTTAAATCTTGTTTTCCCTGGGGAAAAATCATGTCCCCAAGGAGAAGGGGTTTAAATTGCCTTAAGGAAGAACTTTTTTTTTTTTTTCCTTAAGGAACAACCATGTCCCCAAGGAGAATGAACTTAAGTTTCCTAGGGAAGCAACCATTTGCTTTAGGGGAGCATGGGCTTAAGTTGCCTTAAGGGAATAGCCATGTTCCTTGGAGAATAAATGTGTTCAAAATTTTGTTTGATCATAACTTTTGCATATGAATTATGATTGAAATGTTTGCAACTACAAAATTGTAGCTCTCCTCAAAACCTTTCCAATGGTAGATTGCAAAACTATATAAAAATAGACATGAAATATTTGTAATTGCAAAAAGATTTGGAACATATGTTTTCTCGATAAACTTGGGCCTTTCCTTGGAAAACATATATGCTTAATTTGGGAAGGTGGCCTTCTCCCAAGGGAATTTGGGCCCTTCCCCAAGGAAAATTCATTACTCCTAAAAGAAATTGTTTTTTTCATCGGGGAATTATTTTCACTCCATGAGAACTTGTTTGGGACTAGCATTTTGTCTTCTTTTCCCTAGGGAAGTTACTTCCTAAAGGCAACTAACTTTTAAAAAATATTTAAATGTTTTATGAATTTTTTCATCCATTTTGTTTTTTTGAAAAAATAATTGAAAAAAGGATTAAACCTTGGACCTTTGGGTTGAAAAGAGAATTCTATTTACATCACATGTTTTTTCTTTGAAACTATTATGGAAGAAAGATATTTACAATGTTAATCATTGTGCAAGTACAATTAAACAAAAAATCGATTTTTTTTCATGTTAAACATTTTATTACAAATACATCAAACCCAATGCCACATTTAACTCGTTGCTACTATTTATTGCTTGCCATTAAAGGGCATTTAACATCTTCTAAGTTTTGGTGCAAGAGAATTAAAACATCGGCTTTAGGGTTTTAGAAATCAGTGAAGAGATGGGAAGGAAAAGTAGTAAGAAACCTCACTAGTGTTTTTTTTGTCCTAGCAAAATTTCATTATTTTTTACCAAAAAAATTGGGAAAGTTTTGGAATTTATTGTCTTTCTAGTGTAGACTTGATTAATTCTGCACTTTTTGGGGAATGTTTTGTTTTTCTAGTGTAAATTTAATTAATTTTGCAATTTTTTGGAGTTAAATTTCGCCAAAATTTGTATATAAAAAAATGAAGGAAAAAAAAACACTGGACCCCACCACTCTATTGCAAACAAAACTACAATCCAATACAATGCACATCAGGGTACAAACAAACAAAGAAGCATGAGTGTGAACATGAAACAACAAAGAGCAACAACAATGGAGCTGCTGCACCATGATAGAGAGCTGTGGGCCCCCAATGATAACAAGTGCACTATGATTGCTCTCTCCCTCTCTTTGTCTCGTTCTCTCTCACTCAATCTTGCTTGCATCCATCACACCCATTCAAGAGATTTTGGAACAGTCACCATTCCTCTCCCCTCATCCCATCATTTGTTTCTTTTTCTTCTTCTTCCTTCCCTCCAACCCACCCAACCCAGGCCCAAGATTCCTTGCCAAGTGACCCGTCCATCCGTTTGCCCAAAAAGGAGTGACTTTGAAAGAAGGAATAAAAAGTGCCAGTTTTGATCATTGTTGTTGTTGTCGTGGTTCTTGTTGAAGTGTGGAGTTTCCCATATCTCAGATTTGTAGGTGAGAAAGAAGAGAAGGAGGAGGTGCCAGTGCTGAAGAAGCGGATGGTTGGTGGGTGGATTTGTTCTTCTAAGAGAAGGGGGAGGTGCCAGTGCTGAGGAAGCGGATGGTTGGTGGGTGGATTTCTTCTTCTCAAGCTTTGGCAAACATTTTGGAGAACTAATATACAAACTCGGGGAGCTTGGCCAAAACAATGTGGACATCATCGTCATCTTCATCAACAACATGGGAGGATGTGAAGTTGAAGTTGAAGGAGATGCACAGTTCAATCTTAGAGCAACCACTGATGCACAGGATTTGGACTGTGATGATTTACTTTATGATGTTCATTGTGGGGCTGGTGCTCACCATTCTGATCTCAGGCTATGTGCTCTACACTCTGAGCTTTGTGGGCATTCCTTATTTGGAGTTCATGCATTCTCATAGGCCTTACTCTTTCATTCTTCTCATTCTGTTATGGGCTGCCAGTCTCTTGATCTACAGTATGGAAACTGAATCTCCTCTTTCTGTGAGATGGGAGTTGTTTTTCTACTTCCTTTCCCTGCTACTGGTATGTACTGGGATTGGTGCTTTCGTAGTGCTGCCATATCTTCTCTGATACAAAGCAAAGCAGATCAATCAAACCCCAACTCTCAGATCTAAGAATTATTTCATTTCTAGTTTTTTTCCTTTTTTTAGGGTTTTTATTTCCTTCTCAACTGGTTTTGGGATCTAGAGTTATTTCATTTCTGGTTTTTTAAAAAAAATAATAGGGTTTTTATTCCCTTCTCAATTGTTTCTTAGATTCAGAAAATTCTTTCAATCTTTTACTGCTTCAGGCAGAAGGAAGATGGCACATTACATACAATACAATTCAATTCAACTGAAGAACAACAACAACAAGAGGGAGCTCTGGTGTCATTTGCAGATTGCGAAACTAGTATGTCAACTTCATCAGCATGTTGTCATTCCATAAACTTTTTTGGAAAGGATTTTTGTTCAACATCATCAACTTGGAGGAATTGACATTTCAGAACTTGGATCTGGCCTATTCCTCAGTTCAGACTGTTGTACTGTTGGTCATATTATACTGTTGTACCCCCCCCAATCCACGACATTGTCCCAGTAGCTAGGTTTTCTTTAGGATCTTATTTTGAAAAAAAGTTGCAGTTCTTGGGGGAGAGAGACACAGCTCAGAAATCTGAATTGGGATACCTAATTGGGAGGCCTGTGAATCCAGAGAAGAGCTGCCGTGTTATTGGGATTGTTGGTTTCAGGACATTGCAGAGTGCTCATGTGCAGGAGGAGAGACTCATACTCTAGCTTCCAAGCTTTTTGCAGTGACTGGGGAATTGGAGTAGCTTGATTTGTTCCTGAAGGTTTCTGGCAAGAGCTGTTCATTGTAGCTCTTCTTGTCATCCCTTCTATAGCTGCAGTAATTTGTTCCTTTGTCATCATAGAGGATGCTCAATGCCAGTAAAATGTAGCTGCAGTCATTTGTTCCTGTGTCATCACAGAGGATGCTCAATCCCAGTAAAATGTAGCTGCAGTCATTTGTTCCTGTGTCATCATAGAGGATGCTCAATCCCAGTAAAATGTAGCTGCAGTCATTTGTTCCTTTGTCATCATAGAGGATGCTCAATGCCAGTATATTTTATGGCGATCTTCACTTGATGAGCACCTCCTGAATATACCAGTGAAAAAAAGATCAAACTCCATATGCAGGAAGGGCTACGGATATTGCATGAAAGATGTGAATGTGGTTGGAATGGGTCCAAATGCACCTATGATTGACCTGACTTTCAAAATCCATTGTCCTAGATCTGACTGGGATCAACCTGGCCTTAAGAGTGGACATTGACTTAGCCTCATCAAAATCCATCTGGATCTAGAATCTGGCTGAGTTTGGACCTAGTGAAGAAAATATAAAAGAATTGTCAAGCTAGAGGAGAATGAGGAGGCTATGTCTTCTTATCCAGGCAAGCATGAGTCATCGCCTTGCTTGCCACCGCCTTCTCTTCCAATTGCACAGGTGGAAGAACTCAACATCACTTTCAGCTATGGCAATGGATACTTGAGGTCTTTGTGAAAAGAACCTGCACTTCTGATTCATTGAAGATCCATATTATTTTCCGTACAGCAGTAAACAAAGACATCATAATTCCAAGCAAGATAATGAAGCTGTCCTGTGCACATGACTCTAGCAAGCTTACTGGACTTTCATCGAGTTTCTTAATTGCAGAGGCAACATAGTTATTGGACAATGGATCAGCAAGTTGCAGTGAATCTGGATCTAACAAGACAAGAGTGTATAGCATACATTAGCAAGGCCAACCACAAGAATTGTGCAGAGTAGTGCCAAAGACATGATCTCATCTATGCAAACAACTGGATGTGTATTCTCAAGAGGGATGTCTATATGACAATGTTAGTCTGTTTTCTTGGTAAAACTATGAGTATGCCATGCTCCTCGAAGTTTCCTTGTGACCATTCCAATAGCTACAATTCTTTGCACAATTCACAGCAAATAAGAGCCAGTTGCAGAATCACAGCAAATAAGAGAGCAACAATTCAAGACCAGAAACAGTCATCAAGACCTTCCTGTTTGACAAAGGGTTCATTCTTGCATAGGAGAGAACACACAAAAGCAACTAGATCTGACATTTAAACATACATTTTCCTCATCATCTCCAGCAGACATTGCAGCTTTCTTCTCTCTTGCTTCCTTTTTTATAAAATTCTTGTTCTGTCCAGGCATTGACTAACACCAATATCCACAAAAGCTTAGCTCCTCCTGCAACCCAAAAGAGGAAGAAAAGCCAAGCACAGACTATGCTTAAACTAATGAAGAAACTGCATCATAAAAATATGATTTCTTGCACAGCAGTGAACCACAAAGTCCACATTGATAAAGGCTCATGAAGTACCTAATTTGCAGAGTGTGTTTGTGTCATTTGACAAGTTGATAGTGCAGGCAGGAGTGCAAACACTTCTGAGGTTAGAAACTTCTGACCATTCTTAAGGTTCAACAGTAGGGAAGAAGGTCTGAAGGTGAAAGGTGACTCTGTCGATAAAGTTGTAAAAGAAAGTTCTGTAATCATCATCATCCCCATCACAAAATTAAGAACCTGTTACATCAGCTTGCAGATCCTCAGTAGCAAAATACATTTCCAGTTTGTCTTTACAGCCACAAGGAGATGTGTGAACTCTGTAAGACTTCATGGAGTAGTGTACAAGGTTAATCTCATGTGCCCTGATAACTTTCAGGTTCTTGTGACCTTTGTTACAACAGCCACCTCTACCATTTTGCAATATTCTACAATTCAGGAATAGTTAAGACTGGGATGTAAGTTTTGGGATGTTGATTTGTCTTGCGGGTTTGAATGGATATTTTCTTGTGCGTAGTCGTTTTGCAGTGTGCTGAAACCATCTTCAGTTGATGCCCCAAAAAAAAGGTTTTCCTTCCCCTCCCCCCCAAAAGGTCTTTTGTTCATCATCTCCTCTTGGGGTCATGTTTCTAAGTTTGGATTTGATATGTTTGTACAGTGTTATGAGTGCATTTGGGTCAACTATTATGTTGGTGATCTTTTGAGATTTTCTATTGGCATTAGGTTTCAGTTTTCGAATCCAATTGGCCGCAGTCTTAATTTGGACAGGAGAAGCAATACTTTTTCGATTTTCAATTCTATCCATTGCCAAACCATTGAAGTTTCCTTCGTAAGTTCTTGTGATGGTTCTACTAAGATCATATAAATTGCAACCTTTCCCCATAGATAGGCTGCGATTTCCATTGAAAGTTCCCTCTAGGTATTTAACGATTTGTAGGGCCTTGGTTGACCTATTCATTATCGAGGAGTTTATGTTTTTTTCAATGCAAGGTTCCCCTTTTCCTTCTGGTAGAGTAGAAGTATTCATGATGTAGACGGCACATATCCCAAATTCACGCAAGTGTAATCCTAAGTGTCTTCCTTCTAAGAATGGGGTGACCATCATTAAGGTTTGTTCTCTTAAACTTCTGATAGTTAGTTTTTGACTCACCTACTTTCAACTCAATTTTAATTGGATAAAGCAGATTACACAATGAAGGATCCTATGCAAAGCTTTACAACTTTAGCAATCCCATGTAAATCTCATCCCACTCACATGACTTATAGATAATCCTATGTTAATAGCAAGTCAAATTCCGAGATAAAAAAGTTTTGTTTCCAAAAAGATTTGTCCATTTGTAATGGAAATAACATTAATAGGAATATAAGCAGACATGTCTCTAGCTTGTGTTTCAATTATAGGTAATGCAATCAAGCAACCTGCATCAATCTAGTTTGACATTTTAACAATTTTTTCTAATAATCAAAAACGTAAATAGAACACATCTCTTGGGAATGCCTCACGACCAGGTGGTCAACGTAACAATAGTGACATTTGACGATATGCCACTAATTGTTTACTTAGGTCATCATGAATGATTAATGCGTGCATTCCATTATCTTGAAAATATTCTCCCATAACACAACCTGAATATGGTGCCAAGAATTATAAAGGAGTAATGTCACAACCCTAACCTTGGGTTCACAACCAAGGCAAGGGTTTGCAAAGGTGTAGGCCAAGACTAAGCCTAGGAGTCACATTTCATGTTCCCGAGAATGCAAAAGAGTGTGAGGGAATGAACCTTCACACTTCCAAGTGAACTCCCATTTTGGGAATTAGAATCCCAATGGATTCTCAAATTTTTAGAGGGCGATTGCAAGGGTCAAAACTCATTGGATTGAAACGTTCCTTATACCATTTTAAATCCCTTGGAATGTAGATGTCTAAAATGGGCTCGCATCCCATTTGGACACCTAAAACACAAGTTATGGCTAAAAGAAGGGCCGAGAGTCAAATTGGCAATTTGACTCCTGACCACTAAAAGTCGGGAATCACCCCGATTTCCTTGCATGCAAGTGGCATGCAACATATTGTTGAAAAGCTCTCGAAGAGGGCTACAACTTTGCTTTAGACTTCATCTCAATTGGAGGTCTACAGACAAAGTTATGGGCCCCCAAAATTGCAAGAATCTCAACTTTGGGAATTTTGGGACTCCCACTTGGGCGTCCTGGGACAAAATGTCATTTGGATGTGGGCCTCATGGAAAGGCACGAAGTATATTATAAAGGGGAAGGTGGTGGTTTCCCCCAAATCCGGACCGTGGTGAATCTTGTGAGTTCGAGTTTGACCATGGTTTGTTCTAGCACCAGAATTGTTCCAACTATGCACTAACTAACTTGTTGTTTGGTTTTGTGCAGGTCCGTGTGAGTGATTGAAGTGCTTGTCAATCTTCCTAGTCCCATCCCAAAGCTTCAACACGCCCCTTTACCCCGAAGTGCTATGAGCCAAAGAGCGTGCTTCAACTTTTTATTCTTCCGATGTTTTCATCTTAGACTCACATTTGAGTCTCTTGAGAAGGTTGGGAGTGCGTCAAGTTGGATATGAAGCAATGGCTATTATAATAATATGATATTCTAAAGCACCCACTTCTGAAAGAATTTTAATCAATTGTGCCACAATTGAACGTTTCTTCTAATTACTACATACACACAATACAATTTTTCACTATTTGAAGTGCCCTATGCGTTGATTTGCTTTTGGTTTAATATGGTATGAATAGCTTTAGCAATCTTTCTAATTTGTTTGTCTTTTATTATAAGTTTTCATTAACCACGACCTATAGGAACCAAACTATTTATTGTTTTCAATCATGTTTGCATGGGTTCATGCACAGCTTTATGTGTAATAATCTTAGGGGCTTTAACTTCTACATGTCTTCGTTATGCAACGCTTAAAACACCTTTTCCATCAATAGGTACTCTTAATCCATCAACCACACAACCCAACAAGGCTTTTCCTACATGACCATCCATAATAGATTCAATGTGTTTGACAATATTTCCTTTTTTGATGGCGATATCACTACCAAATATAACAATTGTTACATTCTTATTTTTAAAATTTAAAGCCAATCCTTTCACATTGCTAGCAAATTCAACCATTTTCCCAGCTTGAATTTTATTTAATCCATAAACATGTGCAATTCATCTCCAACTAAAACCATTCGACTAATCTCATTTACTTGCAATCTAATGTAGTAATTGTTTTTTTTTGTTTTGATAATGTAAATATTTCTACTCCAACTAATTTATTTTTAGTCAATTTGTTTATAAAATAATTAAACCTTCTACCAATAAATTAAATAATTCCACAATATGAACCTTCAAATTGTGCCTAATTTATCATTGAAGATGATAAATTGGGACATGGTGGGGGGAAGGGATTTGACCAAGTTTTTACAACCAATAAAGCAAAAAGGGAAGAAAAGATATGAAAAATAAATAATTTTTTAAGGCGTTCCCAAAATATTTGGGGGGATTGGCACATTTTGTTTATTTTTTCCCTCTTCATCAAGCCAATAAAGTAGCAAAAGTTTTATTCTCACTCCCATCATTTGAGCACAATGTCTTCATGAAAGGTCAACATTCCTGCTATTTCGGCTTGAAAAGACTGAATTTGGTTTGAACAAGCAAAGAAAATTATTTGGCATGCCGTAAAACTGAATTAAGCATGTAATTACTATACTACGAAATTGCATATTTTCAAATTTGCTTAAAGCAATTTTTGCTTACTTTTTATTTGATTTGTCATTATGCGACATTTATTCCCAAGGACTAGCAAAATCAAAATAGCAAAATTATTGAATCATCTCTATAGGTTCAGAAACCACACATTTTTCTGAATCATCATAACATACTTCCACATATCCATTTAAAGGAAAGTCTTTTTGTAATGATGACCTTCAAAATCGTAATTTGTTAATATACGACGTAAATCATAATGGTTGGAAAAATAAACACCAAACATATCCCACACTTCTCGCTCCCACTAGTTGGTTGATGGAAATATATTAACTATCAAACAAATTGAAATTATTTCTTCTACATTGCTTCATACACGAATACGTAAGTTATGTTGAATACATAAAATTGAAAATTCCATTGCAAAGCTATAGTTTTCTTGTGCACTCTTACAATTTAATTGTGTGCTTTTCTATGACAATTCTGAAAGGGGAGGGGGTAAGAAAAGAGAAATAATATATATTTTTTCCCACCATACATGAAACACTTGTAGCCTTACATTATAGCCAAAACTAGCACAATGGTTGAACTACTATGTTCTTATATTACTTTTCTTGGTCATTTTTGCAAGAAAATAAGCTATGCAATTCAAGCAGGCTTTGCCCTCTGCAATTGTCAATTTTCAATTAGTAGTTCAATGTTGAGTAATAGTTGCAATGTTTAGTTTGAATGTGTCCGCACATGTTTTGGCCAATAAAGTACTTAGTATGTAGCTTAAGCACATTATACATTAGTGTTTAAGGTTTACTAGATGATAATAGTTGGCAAGGTCATGGCATGGGAAATGAAGACTATGTGCGCTACCAAGTAGCTTTAAGGATATTGAATATTCTATTCAGGAATAGTCAAGACTATCTGCTAATGGTTACTCACTGAATGTCATTTGCACTTGACATGCTAGCCTTCAACACAATCATGAGAACAAGAAGAATGTTCCATTACTACAAATGCACAAGGAATCCTAGTTTCAAATGTGGCAAACTGCAGTAACAACCGTAGTTAGTTGCACACCTTTGCCCTTGGTAGGAACCGTGTGATCAGAAAAAGGAGGAAAACTAATGGATTGGATGTTTCTTTCATTGTGCTCTAGAGCAGATCTTGTTCAGCAGAGCTTCTAATACCAAGAGTCTGAAATTTCTCCAATATGACAAGGGTGAACCACCAGACAGGATGCCATTTACATTGTTCTCTCAGCTGTTATCTTCCTGTATATTTCAAGAGTTAAACCATGCACAGGCAGAAAAAAATCCCCTTATGCAGAATCATGATCATTATTAGTAACCGAGAAACCTGCAAAAGACTAGTGGGGAGAAGGAATTCACTGTGCCAAGTCTTGAGTTTCATAGCCAAGAGCACACATCAATGTACACACACTCATCCATTCAAAAGGATACTGAGAAGAAAACTTGTTTCTCATTTTTTTCAGGTCCAACCCCACTTTCTCAAAGGTGTATTTAATGTTCCACCAAGGGTGACAAATCTTTTTGGCACTTATGCCACTGTAATCAAAGTGGTTGTGCCTTTTGGTGGTCCTGTCTTCTTCTGGGGAGGAGGGGGAGGACGTCCTTGAAAGTCCTCCTGCAATAAGAGAAAATATCACTTTACAAGCTTCAGAAAAACCCCCAACACCAAGCCACCCCCCAATTGCAAAAATAGGTCTGAACAGAAAAAAAAATCATCACAGTACTCTCTAGCTATCAGTCCATGAGTTTAGGATTTAGGGTTTAGTGCTATGAAGATTTCAATTAGGGTCTGCTCTTGATTACCAGGTTGTAGATAACTGTGATGTACAGAGAACAGCTTGGGCAGCGTGCAATCTCCTCTCCCATCTTTAGATCCTCCTGCAGAAGACAATCACGAAACTCGAACACAAAAAACTCTGCCATGGGTTTTAGGTTTAAACCCTAAACCCTAAACCTTGACTACAGGGATTTCAATTCCACAGTGGCTCTTTGAAGAAAAACAAAGCAAAGCGTGTGGTAATAGTCAACACATGGTTGATGCTCTGATCTCGTGTTGACAATTCACGAACAAGAGGAGGTGGGGAGAAGGCCTTTACCTTGGTAATCTGGAAGAGGTCGCCGCAAGGACACGGGTACGTGAAAGCTTGCATCTCCTCGTTCCATTCCATATCTTCAATCTCCACATCGTCGTACGACATCTTGCTCTCTGTTTGTTTCTTGTCTCTTTTGTCTCTCTGGAACACATTCCATTATCAATCTATGGTATCTTGCCACTCTATCTCTCTCTCTCTCTACACGACCGCCAACCTCCAGAAGAACATCACTATCCCCTGGAGTATCTTCCTCAACTCTGCTCTTGAACCATGTTGAGTCATCTCCCATACTTCCAGAAACTTAATTTGCTGAGGTCTCATAGGGCAAAAAATGAAACAAGAAGCGAAATACGAGAGACGATGTTTTACCAAACGAAAAGGAAATGAATGGAGTTAGGGCAACGCACGCTCACTGACATGTTCTTCTTCTTCTTAGCGCCGCCCGTCACCTTTGCAGTGCTCCTGCATCCCGTCACCTTTGTCGCAACTGATGAGACAACAACAATCTGAGCGATCAATTCTCTTTGCAACAACGCCAGTGAATCCCTTCGCTGCTGCTGCCTTCCGACTCTTCCTCTAAACCCTCTGCGTTGAGTACCACAACCATACCTATCGGTTCGAGTCGAATTGCAATCGGTAAAACCTAGCAAACAGCACCTTGCTTGTCAAGGTCGGTGAACCAACCCCCGACAACCCGGAAACTTCGAGGGTTTCTAGCGAGGGCGCATGTTCTCGTGTTGGCGTTCCAGGATGAGGATTCTTCTGTTTCCGCATATTTCCAGCCTTACAAGCCATTCGTTCCTGCGAAAACAGAACCTGAGGCTGAGCAAGATTCGGGCCAACAGGTTGTTTGATTATTCTTCCTTACTCTTCGCTTTACTTTTTGTGATGCTGCTGCTGCTGGAGCAATGGCAGGCATAATATCGTTGCAGGCGAGCAAGGTCTTCTTGGAAGCGGACGGAAAATCTCCAGAAAATGTGCCATCAGAGCTTCGTCTTGGGCTGGCAGAGGATCAATCGCTCCGAAATGCTTCCCTTGCTGTTCGTTGGAAAGAAGATCTAAAATATCATGGAAGGAGAGGAAATGATGCGAATACATGGAGGAATCTTATTCGGTTCTTCGGTGTACTGCGATTTATACGAAGGCAAGAATTATTAGGCTTTGCATCTGGAGTAGAGTGGTGCCACAGGGTTTGGAACTGCAAAGGAAGAAGCGAAGGGGGAGGAGGACCTAACCATGGCGTTCAAGCTCAGCCTTCTCTTTCTCAATTCCGTCAACCAGGTGCTCCTTTTTCATTTGCGTCACTCCCATTTTAATTTTTTCTTTTAAGTACTCTCGTCTGTTAATAGTAGATCCAAGTCCTGGTTCATGGCGTTGGGGTCTTCTGTTTTGTTTTTTGGCATCCACATCTTTGCAATTTTGGTATTGGGAAGTTCTCCAATGTGTGAGCATTTATGCCCTAGGGGCGAATGAAGCACAGTTTTTAGGAGAGTTGATGTGCAGTTGGAGTGGTTGCTGTTTGGAAGTGGCAACAAAATTTCATCAGGTCTCAACCCCCCATACCATGGGCTTGATTCAGTAGAAGTGATATTGCTTCTTTTCAATGTAGCTGATTAGCAATGACCAGAAAGTGACCTAGGAACACAAGATCCAATTGGTGTTGCAGGGAAATCCTGGTGGGCAAACTATGCTTGCATCCATCATCATGCCACAATCAAATGCATGTGGCAACAATTATGTTACAGCAGATGTCAAATATATGTTGTTTGGACGTTCAACTGGCACTCAGATGTACTCCCTTTTATGGTTGTTGGGGTCTTTGTTTTGTGCATAAAGAGTTCTTGTACTCTTCTTCTGTTGTATTCATACTCTATAGATCCTCATTTCTGTGACATGCTGCATGCTGGTGTAAGTGCCTATCTCTAGCAATGGCCATAACAACATTGAGGTACTTATGTTGGGAGACACAACTTGCTTTGTTTATAACCAGATGCAGGTACTCAGATTTCAGGCTGTCATCACATATTGAATTGTTATGGTTGATCCTCTCATATACTTAGCTGTCTGCAGCCTAGCTGCAGGGCAGAAAGTGTGTTTCCTCATATTTCTCAACAGGAAAATTCACTGCAAACATTGAGTATGTTGCCTCCCACCAACCCATTTTTTGGCTGGTCTCTAAGCATATCAAGTGTCAATTGATAGTTTGCAAGGGCTTCATTGTATCAGTCCAGATGCTGAGCCATTTGTAGTTTTTGATACAGACTGTGGCTTGACCTAATGTCTGTTTTGAGAATTGTGTCAAGTTTGACTAAGAGGTGAAAGAACTAAGGCTGGTTGAAGAGAAGTTGCTCTATAGGTTGATGCATTCCTATTCATTTTAAGATTGCCTGAAAGTTGCAAGTATATGGCTGTCATGTGCTGCCGCTGAATAGTTGTATTCTTAATGACAATGCTGATCAGTTGTACAGTCTTGGTTGCGGTAGGGTCAACTAAATATGGTGTGCATCCTTCTGAATTTCCCATCCATTGGCTTTGGAACAGGTTTTAAGAGTCCCACTTGAAATTCTATCATCTTCATTGTCTTCCCCCAATTCTTGGCACCTTGCTGCATGAGGTAGCTGGCACCTGTGATTCCAACCAGTTCTATTGTAATGTCTAGTCACATGGCTGGTAGACTGCCCCTCAGCAGTCCTCTAATTACAGACCTAACTGCACACCACCCTTTTCTTGATTCCACTGGAAGTAGTGGGTCACTAGCAAGTCTCCATATTGCTGTACTTCCTGGTGTTCATTTGGGAGCATGAATTTCTCTGAACGAGTCTCAAAGGATTCTACTGTGGTTGTGGGCATTCAAAGCCAAAGGGTGGCCTCACAAAACAGTTGGAATATGGGAAGAAATGGAGAGAATGTCAGTGCTGGTCCCTGCAACATGAGCTTCCTGGCTTCCCAAACTTCAGATGAGATTAACAGCTACAGCAGCAGCAGGTTTGAAGCTTTCAAATGGAAATTTATTGCAGCCTTTGGATATATTGTTTCATGATGCAGAACATGATGTATTCATCAAGCAACCACAGCCAGTTCTAAGAAACAGCATAGTGGATATTTTTGCACATCCAAAGATCTGGGTAGACACTTGAGGGTGTCACAAAATGAGTACATTCACATGCCTCAGGGCTTTGCTGCAAAGCTCAAGAATTGCATGTATTACCTAATAATTATTGAGTGAAGTTGCTGAACAATTTGACATTGAACTGTTTGAAGGTCCAAAAAGGAAGGTTTTGTTTGAGATTTGCAGCTTACAGTTTTGCTATGGCACACAATGTTCTTGTCTTTTGTGAAGATTCTACTGTATGGCATGGAACTGTTTTTGCATGGTGGAATTCCTCAGGAATTGTTGTCTAAATTGTGGTAAATTTTAATTTTATCAAAATGGTGTGTAGAATCTAATGAGCAGAATTCAGCTTTTGTGAAGGACTAGTTTGAAAGATTGCTTGAGGGGATCAGGGATTGGGAGTGAAAGCTGAGGATGATGATGTTGGCAATTGATTTAGTTCCAACATTTGAAGAAATCGGTGTTCTAACTCTATTGGAGCCCCTTAGCAGATTCTGTGAATTCTACAGAATTATGCCCCCTCATATTGCGTGCATTTGTGTTTAGTGATGCCAGAGCGATTGATAACAAAGCAATGTCAATAGTGGTCCTAACCTCTGTTTGTAACAGGGAGTTTCCAATGTGAAATCAGGTAAGATATAGCAATGTACTGCATCAATGCATTGAAGGGTAATGAGAAACAAAATGTTCACTGACCTTGGTCAAGAAATCAGGACAAATTTGAGTTTTGGGTGGAGGCTGTGGGGTTTTGATGAAGCATGGCAAAGCTGTTGAAGTCTTGGACAACATTTAGCTAATTCCTACAATTCAATGCAAATCCTCTTACAGTACAAAGCTATGTAACTGATCAGCCTTGGTTCAGAATATTTTCTAACTGGTCTGCCAAAAATCTTGTAGGGTCATTGATTTTGCCTCACTCAAAAGGTGAAGGGCTGACTTTTATTTTGCTCTTTCAGAATCCCTTTTAAAAATACAATAAAGGGCAGACTTTTGGCTGATGGGAAAGCAAGAGATAAGAGGACAGCTCTAAGGCATGTCCTAGCTGATTGGAACCTTTATCTTTTGCTTTGTGAGAAGTGGGCCAGTTCTCTGTCTGTCATCACCACCACAGTTCTTTTGATTTGGTGCACTTAACCCCTTTACTGCCAGAAACAAGATTTGAACCCCGAATTGCAGGCCTCAAAACGTTTAAGTTTAATACTAGGATTATATAGTACACATTCTTAAGTTTCCCTCTTGTTTCTAATTGAATGGTCTTTCTCTTTTGTCATTTGGAGTACAAATTTACCTCCACCTGGAGTGAAGCGAATTGCAAAGAGATTCCAACCACTACAGGTCAAAGGAACACATGTGTCATTTGTCTTTGTTTTCTGCGTGTACCTTGCCTATTATGATGCATAATCCCTTTGTTGCCAAACATCAGTTTGGGTCATCAGAACTTCAGGTCAAGGACTACATGTGCCTAGTTGTGGTTAGCCTTCATTTTTTGGATGCAGGCCTTTCATATCTGAGTCCTCATCTCCTTATGGCCAACTATCATTTTAGGTCAGGAGTTTTTATTGTAATTTAAGGTACAAGGTGAGTATTTCATTATGCTGCATGGGGTTATAAGTTATAAGACACCCATAATCTTAAAGCAGAGCTGGCATGAGGGATTCCTTCATTTCAGCTGCTTTAGTGAGATGTAAGAACTGTCCAAAGATTGATCATTTTGGCACCAGCAGGTTTTGTAGTACTACTTTCACGAATGGAAAATTATACACTTGATTATCACTGTCCAAAAAACTGCTCCCTTTCTTATCACAAAATTTCATATCGTCGGATGCAGGCATGTATAACATAACACACAATTATAACTTTTTCTGGACAATCCAAGAGTCCTTGTTGAGAACATACCCATAATGAAGAATCTGGGGGGGCCCATAGTCACACTTGCAACAAAAAAGATTGTGGAGCATTTGTTGCAATTGCTGAAAAGATGAACACCAAGTTCCTGAAGCAAAACAAAACTCGTGAATGTTCCTTTATGAAAGACATGGATTTAAAATAACATCCAAACAAGGATCTCTGCAAAATTGCAAACCAGATAAAGTGGAAGTGAGTCCATAGATTGATCTCCTCAAAGACATCTTAGACTTACTTACGAATTATGAAGCTCAAATGTTTGGTATTAAAAAGATATCATGCAATACAGGAAGTTGTTTTAGCATCTGTTTGTCTGTCACCATTTTTCATCCTGATCATGTTACTTGTCTGTTTCCAATATGGTTTTGTGCATCCATGGAGAAAAATGCCCTTTGATGTTAGTTGAAGCTTGCAGTTCATTGAATCCCTTTTCCTTCAGCCATAACCTCTTCATATAGTGTGTTGTTGCATATGATTGCTGTAGCTACACAATATTTATATATATTTCAAAATTGTTGAAAATCTGTTTATTGACCCAATTATTGGGTCACTATTACAACTACAGAATACACGGTGTACTTTGCATACTTATTGTTCAATTGTTGAAAAATTTCAATTTGAAACTATGAAACCTCATTTTCTAATTAAATAAATATTCAGCAAAGAAGTGCCGATTATCAGGCATAGGCCCAGTACATAGTTGCAAGACCAATTGGTCACTCATTCCAATATGTAAAGAACTGGCAGAAGGTTTCTACTGAAATTGAAGAGCGTGTTATCGTCAATAAAAATTTCTGCCTCAAACAAACGAGGATGCACCTTACATGCAAGGTTCCTGAAAATGAGGAGTCTCACACATAAGGTTCCTCCTCTCCTATCCTACTCAATTTCGTCTTTCCATGATAAAGTTATCTTCCCAATAAACATCAAAACATGTATTACATTTAAATGTTATGAATAAAATATATGAATACTATATAGCAAATATGGGCATGAGCAAAATTTGGTTAGATACGGAATCAACCAAGTCCTCACATAAGATCACACAAATCTGAGAGATTAGAGGACAGATGAGAAATAAATGTAGGAGGCAACAGCAGCAAATGCCTCAATGCTATACATCCTACTTGTCTCTGATCAAAGAAAGAAAAAAAACCAGCAAAATCCACATACTAGTATAATCCTGTAGCACTCAAATGAATCACAGGCGTAAAAGAAAAATTCCTCATTTCTTTTTGCCAGGTAAGTACCTCAAAGAGGGCCGTTCTGGGAGTTGGGGGCCTACACTCATCTCCCATCTCAAGCGGGGCCCTTATTCCCAGAACAGTGTAGAGTGTCATTACTCTGCACACAAGATCCTACTTTAACCTTTTTGTGGGATTTGGTGTGAGAACTGAGAACTTCAATTTACACCAGAACTTTCATCAGCCAACACAAAAAAGTATGCTCAAAACCCACACAACCTACCTTCCATGCCTCCCCTTGTATTCCCAAGTCATTCACTCTCAATCTTATCAAGCCCAATTGCCATTGGGACCATCATTGCAAACTTGCAAGTTTTAAAAGCATCAAAGGCAAATATCTCAAAAGACTTTTTAAAGAAAGGACCCTCGCGCGAGGCATCATCAATTTTCACTCTTGCTAGGGCCCTTTATCTACCCTACACATCTCATTCAGGGGAAAACTATAGTGAAAGTCCTCATCCTGTAGGACTTCCGGGAATGAGGTCACCCACTAGGGGGATGGTCCTGAGTAGGTGGGGCCGAATTCCAGGAAGTCCCACAAAGATGAGGACTTCCCCTGTGTGAAAGCCATGGAATATTTTTTTTCTTGGAATTTGGACCTTAGGGCAAGTCTCATGGATCTAATTCCAAATCCCAGGGACCTTACGGTGCTCCCAAGGGTGTAACATGTAAGGCATAGTGGGCCCTGATTCTGCGTCAAAACCCACACTAGAAATAATACGCTCGAAAAGAAATTCCAAGGTTTTTAGCTAATTGGGTGTTCCACTCCTATTCAAAAATGTGTGAACACCAAAGCTCAGTTGTTTCAAAAGTACAAGTTTCAAGAGCAGCCTTCATCGCCAGGCAGGCACATACATACCTGATGAGCATCAAAAAACCAACACTAATTAAACAAGGGGTGTGTCACACTGCGACCTTGCCATTTACATAAAAAAGTATCTTCAGGCAAAAGAAGAATTATGGAAACTCAAATATTTCGCCATTCAAAAAATTTATTAATCTTTTAAAAAAATCCTCTAAAAGAAACCAAAATCCTTCAAGACATTATAACTTTATAACTAATCTCAAGTTTCAACACAAGCCAAAATAGCATTTTTCAAAAATCCTCATATAAGAAATAGACCTATTATTACCTAGGTGCCAAAATCCCTTAAGCTACTGTACTCTATAATCAATCTAAACACAATATCCTTGCCTAGGTAGGCAAGGCCAAAAATAGTAGGTACACACTAACTATTGGCCTAATAAACTATTTGATGAGAGTGGTTTTTTGCCCCCTTATTTTGAATTTGTTTTTTCAGAATATTTACCGTTTAACGACTCATATTCACACGAACCAAGTTACTAGTCCATTAGATTATAATAATGGTCTAGAGTACGTAATAACGTGACTAATGCACAACTAATAATGGTTTTAAATACTTGATAAATCCACCGTACCTTGTACGTTAATGCTAAAAAAAAAAATTGGCAAACCCTAGGCGATCATCATCTGACTAGAGGGGTTAATAATAAGTAGGTACCCTTTTTGCAGGGCTAGGTTTTTCGTACAACTAACTGCACATCGTAGCCCTGTACACTGTCGGGTCCAACTGGCGGGAACCGAGTAGCACCGAGCGGAGTTCATTGTAACAGCCACGAAAGTTCCGAACCCAGCGAAGCTGTAAAAAAAAAAAACAGAGTTCGTTTGTTTGTTTGTTGGTTGGTTTTTTGGGTGGTGGGTAGGTGTAAGTGGGTGGGTGGCAGGGGGGGGAGGGGGAGCTAGGGCAGGTCTCCGAAAACCCGGGCAGAGTAGACATGATGCGGAAAAACCGTATCCGAGACAAGCCGGTGGGAGGGGGGGTACCCAAAAAAAGAAATTAAAAAACTTGGGGCAGAATCGTGGCACGTAGCGGAAAAATTGCCGGCGGAGCCGCTAATGCGGTCTGTCGGCTATAATAAATAATCCCGGGAAATGATTACTTTTGAGCCCCAAACGTCTCCGACTTCCCCTTCCGTCGTGGAATGTTTTCTGGGGCCCGGATTTTGCTGTCCAGACGCTTTCTTTGTTCCTCCCTCCCTTCCCTCCCGACCCCGCAACCCCTGGACTTGCGTCGCCTCCTCCCATCTTTAGTGCAACTGCAATAATTAAAGTGGCAATTGGAAATCGTACATGTGTCCAAAATCTGATCCACTTGAGTTAATGCTCCCACCCGTCGCTACTTGTAACTTGTCGCTTATATGTTACCCCATAAATAAATAGTTGCTGCCAGGACACACTCAAAAGAGCTCCCTGTTTGCTGAAAGCGCCAGACGTTTGCCTGTCACCTGACCTGCCTCCAGCTCAGTGTTTTTTTTTAATTAATTTTTTTTAATTTTTAAAAAATATTTAATTTTTAATTTTAATTTTTTAAAATTTTGGGGTCAATTTTGTGATGTCTCCAAAGTGTGGCGATGGTCCACTGGAAGATTTAGCCAAATTTGGTTACAAGATAAATATGAAAGTATTTTTAAATATATCCTGAGTCTATATATGTTTTGGCTACTTACTTGAATCACCTATAGAAATCTGGCTATTTTTCTCCAATTCTGGCTACTAAAAATCTCTAAAAAGTAATTTATTTTAGCACTTTTTAAAATTTTAAATATAGCTTTCTGGTTACATAATATAGCCAGTAAAGAAAAGGCGGCTCCAGCTATGTGATACTATTCCATTCCCATTCAGTGTTTTTCTTTTGACGATTTTTCTCAACTGTGGCTACAACAACAAAAAAAAAACCCAGTGCGAATTGTAAAAACGTTTTTTTGGAAATTTTTAATATTTTTTAATGAAAAATTCGCCATATTTGAGGGGGGGGGGGAAGTCACATGTCGCCATATTTAGACAATGAGTTCCTATAGGTCGCTCGAACTAGGCAGGATTCTAGAAAAAATCTACTTTATTTTCTAACCTCTAGCCAAATTTGGTTCATTCCTCTTGTGGATGAGCACCAGTCCACCTACTTGACAAAATTGACAAAGAAGAAAACAAAAACAACTCTGTTCCCATTACATGTTGTGGGATCAGCCCTCTTTTTGTACTGGCGCAATTTCGCCAAAAAGAGAAATTACAATTTGGAAAATGAAGTGATTTCAAAGGGTTTCAATAGCCAAAAAAGTAAGGGAAAAAAAACACCAGTTTTCTATATTTGGTTTCCTATATGTAGCCATAAACGTAGAATCTTTATTTTAAACATTTGTACTTCATATCCGGTTCCTAAGGATGATGGCCATTTTTGCTATGAAGGATCGCCACTTAGGCTACATAAAAAATTCCTAAAGAAAAAAACACTGGTTGGGATCTCCTTTATGCACGTAGCACCTGATTCGAGCTGAACCCAAATTTTGTGAAATGGTCATTTTTTCATTAAAACCCTCCCTGGATGTTTTTGTTTTTAGATAAAACTATTTGGGCTTGGAGTAGGCTAAGTGTATAAGTTAATGTATGAAGTATGAACCAATTATTGTTTGTTGGCTCTTTCCCTGGGTGAGAGAGAGACTACAGAACAATGCAAAGTTCATTTGGTCCCACCTAATTTTTAGAAACATTTTCCTTTCGAACTCTGTGGCTGGTTTGGAAGGAACTGCCAGTTCAGTTGCCAAAAAATCAAGTTGTCTTCTCATGCATCAACAAGGGGTGTGTCACACTGTGGCCTTGCCATTTACATTAAAAAGTATCTCAAGGCAAAAGAAGAATTATGGAAACTCAAATATTTCGCCATGCAAAAATATATTCTTCAAATAAACCTCTAAAAGCAACCAAAAACCCTTCAAGATATTAGAACTCTATAACTAATTTCAAGTTTCATCACAAGGCAAAAGAAGAATTATGGAAACTCAAATATTTCGCTATGCAAAAATATATTCTTCAAAAAAAACCTCTAAAAGCAACCAAAATCCTTCAAGATATTATAACTCTATAACTAATTTCAAGTTTCATCACAAGCCAAAAATATCATCTTTCAAAAATCCTCATATAAAAATAGACCTAGAGGCCAAAATCCCTTAAACTACTATACTCTATAATGAATCTAAACACAATATCCTTGCCTTGGTAGGCAAGGCCAAAAAGCCATGAGTGTTCGCATGGGCCAGAGACATTACACAATTAGCTTTTCTTGTTTTGATTTGGCTTTTTTGGAAATTTGCAACTTCATGAAATTTTGGTTTTTGTCCCATCTCTAAACTTTTGGTTTTGATAGGCCATTTTGACTCCATGGCCATATGGCTGGATGCGCATCCAGCTACTTGCCAAATAGGGCCAACTGCCCAAAGCTCAAATCATGGTGTGGAGTTGTATGCACAACATCACCTTCAAGTCTACAATCCAATCAATTTTTTTAAGGGACCCCCACCCACAACTAGAGGCGAGCATCTATTGCGTGGGTCACCCTCGCCCTACCTTGAGGTATTGTGACAAAGTGACCCTCATTGTAGCCCTTGGATTCATTTTTTTCTATCTTGATCTTTGGGGGGGGGGGCACAAAGGTCCAAGACTTTTATATTATCCAATCAGCTCCCATGCATCACCTTCTCATGTTATTTACCACCAAGGAGGTCATTCACCCCTTTCCATCATAAACCCCTTGGCCTTCTCACTTCATTTTCAGGGACTCATCTTTCGACTCTATGCATTTATCATATCTTCCCCTTCTCATAACCTTGCTTTGTTCAAATTTACATCACAATCATTTCCTAGGCAAAATAGCAATTGCTGCATGGATCTTTACATGCATTGAATGTTTATGTTACATCATGTGATCATGGAATTTATTATCTTTTCTTTTGTCTAAATCAATTGTGGGCTTGTAATGTAGGTTTACTTGTGTGCATCAAAAATTGTAAAAAATATATTTCTAAAATTGTCCCTGAATATGGCATTCAAGTTGTTGTACATAAGCACCATTGTGCGTTCACCCGCCCCCACCCTCCCAATTTTACATAACCTTCATTATCTCCCACCACCTATTCACTGATGTTTAATTGTTGTTGTCGAATTGTGCATCTCTAAATTATGAATTGATTTTGTGTTGACCATGGAGATTTTATGTGTAGACTCTATTCCCTTTATGTGATTGTGTGCAATCGGATCTTGGGGTGAACAAATCACAAATAATATGATGAAGACAAATATTCTCAGCTTGTGAACTCCTTATTGGGCTTAAGGTTTGACTTGATGCCCTTGGCTAAATGAAATACTTCATATATTGATGATGCTACATGAACATGTAACCCCTTCACCAAGGACCTCTCATGTATCTTTACAAGGTAAAATTAAAAAGTTGTTGGTTTAGATGGTGTGATCGTGTTTATTTCAATTGAGGTTTATAACTAACATATGGTATTGTTTTCACCTCCCCTGTTACTATGTTTGCACCCATTTGTCCCAGGAAGAAATGATTAGTTCAAGTGCAAGTTGATGGTTGTGAGCTGAATTAGATCCCCATGAACAATAAATAAACTATACTTTTGATTCCAAGGTTTCATTTATCAAATGGGCCATGCCAAGTTGTACACCAAAATCAACCTTTGGAAGGTTGACAATTTCATGTGTATTCTACATGATAGCAATTATAAGATAAGTTTCCAAAGGTTCCAGTAATGACATGTAATTTTGAGGAAGGTTTTTGAGGATTCATTTTCACACCCATCAAGACAAAGATTTTGAGTATGTTAAGTGAGTCATGATGCCTTTGGATTATGTGACCCAGCACCCACCACTGCAGCATCCGTAGGTAACACATGATGGCTCAATTGTGGATCAACCACAAATGAGTAACCTATCCCAAAAACCCTCCTACTTCCACCTCACATCACCTAAGCAACTACCTATGTAATTGGGTAAGTATCATAGGTATAATATAAGTGGTTATGACATATGTAGGTAAGTAGGCAAGGCACTAGATACATTGCTATTTAGATAGGTAGATACATGTGGATGGTTAGTACATAACTAACTACGATGGTTAATTATGGGACAATTTCAACACAATGAAAAAAATGTTTCTTGTCCATATACTATTCATCCTACATGATGCAATAAGGAATGTGGACCGTGCCTTTTGGCTTCACAAATGCAGGCTCTATCTTCCAACATTTGATGATTAACGTGTATGAATAGATTCTCTAGTTTATTATTCATCTAAAGTAGAGAACCCATGTTAGTTTTCATCAATATTAAAAATAGATAATTTTGAATAGGTGCATTTGGCACATTAATAAGGGATAAGATGTAACACTTACAAGTTTAAAATTTTCACCAATTTTTCAAAATAAATGTAAAATGAAGACCTTCAAAATTGAAAATAGTGTCCCTAAAGAGGGCTAAAGTTTGATTTTTGAATGCACCCAATAGATAAAATGAAAGGATTGTTGGAGGTTAGGAAGTATTTGGTCTTTCTAGACCTTTGTTTGAAATGCCATAATGCCCACTAGACAGAAAGATAAAGAGATAGGAAGAGAGCAAGACATGTTGTACAAGGCATGATACACGAGCAAAAAGGTTGGAGTATACGGTTTTTTTTTCCTGACTTTATTTTTAAAAGTAAGGGTCCCAAATCAAACTATAAAACCTTTTCAAATTTTGAACTGAACCCACCAAGCCAAAAAATTAGAGAACTTTCATGTCAACACAATAAAGTGATAATATGAACATATGGCGGTTCCCCTTTTCTTTGTGCAAGGGATTCAACCCATTTGTTCCCCCCCCTGCCCCCCCCCCAAAGGTCATTTAACCATATGAATATTTACATTCAGGGTTTCAAGATAAATAGAATCATAAAAAGTGAAACTTGATGATCCTGGTAGCTTACTTGCTGAACCTTCGGAAAAGATTGGATATTGTTCTCCGCACATGGAATGATCATTTACATTGAGTTGCCATGGGCTTGACACCATGTACAAGAACACAACCCCCTTTTCGTCTTTGAATGGACACAAAATTAAAGCTTGTATAATCAAAAATCCAAAGCGTAAGGAATCTATCTACTCCTTGTGGAAACAAAGGGTGTGTCACACTATGGCCTTGCCATTTACATTAAAAAGTATCTTAAGGCAAAAGAAGAATTATTGAAACTCAAATATTTCCCCATGCAA
>Ga0116229_10000861_pt1 | contig 44590 bp, 38 predicted proteins | sample S1TSphgellanicum_3_FD_87313 | JGI IMG/M metagenome (GOLD analysis project Ga0116229, IMG submission 87313) | Host-associated microbial communities from peat moss isolated from Minnesota, USA - S1T2_Fc - Sphagnum magellanicum MG | ecosystem: Host-associated > Plants > Peat moss > Unclassified...
CAGCCCCAGTTTTGGATTTTGCCTTACCTATGATGATTGATGCCTTGAGTCCTCCTGATACTTCTTTCATTAAATCAAAAGTCTTGTCAGCATTAAGATCTTGCAAATCTTCTGAACTGAACTGATACCCAGTTTCATGAAACGGTGCCCAAATTCGCTGGCTTTTACAGATACACTCAAAACTTGGGATGAAAAAAGGGGGTCAACCCAGGGCCCCAAACACATGCACATAAGCTTTATGAAAAGGGATTCATATCAGGCACAAATTTTGTTGCACATGAACATACCTGGAGTGTTGTTTTTCGTATGCGGATGAGAGGGAGTGCAGTGGAAATAGCCTAACTTTTTAGTGGTTTCAATATTTTGTAATGGCCTTAACCTAGGGTTAAGTGATGCTCCTAGGGGCGGGTAGTAGCTACATTAGGCCAGGTGGTAACTACATTAAGGTGCCGGTATCATTTTAAGGTTAACTAATGTAGCTTATGTTGTTGGCCCAAGTGTGAACACATTTTTTTAATCGAAAATTTCTAAATTCAGCAATGTGAACACATGGAGGGCTCAACAAATTTTTCCTTCCAAACCCAATTTTCACAAATTTTTTGAATTTCCACCAACAAAATCCACTCAAAATATATATATATATATATATCTTCCACCCCGGAGCTCTAAAAATTATGAAATAAACTTTATTAAATCTAACTCATTGAGGGCTTTCCAACACCAAGAATGCCCCAAAATTTGAATCTAGTTTTTAGTTTTGATTTTAATTAATTTTCATTGAAAAAATAGTTCAATAATCAACAATAATTTCAAATACTCTCAAATTAAGTCAATGCACATGGAAGCTTTCCAAAGATACCAAAAGCAGAGCATGAAACATCATATTTTCAAAGATCTCAAAGTGACAAATAAAACAAACCACCTTGCTTCATATATAGATGGGTTATAAGGAAAAATGTTGTGACTTGATAATCATGCAAGCATTAGACTTCTTTGTTAATAGGTATGTTATACAAATTGTGTTAGTTATCTTTTCCATATATTGTATCTTTTAGTTGTTATTATTTCATCTTCTCTTTTTTTGTACATGTATCTTGTAAATTGGTTATGTTAAACATGAGAGCTAATAAACTTAAATCAAAATGACATGGTGGTGACATGAATCATGTTGAGTTCCATGACTTATTGATTATGAGGTTATTAATGTTAATGGCAGAATTGTACTATAATAATCAGACTAGATAAACATAAGGAGTAAGCATTGTGATGTTTATTTGAGACATGTAAGACAGAACAAGTTTAGTAAGTACAAGGTAGGTGAAATTAGGATTGTTGAGGAGTTCAAATGATGATTTTAGGCAGGAAAGTTGAAGATTAAAAAGGTTCCAGATTTTTTTTGAAGTTTTTTTGCCTAACTAATTTTTTTTTTGGTTCAATACTAGGAATACAAAGAAGATAGAAAAGAAAACAGTAGTTATGGAAATAGAACAATTTTGAAAATGTACACAAAATTGCTAAACTATGATCTTTGATCTTTTGTTTTCTATAGTTTTTTCCATGATCTAGTTGTTTCTTTCTTTAATATCAATATGAGAATTAAATTGTGGTAGAATACCGACAGATTCATAATTGTGCAAATACTTGGCCTATGAGGAATGTGATTGTTGAAACATTTTGGATTATGTATGGATTTTTAGTACAAATTTTGTATGACTAAAACTAAATATCTACAAAAACAAAAACCTGCAATTGAAACAATATTATAATATTAAGATTTACCAATTAGCTAAGATTTTGGCATGTACCTATTTCTTTTGTGAACTCTTTGAATAATTTCAAAAAACTAATGTGTTAAATCCAAGTGTCGTCAGTTCATGGGCCATGAGCTAGGAGGTAAACATAAGTTTATGGTTTGATATAATTTCATCTTTCATCATTTAATATATTCAACTATATTCATCAATTATTTTCATCCATATTCAATGTATATTTCATTATTTGACATCCATGATTTTATGAATGATGTAAATGGAAAAGGAAATATTACAAATGCATTCAAAACTTTTTGAGATTAAAACCCTTGCCAATTACAAAATACATAGATCAAGTACATAAATGAAACTTAAGGTTCACCATAAAAAAGATTCATCACATGTTAATAGTTTAATTTTTATTTTTATTTTGCAACCTCATTTCAACTCAAAGTTAGTTGGTGGATGAAAATATCAACTTTGAATCACACAACATTAATACACATGTTTGCATAGGACAAAATTTCCTTCTTTCTTATAGAAAATGACAACATATAAAAGAAACCAAAACTAATATTTATAAACAAGGTAGCATCCCATAATGACATCATTATAACTTTACAATGTAACATGGAATTCTAACTATTGAAATTATTTCACTAAAAAAAAATCTCAATTTGCAACTATAATTTGCAACTATAAAATAAATTACAACCAACATGTACAATCAAATTAGTTGCATAAATGAAGTCACATATAACATTTAAACGCAAATGATGACCTGGCATGACGTCATCACATTCCAAATGGATGATGTATACAATCAACATATATAAACCTTCATCCATTGACCATTCGTATAAAGTTTGCAACTACTCACCATTATTTATAATTATGTTATAACTTGTTACAAAGTGCCATGTGACAACATTAATTATTTTAATTATTTTTGTAAATTACATATTGAATATTCATCATCTATTTTAGATGGTGTTAAATCATGCCACGTGGCACAATTTAAAAATTGCCATGTGGCATGTTAATTGAATTTTGGCCAAAATACAATTAAATCAATATTTAGGTATGTATGTATGTAGGTATGTAAATAGGTAGGAAGGTAAATAAGTAGGAAAGAAGGTAGGTAGGTAGGTAGGTAGGTAGGTAGGTGGGTAAGTCAACTAATAAGTAAATATGTAAATATCTTTATTTTATTTTAGGTTTAGCCTTTAAGGTTAAACCTCTTTCATTGGCTCATCCCAAATTACACATGTTTTTAATATATAAATGTAAAACAAAACACCTTCCTTATATATTTTTACAAGATGGAAATGGAATATAAAACATATGGGATAAAAAAGTTTGTTGTAACTTAATTTGTGATTAAATTGAAACTAAGTTGCAACTAAAAAACTTATCCCATATTCTTTGTCTCCTTTTTCAAATTTGTAAACTATGTATTTAATATGTAATTTACTAACTAACTAATTAGTTAAAACTAGTTGATTAACTAAGCATTAAGTTTTTTTTACCCATTCAACAACTTATCGACTATTTATAACCACCTACTAATTAGGTAGTAACTAGTAGTAATATAAACTATGTAATTATCAATCATAATAAATTTAAAATACTTAGCATATATTTTAATTTAAATAAATAATAATCATTTTATTACTACTCATAATAATAAATTATTGTAATAATTACTTATTAGTAATAAAAATTTAAAATATTTCATAATTACAATAAATTAAAAAAATATTTAAATTATTAGATAATCATAAATTTCAATAATTAATAAATTTAATAGGTAATTTAATTTAATTATAAATTATGGCCAAAAGAAAAAAATTCCCTAGGACATTTTTTACAACCAACTTGTCACAGGATTCCTTTATTTTGGCCATAACTTGTGTTTTAAGTACTCAAATGGGTCATGCGAACCCATTTTAAACATCTATGTCTCAAGAACTTTCCAATGATATAAGGGACTTTTCAATTCAATGAATTTTGACCCCTGAAATTGTTCTTCGCAAATTTGAAACTCCGTTAGGACTCCAATTCCCAAAGTGGGAGCCCACTTGGGAGTGTGTGGGTTCATTTCCTCACACTCTCTTACAGTCTTAGGAGCATGAAATGTGACTCCCGGGCTTCATTATCAGCCCGCACCTTTGCAAGCCCTCGTTTTAGTCACGAGCCCAAAGCTAAGGTCGCGACATAAATGATTGGGAACCAAATAAAATTTGAACAAGACTATGGTCAAAGGAAAACCCTGCTTCTTCTAAAATTATTACCTCCTTTTGAGTTAAATCAATACCTTCTTGGATGAGCCATGTAGTTAACATTAAAGGCTAAATAACTGCATATTTTCGCGTTGTTCCATTGATAAAACAACTCGAGTCATCGGGACAAAACCGGTGCATAGGTGTTTTAATGATCCAGTATGAAATTGTACCTAGAACCTCAAGTAACATGGAGTTGGAGTTTCACTTACAAATTTATAAAAGTTGATTTTTTTTTTACATTTAAGCCCCGAGGTTTTCTAAAGCGCAAAACATCAAACAACAAAACTGGGTAGGTAGCATTTAATCTGCCATTGGCCATCAACATAAATATTTTCTTTTAACTCCAAGCCACTTCAAAATACCAAAGGTGAACAAGCACTAGAACCATAAGACCATTGTTGCATGCCTACATTTTCGATAACATTGGGTTGAAAAGCAATAATTGTTACTCATGGATGAGAAAAATTCACATGGTCAAGACGATGATAAAAGCAATAATTGTTACTCATCGATGAGAAAATTTCACATGGTCAAGACAATGATAAAAGCAATAATTATTACTCATCGATGAGAAAATTTCACATGGTCAAGACGATGATAATCATTCTCTACACCAAAAGAATAATCAACGAATCACTTGGCAAACCCAAAAACCTCTTCCCCCTCAAAATGTAGAGCGCGATAAAAGAAGGAAGATTTAGACGTGTAATTTGCCACAATAGCCATTAGTTTAGTAGGATGACCAGATTGTTGGGCCCTCTTCAACAAAAATTCACTTCTATCAAATCCATGACCAAATGGACCCCTTCATAAGTATTGTTTATATAATGTAGACTATTTGAAAGCCTGAACATAATCATCAAACATCACTATGTATAGATAAGTGTCACGATTCCCCGATTGTTGCAACCAGATGTTATGCACAATTTTGGCTACATTACAAGTGGGCATGTCTACCCACTTTTGATCGTTAAACTTTTACATATCAAAGGAAAGGAATCATTAGAAAAATTTGAAATGTTGCAACGGAGAAGCATATAGACTACAAACGAAAGTTCAATGAAAATGAACATCTTATAATGCATAGAAAAGAAGGGAAGACATAGGAAATTCACAGGAGAAGTATTCACATGGACCATGAAACCTCCCCATTGTCTAACACAAAAATGTCAAAAGATAAGCCAATTGTTAAGCTTGGGGACACCTATTTCAGAAGCAACCCCAAATGATAGCCACCAAGAACGTAATGACTATTAGCATCCGTAAACAATTTGGCATTTTCATACTGGTGACAAAGAGCCTTATGCTCATCTTGTAACTTAGGTCTAATTAGTTGCTTGGTTTGTTTATCGAGTGAATGACTTTAATGGAATAAATAGGTGCGTTCCTTATCAACCATCCTGATAGAGAGGTCACTAGAACCATAAACAATTCTGATAGTGTTCCAATTGGCTTGTGCATTATTAACCATAAATCCCTTGAAATTGGGTTTTTTGACACCTGTGCTTCAGCATTGTTTCATCAAGCTTTTTCCACATAAGTTGTTGAGCTTCAATATCCTTAGACTACATATCACAACTATTGTCAACATTTTACAATAGATAGGAACATACACATGACAAGACATAGTTATCTAGCTAACAACACATTTTACATGATCAAACATGATCCAAGAGTTTTGCAAATCCCTTGCAAGTTACATTCATATGACAAGGCTGATTCCATTCCCAACACCATTTATCAACATCCTAAAAATGAAAACTTATGTCCATGAACTTGTCCTAGCAAGTAACATTCCTAGATGTAATCATACCGATTTTTGGACTTCAATTGAAATATGCTATCAATATAGCCACCTTTTGAATGACACTTGAAAGAAGCAACAAGCTTATGAACTTTGAGAGAGTTAAGTTCACAAAACTTATCCTAAATGTGCTCTAACTGCTCACCCTTGAAGAACTCCATCATGTTATTATTAGAATCATCAAGCAAGTCATTATGAAGGTCTTCCTAACACTAAAGGAAATAAAAAAGATATTCGCATCAGGCATGCAATCAACCTCTTCTACAATCAATCTTCTAGTCTCCTAACCAACTCCTGACAATTTTCATCCGCAGAAGATGGTTATGAACACCAAGATGAATTGCCACTCTTAACATAAATTGAGGTCTATCCACAACATAATACATTCACCCACCACAAATGGCAACACAAAAGGGAGGAGAATGACAAAATTTGCATCCAAGCGAAAAAGAGGAAAAATTCATTGTCATTTGACCTAAAACTAAAATATGAATGCACTCACCACACCAAAATGTTTCATTGCAAATGGCAAAGTGCAAGAAGTTCCCACGATCATCCTGCACACACCACAAATGACCCAAGCAACGAGCCTTCCTCAAGTTCAACCTAAACAAATTTTTTATATTAGTTGTGACCAGCTTACTCCAAGCATGGCCATCATACTTTTTGTCCATGCCTTGCATTTGGGAAAGGTTGTGGACATTCAAATGGATGGGCGGCAATTCAAACAAGACATCCAAACCAAAAATAATCGGTAAAAATTAGACTTTTCATAAAGGGCTATTGTCATAATCCAAAGTTCACAACTTGTTGGAGGTTTGTCATGGCAACACCATTGCACGTAAGTAAGAAACAACAAATTGAATACTCCCCACATGGTTGGATGGCTTTAATGACAAAGAGGCTCCATACTAGAAAAATGCATTTCAACGATTTTGTCGATGAAGGAAGTGGTGTCAAGTCCTCATTTGTTAAGGAATAGACAATTCAATGAAAATAAAGGATGTAAAAATATTATAACATTGAAGGAAAGTATCGTTAACTTCAAGTTTTTGCTTCATAACCTTTATCACAAAACCTACAATTTTTGTCGTCATGTGGTCTCCTAAGAATTATGAACCAAGTTATCACCAACAATGTGATAACAACTACAACCAACCACCCATTGTCCCCCCTACAAAGAGGTCATAGGAATTTGATATAGAGAACTCGAGACAAAGTTATTAAAATCATATGAGATGTCTTTAATACATGTAAAAAACCTGGCTGAAAAACAAACATAGCATAGAAACAATGTTCAAAAACAATGATCATGCCTAATTCGTTTACCATGATGGTGAGGTCCAAACGTCCAATAGCATGAAATGTCGCCATGTTACAAAGGGCACAAGAATAGTAGTGAAGGAACTCATACGGATTTGAATCAACAAGAGCAAAATCAAACGTTAGAGTAAATTTTGAAAGGTTTGGCAGAAAAGATGAGGAATCGAGGAAATATAATCCAGGTAGGGAGTGATTCAAATATGAAATAGGACAAAAAACAACAACAATGAAAACCACAAACAAGAAAGTCAAGCAGTGTAGTAATAAACATCAAAATAAGATTGTAAGAATTTTGGGCTTGTAACCAAACATAATATTTGTTGATGGAATATGGTGTAGAGAATAAAATTTGGGACAACGTGATCACTTTGAAAGTCGTTTAAATGGAAAGCCAACCTAAAACTTCTACAACCTCTGATGCATTATGTAAATTACATAAATGTGGTGCAGGCTTGAAAAAATTTTATAAAAAAAAAGGGAAATTATAGAGAGCCATTAGAGAACAAAAGTATGTGTCATTTGAGAAAGATCAGCTTTTGGAAAAACAAAACGACGAGAAAAAAAAATGCAAAAACTAGAAACTTTGACAAATGGGTGGTGACAGGACATTAAAACCATAGGAATATCATATTGGAACTGGCATTTACGTTAACCTAAACAAGGTTGATGTATGTGCAATGTGTAGAAATCCAAAAGAAAGGTGCAAAAAGACGAGGTGGAAGAAGGCATAATGCAATAGGGGAATAGCCTCATGCAAATAGGTGGAGGACAATAGTTACATCCTAGTTCAAAAGAAGACTCAAACATGGGATTAAGTGTGAGATCAATGATAAAATATGCAGTCCATACTCTTCATTAGCTAACTCATGTGAAATACATTTGTGACAAGATCTTAATAGGAAAAGTGAAAGCTAGAAGGAATAATTATAAGGCACAGTTGGAACATGATGGAACACGGATTTAATTTGTATTTGTAATAAAATATTTCATTAGGCGTCAAAAATTACAAAAAGTATTTCCACGAAGAAAAACTACAATATATTGAGGTTGCGACATTCCCAAGAACTTTCATATCTCAGATAAATCAACAACATAATAGACATAAAAATTCATCATTATGCATGTGAATGTTGGAATTAAGAAAAAATTACATAGATTTAAAGAAAAGGGGAAAAAAAACTAGAATTTAAAACGTCATTTTTAGGTTGGTGGATAAGAAAATTAATTTAGAAGAGGTTGGAGATATATATCACGGAATGGAACTTGTTATAAGGAAGGAAGTGAAATATGTGTTATTGAAAATGAGTACATTTAATCACAAATATTTATGGGTCACGATGAAATCCCTTGAAATGTAGTATGCATGATGGGTGCTAGATTCTATTTTTAGCGAAGAGGTAAAATTAGTTTATTAGTGATATGAAAAGTTTTTTTACTTAGTAATAAGTAACTAATAAGATCTTGAAATAATGGAAATGTTGTGTCTAAAATATTAAGAGGGAAATTAGAAACCATTTGCCCATTACAATTGTGTGTATAAATATGTTGACATGAGTTTTTTGGAAATCATATATTCACCCTAAAAGGGTACAAGATTCAACAAAAAAATGTTTCTTCATTAGCATCATTTTTTATAACACATAAAACAAAATTAAATATAATAGTGCAATGTTAGTGGCATTCATTATCACGATGGACAATTATAGTTATAATTAGTCTTCAGAATTCCAAATCATGAAGACATGCAAGGTCGGCGAGATCCGTTGTAATAAAAAATGCGATATTGATAAATGAATTAGGCCATAAAATTTCCGAAATCCATTATCAGAACACTGAAAATTATGAGAACACATAATTAACAAGATTAAATAACCTTTCAAAAATAGCTTTCATCTGGTGACTTAGCATATAAAAATACTAGGAATATAAACAAATTTGAAAATAATAACTACAATAGAAAAATGTAAATTCAATGTTTTTTTAAAAATATATATAAAAAGAACAAATATCTAATTCTAAATATTTGGTTCTAAATATGATTTATATCAACTAATCGAACCTTAATTACCTTTTCCAATAATTTGTTTTTTCTAATTTCATTATAAAAACGTGTGTTTGAGTCTACAAAAAATAATTATAGATGCCATTTCTTATAGCAAACATTGAAATTTGTAAAAAGGGAATAACTTTGTTTTTGTCAAGCATTACTGTTCAAAAAAAAAAGATAAAGTTTTAGATACAAAAAGAAGGTGTTGCTCAAAAGAACTCCAAAACTCCAAAACGAAGAAGGCAAAAGTAAAGATTCTAATGGATAAACCCAAAGTAACAAAGATGAAACATTAAAACCAAGAAGAAGTTATAGCTGACAAAGGATATGTGGCGCAACCTCTTCTCTACGAGGGTTGATTAGGTTGAAAAGGTAACAACAAAATTCTTGAAGTGCATTTTGTTTACAGTTAGTAAAAAAATGCAAATTTTTTTGGTTTTAATAAAAAAATGCATTTGTATTTTGTTTTAGATGCTTAGAAGAAGCGCATTTCTCCTATGATGTAAAATAGAACATCCTATAACAACTTGAAAGGATTCAAATTGTCTCCATTCGACCCCATAGCAAGTATGAATTTAAAAATGTGTCTTGAATGAAGAGGAGACAAAACTATGCATTAAATTGCACTTCCAAGCTTGGTTTTTTTTAAAAGCTATGTTAGAAACACTAATATCTTGATTGAGACTTTTACATATATATTATTGTGTTCTTGTTCTTGTAGGAGGTGGAGGACACACAAACACAACAACTTGACGTATGTTTTTAAGGTTTTCCAATTTCTCTTTCAAGTTTTTTCTTTTTTGTTTATATGCTTTGAGTTTGTATAAGGTTTTGAAGTTCTATAATTTTCAGTTTCCTTTAGAGCTCAACTAAAGCAAGAAAATTTGCTTCAGCCTCTCTTGAAGTTCTCGAGTTCCAATCAATTGAAAGAGAAGCCAAAGCAATTTTTTTTGTGCTTGGCCTTTAATTTTCAGCATTCAAAGATGGAGGTTGAACATAAAACAATTTGCCTTGACCCCTCTTGGAGCTTCCAAGCTTTGAGCTCAGAGGCTCAAGGTTGAAACAAATAACCATGCATTTGAAGCAACCACTAAAAACTCTCACGAGCACCACCAGATTTGGATATGTTCTCAATGGTAGAAATAGGAAATCTCAAGATTAAAAATCAAGACATGTAAGCTGTGAATAATGGGGATATTCTAATTGCTTACAATATTATAAGATATATGGGATGATGATGAAAATGTTTTGGATAATGCTTATGAACAACCTACAACAAAAACAATGTACATGTATGGGGGATGTTCACAAAGAAATTCACCATGCCATCAATCTAAACACGTGGTTTCATAGGGTGAAAAATGTACCAAATTAATTACCTCCAATATGTGTAATCTCTAATCCAATTATTAAAATACACATTAGTTAAGATATAAACATTTTTAGATTATCCACACAATTATTTAATAATCCCTTGTACATCCAAATATCAATTGAAGCTTGAGAAAAGTATTGAGCATTTCATATTTGAAATGAGTGACTTTGTAAGAGTGTAATGAAGTATAGGAATAATACTTGCCAAAAGGTATGAACTAGACACATGGCATGTATAAAAAATGCAAACAAAAAATGGCACAAAGCCACATTAGGCCCAAGGGTTAATGAATTGATCACAATTACATGTTACACACACCACGCATGACACAAGTTAAAAACATAGCTCTTCTACTAATTATAACGTTTTAGTGAAGTCAGTCCCATGCAAACGGTCTAAAAAGTGTTAAACAATTTTGAAGAGATCATTGAATGAAATAATTAAAAAACGACCTTATAAAAATATGGCCTTTGGAAGATGTTTACAACTTTGTAACATTACACGAGTCAAGTTTAGTATCTTTCAATGAGCTTCCAAGTAGCAAACACAAAAAAACAAGTTTTGAGTTGAATTGTCCATTTGCACAATGTCATGATATCCATACCCCAAGCATTTTTGTTGAACACTAATAGAAGTGAAATTAAAATTCATGCAAAATATTTCACATTACTATAACAACATATTTGCATTTCATAGGCATATGTTCATTATTTTTATCTTAAGTTTCAACAAACTTAACACTACAATTCACTCCCATGTCAAATTCATAGTTATTACATGTAACCAAAATATGCATTTCAAAATACATTGTAACAAAGTCCAAAAATAATAGTACAATTCATTTCATCATAATCTAGCACCATAGAAAATTCACACAAAAGTTCAACATAGACTTCATCATAGAAGATTGTGCTTCTCTATATTACTAAAAACATCAATATAAATTATAGCATAATCCCAAGTTTTGTTGAAAAAATCCCAAAACAACACTTAAAATTTGTGTTATATCAAAAGAAAATTTGTGGTTTTCTACCGTAAGTACCTCCAGCTCTTCCTATTATTCTCTAAAAACTCCCTATCTCATCTTCTTCTCCTTCTTCTTTTGTTTTCCAGAACTCTCCCCCTTCTGAACCATCCCAAGTAACATCGTTGTGATTTAAAACAATATGAATTTAAAATTCAAACTAACAAAGTTTCGTGATTAATCTTTATTTTAATTACTTCATTCATCCCAAATTACATACTCAACTTACCCCCTTAACATTATCCTCTTTGTACTTTGGATTCCACCCTCAAAATCCTTATAAAATGACAAAAATGAAATGATAGTATTCTATATCTTTTTAAACATATGTTCCCCTGTTATAATGTTGTAATCCTAATCTACATAAAAACCAATGGTTATATATCTATGTTTTGCTTTGGAATTTTGATCTCCTCCCCCACTAATTCAATTTGTGGTTCAATGTCTAAATGTTGTATCTTGGATATCTATTTTTATAGCGCTAGAATAACCTCCACCTTTTTTTGTTCTTGAATTCCCTATAGTTATTTTTCTTCCCGACCCCTTCCCTAAGGTCATGTGGTATCTCTAGATGTACATCCTCCTTGTGAGTTGCTCCACTTCTAAAGTCTTGTGATCTTTCAATTTTGTACTTCCTCCTCCTAAGTTGTCCCACTGGGCCCTATTTCTGTTTCTTCATCCTAGCCCGATACCTCTATACTTGTTGGACTGCCACAAATGAAATTTGGAAAATTCTTTTGATAAGTTTCCAACTTGTACCATATAATTCTTTCATCAGCTTTATGTTGAGCCAAATTCTTCTCTAACTCCTTTGTAAAATATTCCTCTGTAACCTCCCACCATTCTCAAATTTTGCCTCAAAGTCCTTCATCTTGTTCTTCGTCTTCATAAATGTATAGTATTATAACATTTGTTCATAATCCTCTAGTCTTTTCTTGATACCAGTTGAATCCAAACTCTTCTTCTGTTCTTGTGCCCTTTCCAATGATACTTGTAGGTGCTGCAAAGCCCTTTGATACTCCTTCTTGTCCTCCATTAAATGCTCTCTTTTTGCCTTTGTTGTCTTTCTTTTAAACTCCTTAGACTACAACATAAATACATTATTCAGATTTATCAATTCCAAATTTGTTAGAACATTATCTTTTTCCTTCTTTTCTTTAATCAATGCTTTTTCATGACTATCCAAAGCATCATGTGTTTCTTATAAAGAAATAGTGCTTTTGTCCACTCCCTCTCTCTGGTTTCCCAAATTTTAGTCTTTTGCTTAAAATTTTGCAATTCTTCATCCTTCGACCTTAGCCGTGTTGTGCTACCCTTGAGCTCCTCATTCTCATCATTTTTTGCTTGGCCTCTACCCTATTCTTCCTCCAAATTTTTACATTATGCTTAGACCCCTTTTAAAATTCTTTCTCCTTATCCAATTCCTCCTATAACATTGCCTTTTCCTTCTCACCCGTAACTAATCTATTATTCAAAGTGTTTACCTCCAAAGTCAAATTCCCCATATTCAAATTCACAATGGCCATGGTTTTAAATAATTCATCTACCTTATCTACTTTCATTAGTTCTGCAGTTACTTCCTCCACAAACTTTGGTGTACTTGCTTATGTCGTAGGATTTCCAGATCCTTTTGCAAACAATCCCAACTCATGTACCAATCTTCTCCCCAGTTCAAATTGAAATTGAAATTCTTTTATAGATTATGGCCTACTAGGTGGTACCTATAGTTCCATTGGTCTAAACTCTTCAAAAACAGCTTGTGTTGCCATTCTCTTTGTTTGTAGTTCAATAGACTATAGACCTTCCTATGTTTGTTGTTATAAATGTTGAAAATGTTTTGGACTTGTAGTGGTCTCCATCCAATCTTCACATACGTCCCCTTCAAAGTGTAGATGTTCCTCACCTTCTGGAAACCTTATGTCATGTTCCCTATTAACTCCTTGGTTTTGTTCCCTCAGCTGTCTTTCCTATGGCGATGTCATCTATGGTATCTCCTACCTTTATTCCCTTAGTTGTCTCTCCCGTGGAGATGTCATACGTGGTACTGTTGCAATTTGTCTAACTTCATGTACCATTGGTAGCACCACCCTTACCACTATTGGTACTACATATGGTTCCATTCTCCCCCTCATCATTTTCTATGCCCTCAAATATATGCTCTCCTATTCCTTCTTCACTTTTGAACTCGAGGTTCTTCCTTCCTCAATTTTTTATTATTCTTGAAAACATTTCTTAAGAGTCTACTACAGTTTTCTTTTTATTCTCTAATGTTGTCCACATTTCCTCCCTAGTTCTTTTAACCTTGGCAGATGGTTTCTATGGATTGTCCTTTTGATGCACAAACAAATATTGGCAAATTTTTGCCAATACCAAGGCAAATTAATAGGTTTTTTTTTAATCCCCCTTATTCTCCTAACATACTTATACCACCTATCTAGCTCACTACATAGACTATTAAATATAATTTGTGCCTAATCTACCTTCTTCCCTCCTTTCACCAATGTAATAGCATTTTTGTTGCTAAAATATTATACCTTCTCCTTTTGATAAATGACAAATGTATTGGTAGGATATCTGACAAAGCATGGTAGACCCTGACTCTTTGCATTCCATTGTTTTGCAGAAGAATTTGCAAATGCAAGTCTACAATTCTGTAATGTCTGAACTGCTAATGACTTACTAACTTATTCTTTTAGTTCTTCTACATACCCTTCTGCACACACTCCAAAAACATTTATAATTAGTTGTTTCATGATTACATACACCTTATCCTTATGCCCAAAATAAATATATGCGCCCTTGATCAAGAATGTGTTTAAAAATTCCAACATAACATTAAGCATCGGTGTTTCCCACCCCATTAGAAACAAAGGAACAAGCCATGCTTTAGAAGCCTAGTCTTCTTCTATAACAAGATTAGTCTAGTTATCCATCCACTCTATATGTTTGTGATAGTTCTGTTTCGTTGTGTCCACATGAAACGTTCAAGATCTAGAATTTCAATACCTTTCTCCAGAAATGTAGTTTTGTCCAAGATTGTGTCTTTTATTTGCTACCACTTCAACTTCATGCTACTCCATCTCCATCACCCTTCATTGTGCTTTTCCCATTGTCTGCACCTTTGTAATTTATTATACTTTTAACTGCAATTCTATGAATAACTATTTTTCCTGTACAATAACGTTCTCCTCCCTTGTGTCCTTTTGCACTACTTGTGCCTCCACAAAATGATGCTACTTAGCTTTGTCTTCCTCTAATTCTTTAATGCACATTGGATCTATTAATGTAGCTCATGGTCCTATCTACTCTCTTACATGCCAACGTCGTCTATTTCTGCACAAAAACTCAACTATAAATTTTCTAGTTGTATTTATGTCTTAAATTATCATCTACACAAATTATATCTTCACATTATATGCCTTGCCTTCTACACATTCCGAAGATGATGATGAATGTAACAGTGACCTTATAACGAACAACTAAATATTCAACATTCCTTCTCTCTTTGTTCTTTTCAACTCCTCTTCTAATTCTATTTTTCTCAACAATTATTCTTCCTTTTCTTGCCTTCATCTATGTTCACTCCTCTATGTTTCCTTTTTATCTTGCTATTCGCTGTAGTTTTTCAATTACATTCTCTACATTCGTACTACTATGAACTTTAAAACTTTGAAAATGCACACAATTTCCAATAACAAACGCAAATCGCTTTCGATGGTTACCCCGTTTTTTCAAGTCCTTGAACGTCCCGCCTGTCACATTCATTTTTTCATCTACCCGCCGTCTTTTAATTAACGTATGATCTTCAAAATTAATATGACCCATCACTACAAGTTTATGTGCCCCTTGTACAGCCACATGGAAGGACTTAACATCATCATTATGAGTGAATGTCACAAATTTCATCTTTCGATTAATTGACATCTATAATCTCCTTACATTATATGTATTGATTCCATTTTGGTCGCCTTATACCCCTTTTACTAATTGTGCTCATTTATTGGTTGATTACGAGAACACATTTATTAATCGTAGTAATTTTTCTACGACCTATGCAAATGATTATAAGGATTGTGTGAATATTCTTAATGACTGAACGAATATTGTTGTTGATTCAACCGATACTCCTAACATATCATCTTTATATCACTGCATCCCAAATCTCGCACTACTACAATTATTATTCATTTATAGATAAAAAATAAAGATTATGTTCATTACTGGATCTGTGATCTGTTTTTTATCTTCATCATTCTTCATTTGTGGTTTTTGTATTTCACATATGTCATCATCCTCCTCTATGTTAGAATTCACCTCCTCACTTCCACCTACACTATTTTCCCAATATACTAGCATATGTTGTTCTTTTTTCTAAACTTCAAATTCCATGTATTTATAAGGTTTGAGCTTATTCATCTTGACCAACACATGGTTAGTTTCAAACTTCTCAAAGGTTACCAATAACACAGTGTTATTTGGCAACACATATTAAACTCAATACGGTCCAAACCATTTCCTACTAAACTTCCCTAGGTGTGACTTGCCCTTTGGAAACCATAGATCATAATCACCAAAACTAAAATGTTTTCCCAGATTCTTTTGTTGACTCCATAATGTTCTATCCCACTATTGAATTCATGTAGTTTCTGTAGCCTGCATTTTAGCTTCTTGTAACTTTTTGAGCTCTATAATTCTACTAATTAAAACTCTCATTGGAGTACTATCTTTCTCATCTCCACCAACAACTAAAATGATGTACTTTGTGGGCATTATTGGATGTAATCCATACATTAATTAATATGGTGTATACCCTATTGCTACTTTGTGTGTAATTCTGTATGAAAATAACACTATAGACACATGTTCATCCCAATTTGTTCTATTTTCATTAACTAACTTGGTCAATAATTATGTCCCAAGTACCTTGTTAGTAGACTTAGCCTACCCATTTTCTTGAGGATAATAAATTGTAAAACTCACATGTTTCATCAAAAAATGATTTGTCAAATATTTGATGGCATCATTAATAAAATGAATTCATTGATCTATGATTATAGTCGAAGGACATCCAAACATGGTTCATATGCATTCATACAAGTTTTTTGTTGTGACTACTGTTGTATCATTTTTCAATGTTCTTGCTTCCACCCAATTAGTAACATAATCTATGGCAACAAAACTATATTTGTTCCTTGTATATCTCCATGTTGGTTTAATTGGCCCCACAAAATCAAGTCCCCATTTCATTAATGGTTATTCTAGAAGAGTTATGACCAGCTTTGCAAGACTTTGAGTTACCAACCCTCTTGTTCTTTGACATGCATCATAAGATATGTAGTAATCATGCACGGCCCTATACATAGTTGACCACCAATATCTAACATCCAATATCTTCTTATGCATTATTTCCATTGCAAAATGCCCTCATGAAGGTCCTTCATGTAGTTTTTTCATCACCATATGTGCTTGTGTTATTGTCAGACATCGTCATAGTTTGTTGTCTTAGCCCATTTTGTACAATTCACCATTCTTTAATGTAAAAGGTTTTGATCTCCTGACCAATATCTACTTTTGTTGCATCGATAACGTGCTTTCAATTTGTCATGTTTTTAAAAATTATTTTACATCATTCAACCATTCAAACCTTGTATAAAACAAACTTGCATCTATGGTTTGATCAAGCACACCTATGGGTTCTGTACTATTTGGAAATCTTGATAATGCATCTACAACTATATGAGTTTTGCTTGGCTTATACATTATTGTGAAATCATATTGGAGGAATAATAATAACCATCTAGCTATTCTCCTTCAAACTTTTAGTTTATTGACCAAATAGACCAATGCCATATGATCTACATAAAAGACAAACTTATTGCCCAACAAATAATGTCTGAACTTGTGTAAAGAAAAAACCCATTCCTAAAGCTTCTCCTTGTGTTGTGTTTTAATTATGTTATGCTCTATTCAAAAACCTAAAAACATACACTATTGGTTGATCATTCTTCCCTATTACATTCTAAAACAACATAGCCCCCACAATTAACAAGGACGCATATGTATGAACATGAAATTCCACCTGCCAATTCGGTGATATCAGTACCAGTGTTTCAATATACTTATGTATAATCAATTTCCATGCCTACTAACATTCTTTTGTCCAAAGAAAAGTCTCTATCTTTTTGGTTAGTTTAATGATAGGTGCCATAATCGCAACAATTTTTTTTATAAAACATCTGTAAAACTATGCCATCCCATTGAATATTTCAATCTATTGGGGATTCTTAGGTGGTGGCATGTTTACAATTGATTGTATTTTCTTTGGATCTAGTAGTTTCCCTTTCTTGGAAACAATAAAACCCAATACCTCCCTTGAAAATACCATAAATGCACATTTGTCTAGATTCAAACTAATGCCATATTCTTTGCACTTTTGAAAACATAATCTGAACTTATGCAAATAACTCTCCATGTCACTATACACCATAAAGTCATTTAGAAATATCTTCATAAAACTATCCAAATATTCTTTGAATGTTTTGGTCACAACTCTCTAATATGTTTGAGGTCCATTTTTATCTCCAAATGACATCACCTTCCATATAAAAGCCCCCTAGTCTATAACAAATGTAGTCTTGTATTTGTTCTCTTGAATTATATATATTTGATGATATCTTAAATATCCACCTAAGAAGGAATATGCCTCATACCTTGCCACTATGTTCAACACTTCATATGTGAAAGGTAATGGGTATGGATCTTTTTTTGTGGCTGCATTTAGTTTTCTAAAATCTATACAAATTCATAGCTTGCCATTTTTCTTGGGTACTACTACTATGGGTGACAACCATGTAATTTCTTTTACAAATTCAATGAATCCAACTAGTAACAATTTATCTATATCTTGTTTGACCACTGTAGCATAGTTTGGATTAAATTTATACCTAGCCTGATGTGTTGGTAGTATAGTAGTGTCTAATTCAATTTTATCTTGTGTTAGCTCTAGTGGATTCCTTTTCAGATTTTTATGTGTCTATGCAAAAACATCTTTGATTTCCTTCAACAACTACTCCACTTCCAGCACCTTGCTTATTTCCAGTTGTGCATTAATTTTCACCATTTGTAGTTCTGCATCAATTCCCAAATTGAGCTTCATTAATTATTGATCTTCAGTTAAGGTCCATCCACCTATCTGCAATCCCTATGCTTTGATGTTTGCTAGAGTTTCATCCACTACAACACTACCTAGTTGATATCTATAATACGTTTCTTTATACACCTTATATTCCAAAGCTACTTTTGGTTCATATATGTTGCCAAGTATCTTTTTCTCTATGCTTTGTACTTCAAATCCTTGTTCTAAAATACTAGTTTTCACATCTATATCAATGATCCCCACATATGTGGTTTTCATAAATTGAATTGCCTTAGGTAAATTAATTATTCCTATGGAAAACTATTATGGCTCTATAACAAGATGATATCTTTTTCATTTGTGATATCATAGCACAATATCACTTTTGGTATTATTACTTCACTTCCCAAATGTTTGGTAATTGTAATTGTTCATATTATCTCATTGCCTTGTATGGTAACAATGTTATTTCCCTAGTCATGTGCCATTTTAGCATCCTTCAACCATGGTCTCCTCAACAACATGGAATAACTAAAATCTACCACGTTATTATGAAATATAATAAATGCAATTATGTAAGGAATGCCATGAACATATATCTTCAAATCTTTCATCAACCCCATTGGTTTTGTGGTTGTTTGATCTATCATCCTCAAATTATATGGTGCAAGTTTAAGCTTTGGAAGCCCCAAACTTAATCTCAACCGTTCTGTGATAATATTAACTCCAGAATCTCCATCCAACAACGCATCTTATATTGTATTCTTCCCAATCTATACTTGGATAATTGCCATATGATTATCTATTGCTACGACAGTTATCCTTACTTTTAGTATTGAAGAACCAACTTGTTTCTTTGGAGTTACTTTACTTACATTATGAGTTTTCTCTGGTTTCAATTTATGCCGAAGATATCTCTATAGCCCAATAACTATTTTCAGCAATTATCCTAAGTTCAAAGTATAACTTGTTTCTAACATTTGCTTATTAATGTCCAAATAAATCTTTTCTACTATGATTAATTTCCCTTGTGAATTCACTACTTCCTAAAATTTATGTGCATCCACATGAGTACTATTTGGCATACCCGACCATGTTGTGTTCCATCCCTCCATGGATGTGGATGGCCCTTATGTATGAGTTTGTGTTTTTTGAATCTATTGAATTGTCTCCACCATTGACTGCTTCAACTATTCTTCTTTCTCCTAATCAGCAACATTCTTTGCTTTTTTTGGTTCTCTATCCTTGAACACCTATTTTTCAATTACTTTATTTCTTATGGTAACATTAACATCCACCACATTCACATGCGCAATGATTATTTGTGTCTTAGCAATAGGTTGAACCTCTACTATTGTCACAAACTTCCCATGAAACATTTTTTACATCTCAACAAACTTTGGAAAATATATCATTTTATGTCTGCTCAAAACATAGATTTGACATGCATATGAAGATGTCTTTTATGTTTTTTCACTTAGTTGTGTTGCCTCTGTGGTTGCCACCGTGGTTTGTTTTTTCTTTTTTTTGCATGTCTCCACATTGTGATTTTCACAATTTGTGCAATGTTTGTCAGCCTTCCATATATTAATTTGTGTTTTTGCTGGTATTACTTATTTGATACTTTGTGGTATTAACAGTGCACTCCTTGCTTCTGTAGTAGTCGTACCTTCTTCACACAACATTGTTGCCTCCTTATGATGTTGTAATGTTGATTACTTCATCCATGTAATCACAATTAGGAGGTATGATTGCAAACTTATTCTAAACACAGTAGTTAGAAAATTGTCTATGGTTAGTACTTATAAACCATGAGCCAACTTCTGAATCCGCTCATAGTAAACCTCCACCTTTTTAGTCTCCTCCTACTTCATGTTCTTCAACTCCATGTATATTTGTTCATCATTATGAATTTTTCGATGATGTTTGCAAAATGCTTGTGTAAGCTCCAAAAAAATACAATAAGGAAATTCTAACATGTAATTATGGCACCAGTCCAATGTCATATTTCTTAGCATATAGCTAATGCGTTGATGATATACTTTTCAGAAGTCTCTACATTTGTTTTACTACATAATTGAACACTTTGACATGAGCATCTAGACCAACATCTTTTTTGAAATCAAGATACTTAAGATTTACCTTGTTTGGCCTAACATAATGGCCATCTTTGTGATAAAAAATTAGTGGAATTATAGTAATCGGTTCTTGGTATCCTCCTTTTGAATGCACAACATCTACACTTCTGCACCCTCCAATAGCCATTGAACTCATTAGTGGTCGATATGTAATCTTGTTCACATGAGTAGTCGTTATCGGATTATTAAACACCATTTGAGGTATGCCAAAAACTCCAATAGTAGCTATTGATAGTGCCAAACTTCGACTCAAATTCCTTACCACCAAGACTCCACCTAATCCACTTCCCAATTTTGCTACAAATCTAATTAGTATTTCCCTTTTGACAACATTTAAACGAGGCGCAACAACCGTTTCAACTCATGTGGTTGTTATACCTACACCAAGTGATTGAATAACTCTTATTCCAGCATGTCGTTTTCGAATTTCAATGACTATTGCTTCTAACACTATTGGCGGAGTTATGCTGACATGAAATCGATGATGTTCCAATCTGTGATTACCCATTGGTACCCATTGTTATTTCGTATGTGGATGTGAATGCCCCTTTGGTTTTTTACTTTTGGTCTAAATAGATGAACAAATTTGTCGACTATGTGGTCGTAATTGGCTTCCCAACTCCATGCTTCTAAATTTATTATGGACTACAAGAATTCTTGATTCTTATTCATGTGGTTGATCTATTAATGTTTCTACCACATTTTGTAACTCCACATGCCTAACAATACTTGTTTTGATATGAAAAGGCACAAAAGGACGATCCATGATTGCATGTCCTTCTTCCTCACAAAATACACAGACCCTTGAAAGTAACATGATCATCTCCAAATCTACTGATTCATGATCCCATGTTTCAGTTGTGTGCCTTGTTTGATCCAACTTTGGATTCCCTTGATAAAATATGATTACGGTACTTCATCCAATGCATTCACTTGTGCCTCTGCATACTCAAATGATCTTGGGTAATTTTCTTCAGTCTTCTCAAACACATTAACATTGGTGTTTTCATCCACCTCCTAGTGTTCCACTAGTTCATAGTAATCTAGAGATGCAGACTGATACACAAACCTGGGTTGTATACCTCTTGTAACATCCTTCCTTTGATTAATCATTGATTATGGACTTGAGATTTCTTACAATTGTCCAGGTATTACAAAATTTCTAGTTTTGTCTTGATCTCTACAACTTTAAACCATAGATTGCGATTGAAAAATATATTGCATTTACTCATTCGGATGAGTAGTCGATTGCATCTCTCTTCATGGAAATCATCATTTGGAATTGTGCCTTTTCTGAAGACCCTTTGTCCATATGTCCTACCATACCACTTCTTGTGGTAGAAATGACGTATGTCGTGTAGGCTTTTCCTCTATTCTCAACACTTGTCTATCCAATATCAAATTTCAATATGGGGTTTCTATAAGCCTTGCATCCTCCTCTCCATTTTCAATATTATCTTGTGTTTGACGTTCAATAACTTGTCGATTTGCCTCGAAGTCCAATTATCACTATAAACTTTAGGTCACCATCCGATTCATCTTGTTCATAATTCTTTGTCTTTAGAGTCTGTAAATTGTTCTTGTCATAACCTTAACATTAAGTTCACAATTAAAAGTGAAGTCCAATAACCCATGACAGCGAAAGTGTGTTTAGGTGTGAAACACACTATCACAAATGAGGGAGAGTGCAAAGGATGAAGCCTAATGACTTCCAAGCCACTCCCACTTTGGGAGTTGCACTCATGCTGGAGTTGTGAATGTTCATAGCCTTGGTTGGAAGGACGAACAACACCAAATTGGGCCCCCATGACACCATTAGAAAGGTCTTGAACTGTAGATGCTTCAAATGCCTTCACATTATTCATTTAAACCTAATTTGCATGAATTATGATTTTTAAAAAGGGTGAGAGTCGAATTGGGAATTCGATTCCTAATCAAAACTCCTTTGAAAGCAAGGTCAAATGAGGTTTGATTGGAGCATGCTATACATCGTTGAAAAGATATTTTCAAGGGCTATAAAATATTACCCTCACACTCTTGAAAGAAACTTATTTGAGAAATATATGAACGTCCAAAATTTTGGGACTCCCACTTGGGAGTCTTGAGAAAAAATGACATTTGGATGTAGTCTTCATGGAAAGGCACAAAGTATACTATAGGGAGGGGAGTGGTGCCTCTTCCTAAAGGTTGCGAGCCATGTGAAGCTTATGCTTGAGGTTGTCCTTATTAAGTTCGCCACACCACTTCCATTCAACTTGCACCAACCACCTTTTTTTCTTAGTTGTGCAAGTTGATATCATCTTGAACTTTTGCTTGTGAATTTGTACTAGTCCCATCCTAGAGCTCCAACACGCCTTCCTACCTTCAAAATGCTACAAGTTAAAGAGCGTGCCCCAACTCCTTTTTTTTTTCGTTGTTTCGTTCTAGGACCCACCTTTGGGTCCCTAAAAGAGTTTGGGGGCGCATCAGCTCTATAGTCCTTACAACGTCAACTGCATAGACCTTCGATATTTTCTAACAAACCTCTTAAAATTATGAATTGGATAGAAAACAACATTACTCATATGGACATTTTCATCTACATTATATAACAAAATTTGTAGAAAACCTTCCCATTACTAAAAGAAATAATTTAAAAAAAATTCCCCACAAGATGGTCGCTAAATGATAGAAATGAAAGAAAAATTCTTGTAAAATATTTCACATTATTGTAACAACAAATTTGCATTTCATAGGATTATGTTCATTATTTATGTCTTAAGTTTCAACAAACTTAACACCACAATTCACTCCCACATCAAATTCATAGTTATTACATGTAACCAAAATGTGCATTTTAGAATACATTGTAATAAACTCTAGAAACAATAGTACAATTCATTTCATCATAATCTAACACTATAGAAAATTCACACAAAAGCTCAACATAAAATTCATTATAAAAGTTTATGATTCTCTATATTACTGAAAACATCAATCCAAATTACAACATAATCCCAGGTTTTGTTGGAAAAAATCCTAAAATAACACTTAAAATATGTGTTATATCAAAACAAACTATGTGGTTTTCTACCGCAAGTACCTCTAGCTCTTCCTATTTTTCTTTAAAAACTCCCTATCTCATCTTATTCTCCTTCTTTTGTTTTCTAGAACTTTCCCCCTTTTGAACCATCCAAGTCACATCATTATGATCCAAAACAACAACAATTCAAAATTCAAATAAAGAAAGTTCCTTAATTGGTCCCTATCTTAATTTCCTTGTTCATCCCAAATTACATACTCAACTTACCCCCTTAATAAATGCCAAGAGATTTGTATTATTACCCATTAGTAAAAAGAAGAGATTTTATGAATATAAATGTAGAGTTCCAAGTTGAAGATTAATACTGGGCATCTTCTAACCACTTGCAAGATTACAAATATATGGGACAATGATAAATTTGCCCAAAGTTTTTGAACAACCTGTGACAACCTCCTTGAGATAATCCATGGCCAACGCATCCAACAAATCAAATTATAGAATGCGATCTCATAGGTAGTGTGACTACTTGCTCAAATTTCAAGCTAATAAGAGAATAAATGAATCAATATTGTTGTGAAAGTGGCCAAAGAATGCTTTTGATGCTAAAGACAATGCATATGAAACACTAGTATTTGATTATAACAAAGAGTTGGATGTTCTTGTATTAGCCAATTTTAAAACTATAAGCAATGTTGAAGAGGAGAGCTCCCCACCATACTTAAAAGATGCAGTGACAGACTGAGAAATAGAAACAACGAATATGGAAAACACCACCCCGGTGATTACACTGCAATCTACAACAGTTTCCATTGAACTAAAAGACCCACCAATGGAACCCGGCTTAATTCAATATGTCAGGAAAAGAGTGTGGTGACGCATCTAAAATTGGCAACAATTGCAAAGCCTATTGCAAAAACCTAACCTCTACGATCAATTGTTGTAAAAGACAGTCAAATTGAATGGGATGACCACTTTAAACTATGAAAACTTCCATTATAAAAGATTTGGTGATGAGAGGAAATCTAATATGCATTTTGCAACAACATAAACCGTTGAAAGGCTAGAAGAACACCATTAAAAAGTGACAAAACATTTTACAAGCTTAATCAAGATAACTATGTAGACTGTTGGGAGAGACATTGTAGTAATATTATGGGAGCCTTGAAAGAATAGATCAAAAGAAATAAAATAAAAAGGATGGAACAATAGAACGCAAAAAAACACTTTCAAGATGTGTATCAAACATTTAAGTATTACACAACGAATGCTTATGTTGTCTTTGTCAAAGGATCTACGTTTCAATTTTAATTTTAAAAGGATTGACTTCCATGTTTGAATATATGTGCAAAAATTGAAAAGGAGGGAATGGAACATATCATAGAATGCAAAAATATGGAGAATAAAAAATCCTATTGCTAATAGAATGAACTTGTCGATTAAAACATTTGACAAGGAGGAATCAGAGGAGTACTCCACTCCTCCTCAAAGCCCAAATTGCAATGAGGACCATGGATTAAAAAGTAATAAGGAAGATTAGTATTCACATAGGAAGATATTGCAAAATGGGAGATTGGATGTCATAAAAAACTTATAAGAACTATTTAATGAAAGCATTTACCTTAATGCACAATAGTAATAGTTGCAACATGGGATAGAAAGTAGAAATGATGAAGTCCTTGAAGTTGACTAGGGTTCACTTAATTTGCTCCATAACGCCCTCCTCAAGGATGAAGCGTTAATCATTACAAAAAATGATATTATAGAATTCAATGAAAGACAAACAATGTATTGAAGAAATGTGGTGAAATAAAATGTGCCGCACTAAACACTATAATGTTTTGGCAATTATTAGATAGTTTCATGGTAGCTCTAAACTTGTTACAAAAGAAAGCTAGACTTGAGACTTTTCAAGTTTACGTTGCTACGAATATAACTATTAAGATTCTATCAAATATATTTTTCCTTGCACCTTTTTGCACTGTCTCCAAATGGAATAGCTTAGAAAATATATTAACAAAAGTGTTGCTGGATCAAGAACTTCAACCTACCAAACATAAAACCTATTGAAGCAAGATGCATAAGATGCATAAGAGAAACAACGTTATGAAGAACTCATGCAAAGGAACTAAAAAAGCTGCCACTCTAGAATGGAAAAGTTGTGTCTCAATTAAGTACAAGTGGAATACAATCAAAGGCAAAAATAGTCAATAAACATCTTAAACATTAACTTCTCTTGCTTCATCATCAATGAACATCTCAACACCAAGATGGTAACGAGTCCTAGGCTTTGGAAATGGGGGGACGGAGCATAAATCCACTAATGCAACTATAGATGCCTTGGCATATGATGGTAAAATAAAGCTTTGAAGGGGACTATGAAGGAAATTCTGGATGAACAAAGAATGGCACATGTTGCTTTTTCAATCCGTTGGGCTCTCTATAGAAAAAAAAAAAACACATTAAAAAAAGCTGAAAACATTGAAATTTTTTAATTGCATAACTAGAAGGGTGTGACCAAATTTACTCATTATTGAGATTAATTCTAGTTTTTTTCTAGATGGGAGAGTCCTCATCAAAGTTGAAGCCATGCTTGACAATATTTTTGCTTGACTTTGCATGCAAAAATGGTTTGAAAATTTCATGAAAGATCTTTGAATCAACCTCTTGAGCAAGGATCGGCCTCCCCAGTGCCTGGCAAACATGAATATTATTCCCTATAAGAATAATCAAATGCAAAAGTAAGAGACATAAAAGGTTGCAAAATAACTTGGAATTTAAAAATACAAAAGAGGGATGAAAGAAAATACCCGTCCCACAATTAAGGTCCACAACTATAAAATCTAATGGTGAACAAACATCAATAAGAGCTTGTAAAATGAACACATCAAACTCCTTTGCCACCCTAAAAGCTCGTCTAATCTAGGATCTGGTCATTGAAGTCACATTAATGTAGTTGTACATGACATCTTTTGCTTTAGGATTAATACCCCTTTCAACCAACTTAGCAAAAGGGGCAGAAAATTGAAACCTTGAAGAAAGCATGGCATCTAGAGTTGGATCTCTCACGAGAAGGGTGACACAACTTTAAAAAGTCTACAACAAAAAGGTAGAATTCAAGTCAATCATAATATTCATTGAAAGCAAAACAAACAAACAAATGCAAAGAGAGGAATTTGTAGTACTTAAAAAGATGGATCCTCACTATTCATCTAAGGGCTTGAGTGTTAACAAACCACTTCATGTGAATCTTCAATTGGCAGTTCTCTAGGAAGGAATGAATTTTCTTCAACACTCACGAGTCATCTACATGCATGATAATGATGGCCCCTTTATAAAACATAAACATGTCTGCAAAAAAATAGTGGACTCAATAAAATTATCCACTCACATGTTCCAAGGAGGAATGAGGGATATTGGCTCAAAAACGTGCAAAATCGGGAGATTAAATGGTACATCTGCAATAACAAGGTTGACCTTGTTCTTAAAAGAAACCTAAAAAACAAAATTGTTTACAAGAATGATTAGACAAATTAATTCAGAAAAAATCAAGACCAATCCAATTAATATCAAAGAAAAAAATAAAGTTGTACAATTGATGAAAGCTACTGGCATTCAAATTTCATCAAAAGCTTTATGCTCCTGAAGCCCAAAATCATTATGCTTTCGGGACCAAGTTCTGGTGCTGAAAGTTGAATCCCAAAAGCTTTTAGCTATGGGTCCTCAACTTTTGATGCTGAAAGTTGAAGACCCAGGCATTTGGGCTTTTGGTCCCCAACTTTCAACGTCGAAAGTTGGACACTAAACGTTTAGAGCTCTTGGACTTCAACTTCAACACCAAATGTTGGAGACCTAAAGTCAGAACTCTTGGCCTTCAGCTTTTAGTGCCAAAAGTTGGAACCCAAGACTTTTCTACAAATGAAAATTTTCTTGAAAAGAAAATTTAGTCCTAAGAAACTACTTGGAAAACATTAATGAAAATTCAGTAGATTAAATTGGGAAGGGAATTACCTCCCTTAAGTAGTTTGTAATGCATGAATGCTCAGTTGGCCATACTTGAGTTTGGATCTAAGATGCAAGAATTGAAGCCCATGAGACGTTCATTAATTTCACAATGGGACAGTAGTGAATAGAACTGGGAATCACCAAAGGAGTCAGCCATGGAATTCACTTCCCTATATTTGATGTTCTTACCCCAAGGGTGGCCTACTCTTGTCGTCTATTCCGATGCTCTTGTTGAAAAGAACGAAACTCCAAGAGGTTTAAAGTCTCATCCTCTTCTTTAGTTGGGATGGTCCAAGTGGAAGTCATTGGAACTTCTTGAAGAGATGAAATGCCCAAGCCAAAATCTACCTTTCTCCCAGATTGAATGGGGACATCTGCCTTGTCCTACATCTCTTATGCAAATTTCAAAATTTGTCTTTCCCTTCCTCTTGCCCCCCTCCATTCTCTTTTTGGTTGGTGTCTACTTTTCTAGGGCACCAAGACCCTAAAGAAATTCAGGCTCATATTTCTCCCAAATCTTGAACTTTGATGGAGAAATGTTTTTTTTCGGGCAATCAAGATACCAACCACAATCAAAGAGATGTGGAGAATTCCAATCTCTCAACATGTCTTTCATGTACATTGTGTTGTTTGTGTTTGGATTTCTTGATATCTTAAGGAGTTTTGGAATCTCAAAGTGGCCTTATGAAGCCATTTATCAAAAGTTCCATCCGAGAATCCTTGTGTTGGGAATTTTGTCACTTTTTGAAACACTCCGGATTGGTTTTAAAGTTTTGTGTAGAAGCTAGCATCATTCAAGATTTGTGAGAATCTAGCATTTGTAGCTTCTCGGTGACCATTTCAGGCTTCGAGTTCATATTGTAGTGAACCTGAATTTGTTTCAAGAATTCGAAACTAAGAACATGGTTGCAAACTGGCAAGTGTTTCGTGAAGGCGAAGGTATGATCCTTTTGGATTTGATCCATCACCTTGTCCATAAGTGCCTACAATTTGGATGGTGACCTCAATTTTTCATCCGGAACTTCCTCATAAAAAAACTTCATATCCACTTTCACTACAGCCAAAAGCTTACATTGCACCAACAAGAAGTGATTTTTGTAAATCACATGTTTCAACTAGAAAACCTAATATATTCAATTTGAAAGACTAAAAATGAAGCAAACCTTGCACATATAGTCAAAAAAACTCTCTTGCATCAAAGAATACCACATCTTCCTTGACTTTGAATCACATCTCTTATAGACATCAAGACTGATCACATCCTTAAACTAGATTAGTGGAATCATGTTGATGTTTTGGATGCGAAAGAAATCATGCACTAAACTAGGCTTCATGTGATCAAATTTGATAGACCTGGAGGGTTGAAACAAAATTCACATATAATTTTGACTTCAATGCACAAAGCAATGAACACAAATAAACAGATGAATAACAACAAATGAAGGGAACTTTGAAATTCACAGTATTAAGTTTAAATCTTACTTGTTCATGTTTGTCATTTTAATGAGGAGGTGGACGAGGCCCTCTTTATATCCAACATGATGGAATCCACTGTAATGTGCCAAGAGAGGTCATGTAGGTGAACTTTTGAAATGTAAGGCATCCAAGCTTGTTGTCAGTAGTTATTGTCCCACACATAGAACATTCTCCCATTGAACCTTTGGAGATCTTCATCTGAGTTCAACCCTTTTTCAAATGATGCATTCATAGCCTTCCAATGATTGTCCCACTCATGGATGTGGTCTGCAACAAATGCCTCCTCCCCCTGCCAATTTGTGGGAGAGACATAGAAAACTGTCACCTTTTTGAAAGCCCATTTGGAATGCATGTTCCATCTTGAACACATTGATCTTGAAGGTTGGCCTCAAAACGGGCATGGAAATGATGGTTACCTTTAAAGCAATTCAAAAGAATAAATAAGGCAAGAAGAAGATGCAAATTTATTTCAAAAGAAAATTTGGATAACAAGTATCAATGTAGAGGTGGTTGGTGGCACAAATTAAGATTCATGGACATCCATTTCCACACCTGCTTGTGAGTCAAAGGTCTGCAAATCCAAAAAAACGTAAACAAAATTAACATGAAAAATAAAAATTGGTAAAAAATGAACAACCAAAAGAGTTGTGAAGAATGAGAATACCTCCCTATAATCATTCTTTAGTAGCCTTTGTTCAACCAACTCAACACCTTCAAAGGATGGTAGAACTTGAAGAGACAATAAATTGAGAGACAAAGAAATATGCATAATTTGGGAGGCCAAGGCAAATTCTCTTGCATTGGCCAAACTCCAAAGAAAATTTAAAAACTAAAAAACTTCAAAAGTTTATAGAAATTCAAAACTTACAAACAAAAAAGAAAATAACTTGAAAGAGTCTAAAATACCTTTGTAGATGGACTCTCTTTATAACTTTGCAATGCAAGGATATGATGGGAATTAGGTAACATTAAAATCAAAATTTTCATTTAGGAAATAGATTTGAGGAAAATTCTACATATTTGGAAGTTCCAAGCTTCTGAGCTCTTGTTTCTACGAGAACTCGTGGAATATTTGGTTGTTTAGCCTCCAACTTTTGGTGCCTAGAATTGGAGGTCAAGAATTTTTTTTTTTTTGCTTGGCCTCCTATGGAGCTTAGAGCTCGAAGCTCAAGAGTTCCATAAGAGGTTAAGTGAAAAAGATTGCCTCAACCTCTCATGGAACTCTTTGGAAAATTGCTCGAGGGATCCATAAGAGGCCAAAGGTATAAAAAAATGCGTTCGGCTTCCAACTTTTGGCATTGAAAGTTGGAGGCCAAGTACATTTTTGCTTTGGTCAATCCAAAAAAGCTCCAAAGAGGCCAAATGCAAAATAATTACATTCAACCCCTATTGGAGCTTCTAGGCTTTGAGTTTGGAAGCTCTAGAACATGCCGATTATAAGTTTTTTTGCGTTCAACCACCAACTCTCAACACCAAAAGTTGCTGGTCGGGTGCAAAATACTTTGCACTTAGCCTTTAGTGGAGTTTCCAAGTTTGGAGCTTAGAAGCTCCACCATATGCCAAACGTAAGGTTTTTTATGCTTGGTGACAAACTTTCGGCACCAAAAGTTTATAGATGAATGCAATTTTTTTTGCATTCGGCACCTTTTGGAACTTTCAAATTCCAAGTTTGCTCCACGCATTCCGAATGCAAATGTTTTTGCGTTTGGCTACGAACTTTTAGTGCCAATGGTTGGAGGCCAAGCATAAAAAAATTTACTCTCAACTATTTTGGAACTTTCAAGCTCGAACCTTGAAAGGTCCACAAAAAGCTGAACGTAATAAATTTGCATTCAGCCCCTTTGCAAGCTTCCAAGCTCTAAGCTCCAAAGCTCCTACATTTGTTGAATGTAAGGAAATTGCACTCAATCTCCAACTTTCAACACTGAAAGTTGGAGGCTGATAGTAATGGTTCTTGTGTTCACTAGTCTTCCATATCTTCCTTTGGAATGTTTACAATTTGTTTCAATATTACAAGACTTTCTTTGTTTATCTTCGCATTTGCCCATTGCCAGGCCGCCCATTCATTTGTTTTGTGTATTGGTCTTTTCCATTCTTTTCCCCATGTTTTGATTTTTAGCAAATGCTAGAGGGGGAATAACCAACTATCATCTCTTTGACATTCCCAAGGTTTTGTTGTTATCTCACATATTCTTTCAAGTATGCTTGAAATTAATGTATATTCAATCATTGATTTCAATGTGTTTGGTGTGAAAGTTGATGAGAATTTTCCTTTAGCCATTGTAAAAGAAAGGCTTGTTGTATAGATTGGGCAAATTAGTAGTATAGGAAAAGAAGGAATTTGATTATGAAAGTAGTAAGGATCATGTTAGACGTTAGAGGCTAAGAAAGTGAATGAAATTTTAAAAAAAAAACTTGTTCATTGGTGTACGCAATGTGAAGTGTCATGGGCTGTTTCATATTGTCTTTGTTCCTATTAAAAACATGTCATTTGGTGGTGAATAGTCAATGTTCGGATTAACACATATTTCTTGGAGGGTCTATTGGATTTAATTAACATTCTGCATGGTTTAGATGTTGCATAACTTGAAGATATTACATATTAAAAAAATTGAAATATGGCTTTAAATTGTGACTTCAACATTTTATTTCTGGATTTGTGTTGAAAGAAGGCAACATAAATTGTTTTGACCCTTTGTTTTTTGTTCAATTTTCTAGAAAAATAACATTTGTTGGCAACATTCAAAATAAAGTTGATCCATTTTTCATCCATAAAATCATTCATCCATGGACATGTGGCAAAATATTCCTTCACATCATCCAAGATTTTGTTCTACGTGTCAACGAATATTCTTTTAATATTTTCTCCACATGGATAAAATATTCTAAAAAGATTCGTTCTTGCTCGCTTGTTCATGTTCGCCTACTCATGCTCATGTTCGTAGGTTCGTGAATTAGCATCCCTACAACTATTTTTGTCATGTAAGCATAATTACAAAATCGACTACCATTGGTGTTCATGTGCCTACTTATTTTGGTTTTTTTTTTTCCTCCAATTTTTAGGTGCACCCCCAAACTTCACAAGTTTTGGTTCTATGCAAATGACATGAATTATTGTGTCGAGGGCACAAATCATAGGTATACAATGGAAAGGTTGGTAGTTCATTTAACTTATGCAATAAAGGACCAATTTTTCACACAATGAAGTGAAGTATCTTGAGGAAACAAATTTTATTCTTAATAAATGATAGCCCATCTTTCCTCAAAGCTTGTTCGTTGGGGAGAGTTTTGTTCCAACAAATCAATTGATTGATGCATTATTGTGGCTCAAAACACAAAATGGGAAGCTTGTTTGACGCACAAAGCCATTTGCCATGTCAAAATTACACTACAATTGATGGGAGGCTGGTTGGCTTCTAGTGGTTCCTTTCTTGCCACCATTGGAGGTTCCTACTTTTGGTTATGGATGAATTTACAACATTTTATCTTGTGAGACTTCGAACAAAAGGCAATTTGAAGTTAAATAATTGGGAACTTCCCAACCTACAGTTGCATGGATTTGTGACTATAGTTTTAAACTCATTGAGGAAATGGGGGAAATGGGTGCCATGTAAACATGTGTATTATGTATTCCAACATGTCATGTTTTGTAGCCAATTTGAAAATTTCATCCCACTTCCAACTTGGAATTGCAATGAAGTTTGTGACTTGTTGGCTCATTTTCTAGCTTCTACGTAGGTGTTACTGCTTTGAATTTAATATGTTTTGATCTGGTAAACGATTGGATTAATGTTTTTTCATAAATTTGGTAAATTATGTTGGGTGGTTTAATTGCCTTGTTTTAACCTTAAACCTTTACCACCCAATATAATTGCCACCTTAAACCCTAACTAAAGTCAAAGGAATATTATTTTTTTGATTGGAATGTTCCATCCACGTAGTTGGGAATATTTTGCCACATAAATAGAACATTTATATGCATGGCAAGAATATACTACCGACATGGCAAGCATATTTTGTCTACTTGTCATGTATATTCTTACCACATGGCAAAAATTTACCCAAAAAATTATTTTGTGTTCACTATAACTAGGCTCACATGCTCACAACTCATGTTCATGCTCATGCGTTCACTTGGTAGCTACATTGTTTGTCATCCAATTAATTATCATGTCTATTTAGAAAAGGTCACCACAAACATGAACTATTACAAAGAAAAAAAACAATTCATGAAACATGTTTTAGTGCATAAAAATTTAGTATTAGAAACAAAGGCAACCATTTTGAAAGAAGTGAAGTAAAATGATTTGAAGAGGACTTGATTTGTTATCACATAAACCACAATTGAGAGAGAATATCATATTTTTATGTTCAACTTGACCACTCAATCCTCGTAACATGATCATTAGAATTGACTTCAAATAAACTTGTTAGTTGTCTTTAACAAAAAAAAATTTAGGTGTCATGATTGACCACCCTTCTTCAAAGAAATACATAAAATAATTTATATGCATTGAGAATTATTCTGAATGGTCATAAAAAATCTACAGTTTTGTAAATAATTTCAAATAGTTCATGAACAAATGTCAAGTGCATGGTACAAATTTGGGTAAATTTTTGCCATTTTCAGTAAGAAATATCAAATTTTTATAATGGATGGAAAAAATAAAATTGCTTCAATGAAAATGCTTTGAATACAAGTAATTACATGTCATTTGCTTTATCTTTACAATCATAGGTATAAAAAACCAAATGGGAAAGATTTGCATTTCAATCTTCAACCCTTTTCATTTTTCTTTTTATTTCATATCCATTGCAAAAGTTGTAAATGGCACGTGCTTCATCTAGCCCCATCTTGTCAAAACAACAAAAACACAATTAAAACTAAATGAAGAATGTTAGGTTTTAAAAGTGATTTTAACATGTCATTGATGCCCTATCTTTTTGTAATATATGAAACAATAATATATAACACTGAAACTCTTGCATTATTGTCTTGACTTTTTTTGGAAATTGGAAACAAGGTTTTCAAAGAACTTAGCTAGTTGTTTGCCATAAATGTTTACAAATAGACAACAATAATGTAGTAATCAGTTGTAATGAGAGAAATAAACTCCACATTCCTATCACCAATCCATAAGTTTTTCCAATATTCAATGTAAGCTTACAAGACTACAGTTCAAGTTGAAAGTCTTTGGATATTACAAAAGTTCTAAAACATCAAATTATGAACCTATCCACCATAAAATTGAGATACCAAGATGGTGGTAAAAACTTATATTGGGAATAACAAATCATAACCTCACTTTGCCATTAGTAGATAAACATGATTTTCCAAGTTGTCCAAGTTGATTAATTGGTCGCTTTTGACTAATGAAATATTCATTTGACTAGAGGTCCACCATATGAATGGATATCGTACTTATTGATTGATCAATTATACTAGTGATGACCCATTTGATTACATGTTAAATGGGACATCCATTCAATCCAAATAAAAAATGATATATTTGGTCAAGATGGCTAGTGGAACAATTTGATCAAGTTAGAAAAACAATAACAATACCTAGTCAAGATTGCCAATGAGTTTCTAGTTAAATAAGACATCTTGTCAAGTTCAACAAACAAAAATGATATCCTACCTACCTATCATAATAGGTACCTACTATGGTACCTAAATATTTACATATGTATTATGGTACGTAACTACCTACCTACTATGGTATTTATGTACTTATGAACTTACCTAGGTACCATAGTAGGTTAGTAGGTGGATGGGTGGGTAAGTTAGATTTATGTTAAAGGGTGAAAACACATTACAAGGGGGCCAATGTTGTATTATTTTTCAAAGGACTCATGTTTGAACTTCAACATGTCATTATATGAAGAATTTTCACAATTTTTTTGGCATATTATGGTAGGTCAAAACTGAAGGAAGTCAAATACAAAAGAAAAAAGAAAATTTTCCATATGATGTGATGTTAGAGTACATTTGTGCAAAAATAATAATGTCATAGCATACTAAAAAATGCAAACATGTTTAATAAATGATTGAAATGATTTTTAATCTTCATAAAGTTTGTGCAATATTTATCATTGTGATTCCATATTATTGGAATAAGTTTATAAGCAACATGAAAAGTTTGATAATTATCATATCAAAATGGGTTTTTTTAAAGGTGATGACCATAAATATGTGGCAAATTAAAAATTTGACAAACAATCATTTTCAAATGGAAGATGATAAGAAATGTGAGGTGGAGGATGGCTTGTGCATGAACGTGAAGCTTAAGCTTGGAGCTCTTAGCTTGGAACTTAGAATCTAATGTAATTTTAATCCACCTACATGGATGAATATGTCCATAGATGAATGATTTCATATGGATGAATGTCACTTTTTCATGGATGAATTTTATTTATGATTTGGATTAAATAAATAAATCATAACTACTTATTGGCCAATTGATTGCACACCAACACTTGGATTTGTCAAGTTGTTCAAAGTTGAAATAACTATTTACATCTATCAACCAAATGATTGTCCTCTAACAATTGGATTTGTCAAATTGTTCATAATTGAAAGAACTACCCTACATCTATTGGTCAATTGAAATAGTGGAAAAAATGGTTAAATATTGTTTAAACACTATCTAAGCACAATAATTTTATGATACCACAATGTGACTTAGGAGGTTCCGATGGCTCTTGTAGCATGGATTGACCCCCAACATGTAAATTTGAAGGAGTTGCCTACATATATCAACCAATTGGTTGTTCTTGAACATTTGGATTTGGGTGAAAGCATGATTGGGTTTCATTTTTCTAGTTGTATTTTGGCTTCAAATGGGTTCAAATACTTATAAAATTATAAATGTTATGATAAATCATAAGTCATAGACTAGTAAGGTAATGGGTTTGGGGGTAAATGCATAAACATGAGATATGCATTAAAAGTAAAATTACTTTTAAGGTAGTGTTCCAAATAGTACAATTTGGCATTTTCATTTTTTTTTTCCATGCTCCCTTACCTTCCAAAACACAATGTAATTGGTGTATTAAACTTTGAAAATGGTCCAAAAAGGGATTTTAATCCCTCAAATTTGAGCCCCCTCCCCCCCACGTATAATGTCCAATATTTGTGGACATTTGTTGCTAATCCAAAAAATGAATTTTCAACATCCCTAAGGAAATCTTTTGCCCCACCTAGTAACTAGATCAACCTATGTCATTAGTGGAATCCTCAATCAATCAAATATATTGGTGTGGAAACTAGCCATTACCCGTCGAATTGCAATGTGCAACAATGACCATTGATGGCTACTTCTAAGTACATCATGATCTTATTCAAATGTAGTTGTGTGAACCCAACACATCTTGGAGGTTTGAAGTTTCAAGCTTTCCCATGTGTGATATGGTTTATAGAACTTGAAAGGTTGATTGATTAATTCTTGTTATTTATCACTTCAAAGTTTGTTCATTAACATTTTGTTGTGGCACATTTCATAAGTTTAATCCATTTGGTTTTGTGTTTAGGAGCTCAAATGATTGAATTACAATAATGAACAGTGTGTACCATAACATAAGGTTGCTATATTGCAAAAATTTCAATTTCAAACATGCAACCCTTGGTAAGTAAGCTTACTTTAGGCAAGATTGAAAAACCCATTGAGCCTAAGAATGTGTGTGAAATTGTTCTTAGTCAAGGTGAGGGTTGGGTTTTGTTTTACGATTTTCACCTTCGTCATAAGATTGTATCACTAGCAGAAATCTTGTAATTTGCAATTGTTGTATGCAACTAATTTTGAATTGCATGCAACATGTGCAACTACTAGACCCTATAGTTACATAAGACAAATTGCACACAACGTGCATTAATATGCAACAATATGTATGTGGATAATATATATGGTATGGATTCATGCTTCATCCATTTGTACACTCTATGAAGGTTGCACATATAATTAAAGTATAATTGCCATGGTGACCATTTGAATTTGTGTTGACCATTTATATGGTGACACATGGCATTTCATTAGCCATATTTCAATATTGAATACTATTTATAAATTAATAATATCTAAGCCATCTAATAAACTATAAATTGGATCTTAACACATGTCCATATGTTGAGGCCAATTATATGGTGACAAATGACAATTAAAAAAGAACCCAATGATTATTTATTTATTTATTAGTTAGGTAGGTAGGTAGGTAGATTTAGTTAGGTGGGTAGGAAGGTAGGCCTAAATAGGATTTAAATGATCCTGTTTTATGTTTGGGTCAAGTTTTTTTAGTGTTTCATCCCAAAAGGCCTTTGGTACTTGGTTTGTGAAGAAGATTAATGCACTTAGTTATATAATGTACACAATTGGAATGTAAGACAAAACATATGGAATAAAAAATTTAGTTACGAACACAACCAACCTAGTTGCATGGTACATGTAACTATTACATTACACCTATGCAATATGAACCTAATTTACCAACTATCAACATTATATATATTATAAATAATAATAACTAAATGGTAATAATACTATACAATAACTAATAATAACAATAATGAATTTAATGAGTAGTAATATTAATATTAACAACTAATGATACTAATAAAAGTAATAATTAATAAATTCAATTTTAATATTAATATTAATTTTTTAGTAATTAATAATAATAAATATTATTATTACCTAGCTTAATTAATAGCTAGTTTACATTAAGATGCTTACATGTTAGTTAGCTAATGTAATTACTAATTATAGCTAACATAATTAATTATTGGAGAACAATATTTATTATTTTTAATAATCATAATTATACTAAGTAAAATATTGTTATGATAGCTATAATTACCTATAATGATTGATAATGAATACTATTACAATATTATCAAATTTAAGGTAGGAACTAGCTTAGGCTAAGATATTTATAAGCTAGGTAATGTAACCTACTAACCATAGGTATAATAGCATAATTAATAATAATAATACAATTAATGATATTAACCAAGGTTAAACTAATTAGGGGGTTAAATTAACCATGATGAAATTAAATTAGACTAAATTAACCGTGACTAAATTAAATTAAATGAATGATGGTTAAACTAAATTAATCATAGCTAGACTAACTAGAAAGTTAACCTAATTTTTGCTAAATCAATAAAGAGGTTAAATTAATCACGATTAAATTAATTTTGGTTAAAATAAATAAAAAGCTAAATTAAAAATGATTAAATTAACTTTGACTCAACTAACCATGATTAAACTAATCATGCGTAAATTGTTTACGACTAAACTAATTAGAAAGCTAAATTAACCATGGCTAAACTAACCATGTCAAAAAATTGGTTTAATCATTTTTTGACTTTGCCTTTAAACATGGCTAGTTTAACCATTTATTGGTTCTACTTTTTAAGGGGAGAGACTAGGTGAAGACATCTAGTTTGTTTTGCCCTTTTTATCTTTTAATCAGATATTTGTTTGGGTCCATTCTTAGGGCAAAGACATTACACAACAAGCTGCTTGTTCTTCAAAGCTCGAAGATCAAATGGTTGATATGGATCAAGATGACACAGTGCGATGAATCTGTTGAGAAATCTCCACAAGAATTTGAAAGGAAACAACAATCAGTGCAGTCAAAACCTTAGGAGAGTCATTCACAAAGTGAGACCATTATCTTCATCATCAATAGTAATGCGAGACCATTACCTTCATCATCAATAGTAATGCCCAGCTGTCATGACTTCCGACACTGGCTTCATCAGCTCCCAAGGACAGCGTAATATATGACTTATATCATAAATATAGGACCTTCAATCTGGGTCCTGAGTTTCTGTAGCATTTCTGAAAGCAACAGGAAGACTCAGTCATGATGTTGGCTAGCACTCAAGAGAGACATAGCTAATCAAAAAAGTCATTAGCATCCTGAGGGTGAGCTTCATTTCATTTTGGCTTGTCCCTGTAAGCAATGATCTAAGCAAGGATCAAGATGACACATGTACATTCTTTCTTCAAATGTTGTGAAGATCCACCTATTTGGATCTGTCACTACAGGATATTTCATAGCTGGATTGACCACAAAATGGTTGTCCACACATTTAGGGGTTAACATGTGGCACACCCACAAATTGCAAACCACAGATTGCAAAGCACATCTGCATCCTGAGTTTCTGTCACATTCCTAAGCAATGGAAAGGCACAGTCACGATGTCAGCTAGCATCAAGAAACCCACAAAGGAGCAAATTTGAAGAATTCTTTGACAACAAAACAGTTCTTTGAAATAGTATGAGATAGTGATTCAAATTTGCCTCTTCACCCTGAAGAAATCTTAATGATTTTTCTATAGCAGAACAAGATACAAAATACAGGCTGCTGTATTTTCTCTTGAAACAGAGACATTGAAGCAACAAAACACTCACACAAAATGTTGGGTATTGACCAGTGCAGGGAGTTTTTGTCCAGGTCTGTCCACCTCAAACAGAACAAATGTAACATCATTAAGTTAAGAGTTGGAGCACAAATGGTATTCATGCTGCATGTCCATGATCAAATATGTCAACATGCATGTTGTTTTCCTTGAAAATGAGTTCCAACACTTGAGCACAAACCATTGACATTAGACAATGCTAAGTACATTTTCTCAGCATCATATTGTTAGTCTAGTCATTCTATCAAGTGGACTGGAAATATGCAGAGGAAGAGAAGCTGCATTGTTCAGTTCTGTAGACCTCAAATTAGGACAAAGTATGACCTGAGGGTGCACACTACATGAAATCCTGTTATATTACAAAGCTTCGAAGCAAAATTGTTCATGTATCAGGAGATTTTGTCTATGAGTCCTGTCTAGCCAAATAACCCACCTGAGCCTACCTCAGCTTGACGTGCTTCACGTCTGCGTTGTTCTTCTAAAGGATCAGGACTTTTCATAAGGCGTCTCATCCTCCGCTCATGTTCACTTCGAGCAGGGAATGTCGGCATAAATTCCTTTGCTTTTGGTAGTGGCACCTCTCGAAACCACTCATGATTCAGCGCTTCATCAGCAGTTATTCTCTTCTGAGGGTCATAGGTGAGAAGCCGGTTCAGTAAATCAAATCCACTCTCTGAAAGTGTTGGCCTCCCTGCAAATGCTGTTGGTGGAAATTTTTCCCTCAGCCTGTTGTAGGGTTGCCGGACAAAGTTACACTTGAAACCTGGTAGCTTGACAGAATCTGGCCATATCTTTTCACTAGGTGTGCCAAGAGTCTTGAAAATCTTGTCAATCTGGTCAATTTCAGATTTGCCATTGAACAGGGGCTCCTTTGCAAGAAACTCAGCCATAATACAACCGAGTGACCACATGTCAATTGCTGTAGAGTACTCTTTGGCTCCAAGCAACAGCTCTGGTGCTCTGTACCAGAGTGTGACCACCATGTGTGTGTATGGTTTAAGAGGGCTTCCATACTGTCGAGCCAATCCAAAGTCACATATTTTCAGTTCTCCATGGTTATTGAGCAGTAGATTGGACGTTTTTAAGTCGCGGTGCAAAACCCAGTTATCATGCAAGTACTTCACACCATCAAACAGCTGAAGCATCAGGCACTTTACCTCACTCTGACTGAAAGGTTGTTTCATTGTTTCCATCAGGCCTTTTAGATCATGCTCCATGTACTCCATAACCATAAAGATACTGTCCAGATTGTTGCCAACCACCACCTCTTTGACATCCACAACCGATCGATGATGAAATGATAACAACACATTGATTTCTCTCAAAGAAGTCATTGGAAAGCCTCCCCTCTCTTTCTCCATCTTCACTTTCTTCAAAGCAACAATCTCCCCTGTTTGCTTATTCCTAGCACGAAACACAACACCATAAGTTCCCTCATCAATCTTGTTCAGGCGCTCAAACTCATCAACAGACCTACAACCTTTGAGCATATCAATCGCTCGATGTGGTGGTCCCACAGGAACATGTGCTGGAGCTTCCATGTCCGAATCAAGCTCAGGCTGCTGTATTTCTTCATCATCAATTCCTTCATCCTCATCAAGCTCCTGCAACTCCTTCTTGTTCAGCTCCCTCTCATACTCTTCCCCATCTTCACTGATTCTACCTCCACTGTTGCTAAGCTTATCTTGTCTGTATTCTCCAGGCTCTGGTGAGGTACTTGCTTCCTGATCCCGATTTTCACTGTCCAAGCTCACAGACTTTTTGGCCCGCTTTGGTGGTCCCCGTGAGGGTGTAGATGAATTGTGCTGTGGGGTTTGTGGATCTTCAGCCCAACGTGATGCAGCTATGGTGGCAGGAGCTGGACTTTTCTCTTTCTCCATCTCGTAGTTGTCATCATTAACTACAAGCAAAGGGCTGTCTGGAAGAACTTGTCCAGGCTCTGGTGCACCCTCAGAGCCGGGAGAAGTTGATACCCTAACCACATCCAGCATTTGGACATCTTGACTCTCCTCCCTCTCACCATTGCTCTCGTTCACAGAATGCGAGACTGCGACATCAGCTTTGAAGATTGTGGTTTCCTGCGACGACGACGACGACAGGAAAGTCTTCCTATCAAGATCATCCTCGTCTCGAATCTCTGAGCCCTTCTGCTCAATCCCAGGGGTTGACAAATCCCTCCCAAGACCTAAAAGCGCTACGGGGGAAGCTTTCTTTGCACTGTACGTACCAGGGGAGGCCACTGAATTTGTAGGAGCACTCTCTACAAACAAAGCAGTAGAATTAGACTTGCGAGGGGATGGTGGCGAGGAGCTTCTCGAAGCCACCGGATGCTGCTGCCGTCGGACCGAAGGAGACGGCCCGAACTTACTTGACACAGTCGGTGCAATTCTTTCAGCAGATCTTGATGAATTCTTCTGTCCTTGTTCCAAGTCCCACACAATGGGAGTGAACTTGCGCTTGTTTGGAAGACTCACCGATTGCTCACGGTGATGATGATCACGAGCCTTGAATTCTCCCTCTTCTCTCCTACTACCACCACCACCACCACCACCAGCAGGAACCACGATCTCGCCCGGTTCCCTCTCAGAATCCCTGCCTCGCTGCTGGTTCCTCGTTCGCCAGTCCCGCTCCCGATCCCTATCCCTTTCTCGCGCTCTCTCCCTTTCCCTGTCTCTATCATTCATTCTCTCTCGATCCCTGTCATTTACGCGTCCTCTCTCTATCATGGTCTCGTTCTCCCTCCCCCTTCACTACTTCTCTTTAAGCCGCTTCGTTTTGTATCCCTTCGTCGCAGCGCAGGGAAGAAATCGCCCTTCTTCGGAACTTCCCCCCTTCTCTCTCTCAGTCTTTCTCTCAACTCTCTCGCACTTCGACTGCCTTTCTTAACCCTAATTTCTTCCGAGCGTCTTCCCCCAGACCTAAGGTTTCTGGACCCGTTTCCGATCATGTTCCCGGGCCTTCCTTCATGTGTCGAAGTTCCCACCGGCAGGCTAACGGTGACTGGTGGAGCCCCCACCTGCGTGCTGCTTCTTGACTAGTGAACTAGGGCCCAATCCAAGTGAAGATAGTTGATGCATTAGATCAGATTGCAATGTCCATTGTGTGTGTTTGTTTTCAGTTGTTGTTCCACAATAGGCATATGACCAGTGGAAATCAAGAGGGAAGTGTATTTTGTGAACAGCATGGAGTAGGTAGCCATGATTCCTTGTGTTTTGAGGTTCTTGATTATGTGCAGTAAGGGGTTTAAAACCTTGAGAACTGTGTGATTGGTGTTTCTTATTGTTAAAGATGCAATATAAACTTTACATGTTACTCCAGAGCATTACTTCCCTTGTCAAGGAATTTGTGGAAGCCTGCAACACAGATACTAAGTGGGTGTCCAGGCACCTTGGGAGGGGTCCTACACTTTCAGCTTGGAAGCTTCTTTACAGGTATCTTTCCTTACTTGTTGGCAGAATAGGCAAAAAATTGGGTCTTTTTATGCAAGTTCTGCCCAATTGTAGTCCATGGTTGTATGTTAAACCAGGGTAAGGCATCAGTGCATTTGTGTGATTGCAGGATCTGTGATTGAAGAGGATAATGCAATATGTTGATTGGTAAACAGCATGTATGTGTCTTTTAGCTAAAGCAAGCTGTGATGTCAATGTGTCCTCTAGTTTAAGGAGGAACCTCATTCAGACTGGATGTGACTAATAATGCGAAATTCTCCAGGTCCTTGTCCAGTCAGTCCCTAAAAATCTGCTTGAAAATCATGGGAATTGGTGAAGATTGTATGTGGAATCATTCTTGTTGCTTCCTTCATCTGGCTTTGAATACTTTCTATGAGATGCCTGTTCTTATATGGTGCTCTGTCATGCCTAACACAGAGATGGTGCGAGTGACGCCACTTGTGGGCAGCTCCTCATTTCTGGACCAGGATGGACTTGAGCACAGGAGCCCTCTGTCATCTGACACACTCATGAATAATGGATCTTCAGGAGATATGTTATTGGCTGGATTGATGTATAATTTCTTGTCTCCATCCTTCCCAGTCTCCTTTGCCTTGTCCAGTGACTTATTTGCCTTATCTCCCCCATCCAATTCCTGGAGATGACTCAATCAGACCTTTACCTTGTGTTGCTGGTTTGCAAAAAATAAAGTACTGATATCCTTTTCATGTATTCCTGTGGGAGGAAGAAGGTTGCAATACCTCATGCAGGTTGGTGTGGGCCTCCCCACAGCAAGGACAATAGTGAAATGAACACAATGCATTGAAGTTCCTGTTAATAAGTAAGCTGATGTATGTAGCAGTCAATACACCCTTTCGGTAGTGTTGTGTGACTAGTATTAGCTAGGAGCTTGGTTACCAGAGTATTCCTTGATGGCTAGGAGCTGGAGTCTGGCATTTTCCTCATGAGATCCTGCATCTCACATGGTTCGATTTGTTATAGATGTGCATGCATGCATGGTCTACATGGAGGCCTGTACCAGAGCAAGAGGGCTTGCCAGTGCTGTACCTTGAGGAAAAGAGGGAAACAGCCCACTGTTTGTACCCTGTCCTGACAATGACACTGACGAGCAACTTTTGGATCTCGCAGTTTAACTTTGTGGGCCACATGGAAACTCACTGAAAAAAGTAGAGGCAGCAACTGGCTGCAGGGTTTTGTGCATGGTTCAGGTTCAATCAAAGATACTGCCAAGGTCAGTTCTCCAACCATGGCTATGTTATAGATTCCATTTGGTTACTGGAAATGCATTTTGACAGACACATCCCTGTGGAGGAAAACTCAGATTCAGATTTCC
>Ga0116229_10000862_pt1 | contig 44575 bp, 37 predicted proteins | sample S1TSphgellanicum_3_FD_87313 | JGI IMG/M metagenome (GOLD analysis project Ga0116229, IMG submission 87313) | Host-associated microbial communities from peat moss isolated from Minnesota, USA - S1T2_Fc - Sphagnum magellanicum MG | ecosystem: Host-associated > Plants > Peat moss > Unclassified...
AGGTTTGAAATTGCTTCATAATGTAAAACTAGGTGAATTTCATGTCATCCCTTGCTAAATAAGTTCTTGCAAAATACAAAATTCTAGTGTTCAAGATATGACAACTTGTATATTGTGCCAATAGCAAATACCAACCTCCTAGAATGTTTTGTTTTGCACAATATTGTTCCTAACCTTTTTTGATGAAAGTAAATTTGATCTTGGAGTTTTTTAAAAAAAAATCACTGTGCAAAACAACCATGCTATTATCATAGAACTACCATTAATGTGCAACTCTATCATTGAATTGTGGTTGACACTAGCATTCAACAATATGTTATAACATTAATTGTCTGAGTATTTTATGTTTGTAAATGTTAAGGCATAACAACAAGGATGAGGGATAATTAGAATTAGAATTTATTAATGTTCAAATATGAATTAGGTTTCAAGGAAAGAAAATTGGAATTATTTTCTCTCCCATGTGGAGTTGTATTGTATGGTACATTTTTGGGAATTTGAAAATACTTGTAGGAAAAAAATAGGAGTATGAGGATTGAGAAATAAAAAGAAGAAATCATAATTGTTGTACAATTTTTAGAAAGAAATTTCATCACAATTTTTTATGTGTATATGTACTTGCTTGAAGTATAGATATGAATATGTCTAATTTTGTTATTGGTTTATAGTATGATCTTACATGGCAAAATTACTTGTTTGAAGTACATAATTGAAACTGTTGTGCTTTCGAAGATCTTGTTAGTTGACTTGTATGTATTTTTGGGAAGTATGTTTTTATTTTGTGATTACAAATTTGTATTATATTCGACATATAAATTAGTACTTATTAGCACAGTTGTTTGTAGTCATGATTTTAAGTAGTGTAAAAGATGATCATTGTGTTTTCACCTTGCTTTTCCTAAAATCCAAGTTGCACAATTGATTAACCAAACACTTGGATTTGGTTGTTAGGATGTTTACATAAAATCATTCCATTCTTGATAGTTTTTCTTTTGGGGATGCCATGAAGGATTGGAGTGACAATAATGTGAGATATGCATTAAATTAGTAGATTTTTGATATGTTATGCCAATAACTCTTGGTGCAAGTTTTATTATCATTTCTATTGCACTTGTAGCTTATATGGTAACAATAAGCTATTTACTATGGCATGAAGATTATAGTTGATGATCAAGATTTCAGTTTGGTACCAAATGTATGTGGCTCCTAATGGGAATATAAATTAGTGGAAGTTTGGAACTCCACTCAACTTCCTTTTCATTGAATTGGAAATTTCTTTTTTTGAATCTTTGAACATTGCATGAGTGATATTTTGGTTTACGCTATTGTTGCATTTTGGGTGGGTGCTTTGCAAGTGCTTATCTTGTGATGTATTGGTAACATGTACTAATGTGGGTATGCAAGTATGGTTCTAATGTGTGTGGCTTTTGTAGTTCTAGGTTGGGTTGTAGTGCGTACAATCCATAAGGATTCGGGTTTGAACCCCCCAATTCATCGTAGTCTTCTTGTAACTTGTTTGCTTTTCTAGTTTCTTTCACTCTATTTCTTTCAATTGATGTTGTTTGATTTAGTATGAACTTTTCTCAAGTTACTGTTTTTACTCATGAACAACTAAGATCTCTGCAAGCTCCATTGCAACATGCAAATGATCACTATGTTTTTTGCATTTGCATCTATGCGATCACCATGGAATCTCTAATTAAAAAAATGTTTCACCAACACACCTTACACATGCTGCTCTGGATCACTGCCCAATTGCCTAAGGAGCTGCAACCTTCCACACCAAAATAAATGGTAGCGACAACCACTTACCCTTCACATTTTCAACTTGCCATCAATACCTTCACATGGGTTTGTATGTAGCCTGTCAAGACACCTTGGCATCTTGAAAAAAAAATCAATTGTTTAGATGCTTGAAGCAATTCATATGTGTGACAGATTTTAGCTATTGCACTTTCCATAACTTGAGTTCTGTGTACATAATTATTGTGACTGAGTTGATCAATTATGTGATGAATGTGGGGAGTTGCAATTGTAGACAATAATGTTTACTTCATTGTAGGATGTTTGTGTGGAGAGTGTAAGCACCCATTTTGGTTGCAGAGCAGTTTGATACATACCACATCAAATTTTTAAGTTTGAATCCAAAGTGTTCATACAAAATCCAAATAGACAGAATATGTATTATCAATCATACTATAAGACTTCAACCTTTTGCTTGCTTACTCCCTACGTCAACCCAATGAAAAGCTTACAGATATCTCTGAGATAAGAGAGAAAACTTCATAATAACACTTTGAAGGCAATTGTTGTGTCAGTTCCAGCAAAAACCAAATACAGTAGAACAGAATAAGTTGCACCTTCATTCATTGAAGCTGCAACAAGCTTGTGAGGCTAACCTTCATTTTATTTTCGCTTGCCCCTGTACAAGCAAGCATCTAAACCTGAAGGATCTAAGCCTCCATATAGAGGGTGGGCAAATGCAGACGGTAGTTGTTGAAGCCCTTCTGCATCCTCTTCGAATTCTCCTGCCAGCATGAGTCCCCTTGGTTTGATAGTTACAATGTGGAAAACCATTCCTTGCAACCCTTGAAATAAAAAGCATGTGGGTGTAAAACTTCCTGAAATCAGACTGGTGGACTGAAATTGAAGAGAAAAATCTCCACAAGAACAATTTAAGATAACACTACAACTCGTGCGGTCAAAAGCTTATGAGAGTAGCTCCATGCAAAGCATCAGACCCATGACCTTCTTCCATCACGAATAGCCGTGACAAATGAGTGCAACCATAATCTTAGGAGAGTCGCTCACAAAGCATCAGACCCATGACCTTCTTACATAACAAATAGATAGCAGTGACAAGCTGCCATGACTATCATCCAACGTTCACTTCATCAGCTCCTGACAGTCGGTGTAGATAAGTTTACAAAAATCTGCACAAAATCTCAAGCCGTTGTACAAATCTGTGTCCTGAGCTTGCAACTTGCAGTTCTGGAAGGAACAGGAAGACACACTCATGATGTTGGCTAACACTGGTGGACAAAATTAGAGAAAGAGAAATGAGAAATAGGGTCGATGAGTCACAGAGGAATGTCATGAAGACCTGAACAGACAAATGAGCAAATGCCTCTTACACTTCACAATCCTTAAGGAATCACTGAAAAGAAGAAGAGGACATTTGCTCCACAAACTTCTGCCTGGGGTGGGATTCAAGCTTACCCAAGTTGCAAAAGTGGTGTGCAAAGATGGATGGACTGCGTTTCTTTGATGCTATGTAGAGAGGAGCTTCTTTTCGACAGTAGCTCAAGACTCCATCATCCTTATTGACCATTTGTCCTCTTAAGGTCCATGAAGCCAGCACTGGATAGTGTAGTTTTCTTCCCACAATTCTGTTTTCCATGTAAGTGTGTGCGCAGTTCATGCATACAACTCTCAACAATTTTCATCTGAAGATCAGAAGCGCAGGGTCTAGGTTATGCAGAAAGTTTTTAGGGCAGGAAGGTTCTGAGTTCTTCATGCTCATATTCACTCTTTCTGGGTTTAGGGTTTAGGGTTTTTGGGGGTTTGAGAGGACACAGCTCGCTTGATTGACATTTTACTCCTCTTCTGGTGTGGAGACTGGGGGCGATGGCGGTCCCAGGAGCAGCCCCGGGAGGCCGAGCTCAAAAGCAGCACAGACAAGCACAGGCTGGTCCTGCCAAAGAGAAGAAAGTCTCCATCGACAAGAAGAAGCGCGGCGTTTCCTCCGCGAAATCGGCTCCCAAGGTCAGACACACACCATTTCTTTGAATCTCTTTCTGTGTGCGTGTGTCTGTCTGTCTGGCTTTTGTCAGTAACTTCTTCTGCTGCTTGCCTGCACGTTCTTCGACGACTGAGCACCGTTTGAGTTTCAGGGATATCGTGGTTCGTTGATTGCGAATGTTTGGCTCGCACCCTAGTGTCGTTCTTTCTCTGCATGCAGGATTAGGGTAGGGGTTTTATACGGTATTTTGCAAAGCAACTGTTGGGTTTGGATAATCTGCAGAGACACTGGGTGATGATGGTTCTTGACGATGTTGTTAATCGTTTTCCTTACAGAAATCTAAGTTGATGATGATGGTATTTTGAGGCTGCACAGGCTTTCGCATTCAAATCTGCAAAGAAGGCAAAGAGATTACAGTCTCGGACTGCTGAGAAAGAGCAGCGCAGGCTTCATGTTCCACTTGTGGATCGCACTAGCGGTGAACCTGCCCCCTTCATCATTGTTGTACAAGGACCACCTCAGGTACTTTTTGTATTTGCAAACTCCTGGTCCCTCTGAGCCCACCTGATCTTTATGGCTTGCAGATTGATTGATTGATCTCCCTGTTATCTCATTCCTGCAACAGAAGATTCAATGAAATGCAGATGGAATCTGGAAATGCATTTTGTGAATTGCAAGATTGGACTAGATCCTTTGTGTCTTCTGATGTTGGTGACAGTGAATGAATGAATGCAGGTGGGCAAGACTCTTTTGATACAATCACTTGTAAAGCATTATACGAAACACAGCCTTTCCGATGTCAGAGGTCCCATCACGGTCGTTGCAGGTATTTTGTGGATTCCATCCAACATCTGCAGAGCAAACCAGCACTGAAATTGAAGGGATGTTTTGGAGTCCTGGATAAAAGAAGAGTCTTGAAGTGGCTGGACCACTTTGCTGAGGTGCACCTCCTTGTGTATGAGTTGTGTTTGGTGTCACTTATGGGTTGTCATTTGTGGAGAGAGAGAGAGAGAGATGAATGCAGATTGGCAGTTAGACAGGTGAGTTTGTTGGTTTTTGTTCCAGGCAAACAGAGGAGGCTCCAGTTTGTGGAGTGTGCAAATGATATCAATGCAATGATTGATGCAGCCAAATTTGCAGATCTGGTTCTGCTACTCACTGATGGCAGTTTCGGCTTTGAGATGGTGAGCCTCCCCAACACGAGCTACTAGTAATATTTGATTTGTTGCTTGAATCTTTGCATGCACCTTGTAGTGTAGTGAATGATGGAAACTGATGTGTTGAGTTTGTTGGTTGGTGCAGGAAACATTCGAGTTTTTGAATGTCTTGCAGGTTCATGGCTTTCCCAAAGTCATGGGTGTTTTAACTCATCTCGACAAGTTTAAAGATGCAAAACGACTACGCAAGACAAAGAAAAAGCTGAAGAACCGGTTTTGGACTGAGATTTACGATGGAGCCAAATTGTTCTACCTCTCTGGTCTTGTGTATGGAAAGTGAGTAAGCCTTTCAGTTCATATCATCTGTGAAGAAGAATCAGATTGATGCAGAAGTGTCCTGTATTGAGTTGTGATGCTGTGAGTATGAAGCCTCAATGAGGATGTGGGTGGTGCTCCTGTTTTTGTGGGAGCATAGGTACCCAAAGCGAGAGGTGCATAACCTGGCAAGGTTCATATCAGTGGCCAAATTCAGGCCCTTGACATGGCGAGCAAGCCACCCTTACATTCTGGCAGACCGATTTGAGGATGTCACTCCTCCTGAGAAGGTGCAGGTTGATCCCAAATGTGACCGCAGTGTCACTCTGTATGGCTATCTGCGTGGTAGTAACCTCAAGCAAGGAATGAAGGTTGGTACTCTCTTGCAGCTCTAGTTGTTAATTGTCTCCTTTGGCATAACTCTGCATATGCTCTACTGTGGCTGCCATAAGGTAGAGTCTGACAGTTATGCTGTATTGAGGACTCAAGAATAAGGTGTGGATTTTGAGGCAGGTACATATTGCAGGGGTGGGTGATTGTAAGCTAGCAGGGATTGCTGCCCTCCCAGACCCCTGTCCTCTGCCTTCAGCAACCAAGAAACATGGGTTGCGAGAAAAGGAGAAGCTGCTGTATGCACCCATGTCAGATGTGGGAGAGATGCTCTATGACAAGGATGCTGTTTACATCAACATCAATGACCACCAAGTTCAGTTTTCAAAGCCCGTAGACAATGCTGAAACCCAAGAAGGTGTCTTTCAACTCCTCAGATAGTTGGACTCATATGATTTTGTGCTTTCAACCTTGAGGACTGCTTGTGTTCGCTTGTGTTCTCAGTTTCTGTTTTTCCAATGTGACTATCTTTGTATTGCAGAGAAGAAGAAGAATGTGGATGTGGGTGAAGCCATGGTCAACACTCTTCAAAACACCAAGTATTCAATTGATGAGAAGTTGGACCAGAGCTTTATCCAGCTCTTCCGAGGGACTACCCCTGTAAGTTTAGGAGCAGAAGATCATGAGGAGAGTGAGAGTGATGAAGAAGAAGCAGAGGCTAGTGATGAGGAGGAAGATGAAACCAGTGATGAAGAGCAGCCAGGAAACACTCAGGAAAATAGGCCTCTAGGCGTGGCTGATTATGCTGAAAATTCTGACTCTGCTGAGGAGGTAGGGAGGTTGGTCAAAGCTGGAGCTTCCACTCCTAATAGTAGGAAGTTAACATTGAAGAAGATGAGCTCAAAAACTCCGAATTTACCAAAGGCTGGACCCTCTGAGGTAAGGGAATTTGAAGGTGGAAGAATGAGGAGAAGAGCCGTTTTTGAGGATGATGGGGACACAACAGTTGCAACCATTGACACAGAGGATGCAAAGTCTGCAGAGGCTAGTGATGTGTCTGAAGATTCAGACACCTTGGCATCTGATCCTGTATGACTATTTCTTATTCCTTAAGACTAAGTATGCAGTTGGAATTGGTGCATGAAGAGATCAGACCTCTGTAGCATTTTTGATGTCATGGTCTGTGATTGTTTCCCAACAAATTGTTGGTTCTGAGGTGCAGTGAACAAAAGCTTCTGCATTGGGAGTCACAGTATTGGGTATTCACCTTTTCTAATCATTGGGTCTGAGAATAGCTGTTTTCTTGACACATGGAGCAAATTGGTAAGCCTGCCTTTGAAAATGCAGGAAGATTTCGAAGGCAGCAGTGATGATGAAGATGAAGAGGATGATGATTCGAAGAAAGAGAGAGGAGAAGGTGATGCTCTTAGCACACTGACTAGGGATGAGATTGAGCAGGCAGCAGAGATGCACTTCAACTTGTCAGAAGATGAAGATATGGACATTGGTGCTGGTACAGAGTCTCTCTTCACTCCATTCTAGAGAGTAGAGTTTGTGCAGCACTCCAATCTATGTTACACTAAATCTAAGGAAATCAGAAAACATTAAGTTCCAGTGGGCTGTCTGGTCACTAACAACAGATACATGTAACATTTTGGGTTTGGTCAGACCAAGCACTGGAATTGGGCACAACTGGGAGATGGAAGGAGGGATTAGTTGCACGAGCTGCAGCTGCTGCACAGAAGAAAGTGAATTTGATGCAGCTAGTATATGGCAGATCTCCAGGAAATTCTTTACAGCAGCAAGATGATTCAGATGAGAGTGATGATGATCTATTCAGGCCACGACAGAATTCACACAAGGTAGATCTTGCATCTGACTATCTGCAACCTGTATTTTGGCTCATCCTGTGAAACAAGTCAGTGCCAGTTGTATGTATTATGTTTGTAATGCTGTCAAATATCATCACGGGGATATATCTTTACTATGTAATAGACTTTTCTGACATGGATTTTGGCCTCTTCTGTACTATTGGTTAGTCACCAAGGAGCTATGTTGGGTAGGGTGTGAGTGACACTGGTACAGATCTTGAGGATGTGGACATGGAGGATTGCTCCAAGCTGAAACCAGATATGAGCATCTTCCACAATTGGCTGGAACAAGAGCAGTTTGAGGAGATCCGCGACTGTTTTGTCACAGGAGAGTGGAATAAAGCTGCAAAACAGCAGAAGGGTGGGTTGGAAGGGGATGGCCAAAATGAGGATGATTCAGTGTATGGTGACTTTGAAGACTTAGAGACTGGAGAGCGACATGTTGCTGCAGATGCAGACAATCATATGGAGCAAGAAGCAGCTACTGCTGGGGATAGAACTGCTGCAGAGGAAAGGCGACTCCAGAAGTTGGCCCTTCGAGCGAAATTTGATGCTCAATATCTTACATATATGTGTCTGCTTTATTTTGTTCAAAGGCCTTCAATTTTGTTCTGTTACTTCTTTCAGTTCTGGTATATCTGTTAGAAAACAGAGATCAGCTGATGTTTTCTCCTCCAACCCCAGACAAGATGCTACAGCTTTGTTAACATGCCTGTTCTGTGGAATTGCTGGTTGACTAGTATTGCCTGTGAGCAGGCAAGTTTTGCATTTGTTGCGAATGAGAGAGTGTCTCCTTGACTTGGACCAACTTATGATGGTTCAGACAATGCAGGTAATGATGAAGGTCCTGCAGAGAAGAGAGAGAGAAAGAGCCCTGTGGGTAATGCAACACAAGCTGGGGAGAAGGACTACTTTGATGAGGTTTATTATCTTGAATATTGTTCTTTGGGCTTGGCTTCATATAAATCTTTTTGCTCTAACATGTTTTTGGAGTACTTCTTGGCTGTTGTGAACTTGTGATGTTAGAGGTCAAGCTTGAGTTCTCTGTCATTTTTTCACTTTGTTTCAGTGGGGCGCACCAGTGTTTTGTAAGATGCATATTGATTTTCAAAGTCCCAACCATCATGATTGAGAATCATGGTCCCATCCTTCAACCAGATCTGATAACAGGCATTTTTCTGCTTGCACAAGTTGTGAGATTGTTTTGAATGTACTGTTACAATTGCAGATGAAGGACGAGATTGAAATGTCAAAGCAGAGGAACCTGGCAGAGCTGGGAAAGCTGCACAAGACAACAAGGTTGGAGATGGAAGGGTATCGAGGGGGTACATACCTGAGGCTTGAGTTGCACAGCATGCCCTGTGAAATGGTGCAATTTTTTGATCCCTCACATCCCATTCTTGTTGGTGGTTTAGGCACTGGCGAAGAAGGTGTGGGATACATGCAGGTAAATGACTTTGACAGCTAGCTAAGATTGGTTGCTTTCTCTTGCTCACATGGTTTGGATCTTCATTTAGCTGTCCTTCTGTTTCTTTTCAAATGCCTAGTTTCTTGTGCTACAAATGTCTTTCAACCAGCCAGGCAGTCATGGGCTTTGTGGGTTTCATATATGAAATCTACCTGGTGCTCAAACACATCACTCCAATGTAAAGTTTGTAGGTAAGGAAATGGCTGGGTGCAGGTGCGAATTAAGAGACACAGATGGCATCGGAAGGTGCTGAAGAACCGGGATCCACTTGTGATTTCAGTGGGATGGCGCCGATACCAAACATTGCCAGTGTATTCTATAGAAGATCGCAATGGGCGGCATCGCATGCTCAAGTACACACCTGAGCACATGCATTGCTTGGCCACTTTCTGGGGCCCTCTGGCACCCCCTAATGCTGGGCTTATTGCCTTCAAACATCTCTCCAACTCTCAGGTGGTGTTTTTCTCCAGTCATCTGTGTCGCTATCATCATTGAGAAACTGTCCAAATCTCGTGATCTATGTACACTCATTGTGGAGATGTTGGTTAAGGTGGTTTGAAAGAATTCTTGTGGCCAAAGGGTTGGGTTGAAGAGAGATGCTTAGGTCATGTGGATGATGCAGGCATCATTTCGCATCAGTGCAACTGGAGTGATACTTGATCTGGACCAGTCGGTCCAAATAGTGAAGAAGCTGAAGTTGGTGGGGCATCCTTATAAGATCTTCAAGAAAACAGCATTCATCAGGGATATGTTCACATCTGCATTGGAAGTGGCTCGTTTTGAGGGTGCTGCAGTACGTACTGTCAGTGGCATTCGTGGTCAAATCAAGAAGGTAGTTCCATTTGCTGCGTGTGTCTGCAGTTCTAGCAGTTTTCAGCCTATGACTCAAAGTTGCTGAATGTTTTCTATAGTGTTCACATTGCATAATCAGGTGGTGTAGGTGCCCAGATTCTGAAGTAGTAGCGCTCCTTGCAGTAGGGCCAGAGTAAATTACCTGCAAGGCTGCTCCATTTGTTGATGACATTTGCAGTTGTGCAGGCAGTCAAGGCAGGACATGGAAAAGAAGGGAGTGTGAGGTGCACATTTGAGGACAAGATACTAATGAGTGACATTGTATTCCTGCGGGCTTGGACCTCTGTGGATGTTCCCCGCTTCTTCAACCCTGTTACCTCACTCCTGCAAGCTCACAACTCTGTGTGGAAGGGAATGAAAACATCAGGAGAGTTGCATCGACAGCATGACTTGCCTATACCAGTCAACACAGATTCCCTATACAAGGTAATGGTCGGTGTCTTGAGTGATGACCACTTTTTCACGGGTGCAGTGAGAATTGGTGAATCAGTGGATGCAGTTTGCATGTTTGGGTGGTACAGAGGATCTCTGAGATGTTTTCCAGGCTGTACATGAATCTTACTGTAGATATTTTCAGTTGCAGTGAAGGCTTGTACAGAACAAGTTGTGCAAGTCCTGGATTGCAATTTATACTTCTAGGGTATCTATCATGAGTTCCATCTGTGATGGCTTGAAATGATTGGTTTGGGCTGAGGGTGTGCTTTGTTGTTGGCAGCCTATTGAAAGACAACCACGACATTTCAACAAGCTTAAGATACCTCAAGCTCTACAGTCTGCACTACCATTTGCCAGCAAGCCTAAGCTCCTGAAGAAACGCAAGCATCCGTTGCTTGAACAGAAACGTGCAGTGGTTATGGAACCACATGAACGCCATGTTCAAGCATTGGTTAATCAACTCAATACTATTCGGAATGAAAAGGCAAGTTACTTTGTTGTGTGAATATATGCAGTACTCTAGGAAGAGAACCATTTCGGTCCTTGAGCTTTGGGTTTGCAGGGTTAAATAGAATTCAGGTGTACGTGTGAGATGTGAAGCTGGTGGTTTTAAAAACAGGCAAAGAACACACAGCTCAAAACTGTCTTTTTCAGATGCTGGAATTCCTCTGGATTTTCAGGCTTTCCTACTGTAAGGCACTCCTGCTGTTCTCTGAGTGAATGTAGGCCCATACTGTCTGAAACAGGTGAAAAAATCCAAGATTCAGCAAGACAAGAAGCGGAAGTTGCATGAGATGAAGCAGGCAGAAGCTGATGCAGTGAGCAAAAAGCGGCAGCGTGATGAACGACGTGAGCGGTATCGCCAACAGGCAATCCAAGAAAGGGTCAAGAGTGGCCAAAGGAGTGGCCAAAGGGGTGGCAAAAGGGCTCGCACCTAGTCTTCTACTATGAACCATGCCCTTGTTGTTGCTTGTATAACAAAAGTCACAAGCCAGAAATTTTTGGAATCAGCCAGCAGTTCATGTGTTTTTGTCCTCATGGAATTCCCAGGGCTCCAATATGCCAGTGCTGATTTGTTTGAACTTGTAGCTTCTGTGAGCTGATTGGCAGGAACTAGGTGGAGATCAAGGTACAGTAATCCCTTCTGGGTAGTAGAAACACTGCAGTTGAAATTTGTGAGAACCTCTAAGCTTTCTTCTTTGTACTGCAATGGCATGCCCCCAATTCAGTTGCCAAACTTAATCAGGGGTGCAAAATTTGCTTATGAATTCAGCAGAGGACTCTTTTATAGGGCAGTAGCTGTGACAATTTCATAATCCAGATGGGAATGACCCAAAACTAAAGCTGTTGATCATGCAACTTGAAGATCATTACTCTGAGTTGGCTTTGAACTTGCCTCTTTGCAATCTAACAAAGATTGCTGTGGTCAGAAATGTATGGCAGCATTTGTGTGTGCAAGGTCATGTACATATTGGTCATTGTGTTCTGCTACATGTGTGTGTGCAAAGTCATGTGTGTACTGCTGCATTTGTGTGTGCAGGGTCATGTCCATTTTGTTGCATACACAAGGTCATGTGTGTTTGTGTTGTGCAGCACACATATAAGGGTTTCCATCCCTGCTGCTACAGAAGAAGCACTTGGGGCTCACCTGCATCTTCAAAGCAGTCTGTTGCTTGCTTCAACTGAGAGAGAGATTAAAGGACTCAAAATCAAGAGTTTGAGCTCTGATTAAAATCTTCTGTATATGCATGGAGAAAGATTCAACTGTCTCCACCCTTGCTGCAGAAAGAAGCTCTTGGGGCTCTATGTACGTATTCATGTGTTCAAGTGTTCATTTAGGGGGTGCACAAGTTCCTGGTCTAACTGTATTGGGCAATCATGTTTCCCTGCTCATGGCAACTCAAAGGTGTCCACGGGCAGAAGGTGGTGGTAGTCCTGAAGGTTATTTGTTATTGATTAGCTATGTCTCTTAAGTGCTAGCCAACATCATCATTGAGTCTTTACTCTTGCTTCCAGAGATGCAATAGAAATTCTGGATGCACATTTTTTATAATGGGTTGCCTGAAATTTTGGGCAGATCATCATATACTTGTCTACATCCCACCACCATGAGCAAGTAGTCATTGGGTAGTCACAGCAGCTCATCACTGCTATTCATGATGAAGGTGATGGTCTTAATCTTTGTGAGCAACTCTCATAAGGTTATGCCTGCAATCATTGTTGTGTTGCTACCTTCACATTGTTGTTGTGGAGGCTTCTCTACAATTTTAAAGATGTGTTGCTGAAGTTGGTGGAGCCCAGGCAGGTGATTGCAACCTGTGCATGAACTTGGAGGATTAACCTGTCCCACACCTCTGCATCTGCTATACTTCAAAATCTCACAAAATGGAACTAGGACTAAGATGTAATGTAAGACTATGCCATGCCACTACTGCTAATCAATATATTTTACATGACCTGTTGAGCAGAAGGAAGAAAAGGGACAGTAAACTGATTAGTTTGTGTGGGAAGTTCACAGCTATGTTTTGACATTGCTCTTGTGAACTCTTGGCACTACAATTCAAGGATAGGTGGAATTGGCTACCATTGTGAACTGGGACTTGCATTCACTGTCTTTTAATCTCAAGAGAAAAGAAGGAATTTCACCAGACCTCCACAAAAAATATTGTGCTCTGATTAATCCCTGTGGATGAAATGGAGAACTATCAAAAGTGGCAGTTGTATTTGAGGTTCAAGAATGGGAATGCTATTGACATTTTTTTTGTTAGCTATGGCTCTTCAGGGCTAGTGAACATCATGACTGAGTCTTACCCATCGCTTCCATATACATGACTGAAACTCAGGATGCAGATTTTCATACAATTCTTTGCCTGAACTTTTGAGCAGATTATTGTACACTTATATCTACATCCAACATTGGGAGCTGATATGAAGTCAATGGGGAGTAAAGCCACTCATGATCACTGCAATAGTCATGTGGTACTCTGTCAGTGACACTCACAATGTAAGATGCAGGCTATAACCCAGTGGGCCCTGTTACAACATGCATATATGGCATGTTAAGACTGGTTAGCATGATTGGGCTCTTCAACTTTTCTACGAGTGGAAGCAAACCTGAAGAATTTTGACTTGGAAGAAATTCCTTGCACCTGGATGGGATTGCTACAAATAGAATCCAAGGAATTGAGGGATGTATATAAAGTGTTCTTCTGACCTGGAGGATCAAAAGAGACAGGATCTGGAATGGACCCGTCATTTCAAAAATGATCTATGGAGAAGAAGACTTGAGTGTAAACCTGATGGATTCCAGTGTAAGCCAAATCAGCAAGTTACAATTCTTATGAAGGCTTTGTAGGTCTAACCCTAAGAGAACCAAGTTTGGGGATGGAGTCTCTTGGTTTTGTGCCAGATTTGAAGGGTTGGTCCATTGATCTCATGAATGCATATGGTAGAGTGTTGACATACCAGGCTGCCTGCAGCAACTGGCAGCCAGATTTCATAACTTGCACTACTCTCATGAAGGCTTGGTGACATTATGATAGCTTCTTTAAAGCACCGTGTGTTTGACAACTCCATGGAGTGCACATGCAGTGGCTCTTTCTGAGAAGATGCCAAATGTGAGGCAGGCTTATATCTCCCCCAAGAATTTCCTCCTACGGGGATCACTCAGATCCAAATTGGGTTGAAGCTGGGTTTGGCAATCCAAATCAGCAGATCAGAAAACATTCATGATGGAACATTTTCAGACCTGAAAACAATTTAAAGGACAACGATGACGATGACTCTTCTGAGAGAGGAATTTCAGAATTCAGAGTAGTCAATGCTACAGAAAGTCACAATAGTAACTTAGCACAACACAGCAATCCAGTGCAGGATATGGTGATTTGATTTTCATGGGTGACAAGGCTTGGAGGCTTGGACTGCTGTACTGGCTACTCTTCGAACCATCAAAGAGCAACATAGCCTCTCAAGTTGAATCCAAGCTGACCTGATGATAGTAAATCAATTGCATGGGACAGTGGAGCGTGATATTCCAGGCATTTGAGAAGTGCTTCTCCCAGTTCTTGAAACTGAGCTTGGGCTTTCAGTTGCATGTACCCTGCAGATGGACAAAATCAGGAATCAAAATCTCCTGTGTCATTGGTACTTGTACAGGTTAGACTTGTGGTAGATAACAAGCCAGTAGTTGGCACTCTTAGTATAATTACTACAACCTAGTATTATGCATAGCAATATATGAGGTAGCAGACGCCATCATCATGCCTAGAAATTAAATGCAAAAATCAGGGAGGTTGAATGCTACAAGGAAGCACTTTGAATCACTTGGTGTGGCAAAAATTAGGGCTGGCAACCTTTCTTCTTGATATGTACGATTTGTAATTTTGACATCACTTCTGGAACATACAGGAAGGAACTCTTAATCACGATTCCTTGAATTGGGTGTGCACAATTCTGTGTTTAAATTGATTGCTTGACTTTTAAATGGCCAGTTGTATTAGGAGTTCTTTACTCATCACTCACCTTCTTCTTCTTCTTTGTTGAACACTGCCACCACCCAATCTTCTGTCTACACTTGAATAAGGTACCAAATTCGATGTTAAAGTGAGCTTACATCAAGGGACACCAGTTCAACTTGGTTGCATTCAGCTGGACATAAGCTGATAAGTAATTCAATGGCAACAATTTCTGTTGGAACCAACAACATGTAGCCTGCAAATCCTTATCAGCATGTGTGATTTTCAGCTGTGATTGAATCTTCATGTGTGCAGTGAATGCTCTTCGAGTTCCTGGAAAAGATGTACACATTGCACATTGGATTAAAACCAACATAATCAGGATAAGATCCATGACTTGTAAGCAAGTGAGGATGTGCAACCTTTGAACATGTGCTCATTGACATCCCAAAGTCATTCAGCTTCCCATGGGGAATTAGGCACATTTGCAAAAGCATAAATAAAAAAGAAGCAATGTGTGATTGGTCAACTTCTTGGTTCGTTCTTAAATGAGATTAAGATCATACACAATGTTAGTAGGTTAAAAGTGTCCATTTAGCAGACAAGAAGTAGGAGTTTGATAAATTGACAATGCTATTATGAGATATTTTGCCTAGCTCTTAACAAGCAAGAGGAGCTCTAAAAAAAGGGTTATATGATGTGTGGAGAATTCTAACTTTATTTTCAAGTTTGGTTGCCTTCTTTCTTTCAAATTTTCCATGTAGTAATGAGTGGGCAACTTTTTGTGTGGGTCAAGTTCTCGAGGCTTTCAAATATTCTAATGCCATCAATCAAAATTTGTTGAAGGTGCTAGTGGAAATGTGATCAAATGAATAAAGATAAGTCGAAGGTTGGTAGCTTCATGAAAGAGATAAATGAAGGATTTGACAAAATCTGTTTACATCCCTTCTGAATCAGGAACACAACTTAAGAAACATGATGTGAACTATGGGTGAGGACTACCTAGTTTTATTGTAGAGTATGTAGGAAGCTTAGGTACTTTGAAAAGACAATGGTAGTGAATGACAGAATTCAGATGGAAGACAATTGTTTGTGTTTCTGCATAGATATTGGAGATTATCCGAGTAGATGTGATAAAATATCTAATCATAAGGCCCACAAGGTGAGTATAACTTGCCATTACAATATTTCTTAATTACTATGACCATTGCTAGAGACAAAGTTAAAGTGAATAATACAATCAGGATATTTTGTTGACTATCATTATGAATCAGACATAATCTTTGTATAGACACAATGCATTTTTTTCTCACAATTGTTGATCAAACATGTTTCTACTAGTAGGTTTATTACAGATTTCACTTACTAAATATCTTGTGGATACATGGGTGAGGTCCAATCAACATGGTGAACTATATTCATGAAGGAAATGACAATGGACCTTGAATAACTTTGTTTTAGAATTTAATATAAATTTATTTTTGGTCTTTATGCTAGACACATTGTGTCACACCATGCCAAAAACATAACTATGTTCCCTAGTACCTAGCCACCTCGCTGCTGAACCAGCCCAGGTATTACGGTAGTCAAATCCGACTCATGTCATTTATGACATTTATGATTACATCCATGACAATGAATTTTATTTGTGGACTAAAGCTACTGCTCCTTATGGGTGATGTCAAGCGGATGGTATTTATGTAAACTGTATAAAAGTTTCTTCTCCACAAGTTATTGCCTTTAACCTTTGGTTAACTTTTGGCCTCTTTTTCCTTCATCATGTTTGTGAATATAATGAAAGCGACCATTGTGAATTTATGTTTCACTTATACTTTCCAAAAACTCAAGTTGTACCCAAACTTGGATGACATTTCCTAACACATTGTCATTTCATTTCTTGCTTTTTTATCGATTTCACAAAAGTTTCAATTTTTTTGTTGGAAAACACAAATTTCCAAGCTTAAAAGTAAAATTTTCACAAAATGGAAAAGTTTGTGGCAAAAAAAAGTCATTGCACCACTTTGCTTTCAATAACTTCCATGGCATTAATTTTTGCACCTTTGACAAAATAAATAGGAGCCTAAAGGTCTCTTCACAATTGGTGTTAGGGGGTCTAGTGGTAAGTCCCTTAACACCAAGCTAACATTTCCAAACAGACAGATTTCACTTTTGTGCCTAACATTGACCATGATGGTATGCAACAATTCTCATGCCCATTCATACATGGGATGATAAGTAGCTACTAATGGTTACATCTATATTAATAACCTAACAACACATACTCATCATTCAAACCATAATGATGGTTTTTTATGGTTGTGTACATGTCTTCTTCCTTTTCCCATTGTGAACTTCTTTTTGCTCTTGCAAATGTCTACACTTTTCATCTAAATTTCTCTTTTGCTTTCGCCTTCATGATGGTGCCCTTGTTTTTCATCACCAAGCTTTGTTGTTGGTAACACAAGTAAAGTAATCTCTCAACCTTCATGTTCAACTTGTAGCATTTGCTTTCAATGTTCTTCTACTAAGCTTTTAGTTTTTGTTTCATAGTTTCCATAGTTTTCAATGTTCCTCTATGGCTTTCTATTCTTCTCTCACAATCTCCATAGCTTTTAGTGTATTTCTACCATTCTGAGTTCTCTCACGGTCTCCATAGCTACATGTGTTGCTCCACTACTTTCTTTTGTTCTCTCATGGTTTTCATAACCCTCAATGTTTTTCTATCACTCTTTTCTTTTCAAGAGGTCTTTGTAGCTTTCAATGTTTTTCCATTACTTTTTTTTTTCCCCTCTCAGGGACTTTTCAATTTTCACTTTGCATATTTACAAGTTTTGCTAACAAGTTCTTATTTTTTACTCTTGGTTTTCAACTACTAGTTTTTTATTCCAAGTTTTCGTTCATGCTATAAGTTATACTAATCTTTCAAGTTGTGCAGGTTCTTTCAGTTTTCTATGAGTTCCTTTGGTTCTCTTTTGCAAAATTTCTTTCTTTTTCATGCTACATGTTCTTTTTTTCCTACTTGAAAATCTTTTTTAAAAAAGTTGTTACAATTCCAATTTTTGTGTTGTGTATGTACATTGTTGACTTTTATAGTTGTACTTTCATTTCTTGATTAGATTTTTGTCTTGTCTTTATGTGGTTATGAATTTGCAATTTTTGCTAACATTTGTTTTTTTTGGTTTGTTGATGTTGTTGTGAGTGAATTTGCTACATGTTCTTGCTTTTTGTTTGGTTGCACTTTATTGCAACTGCAATTTTTTTTCAATTTTGGTCTTGCTTTAACTATTCATTTGTTACTTTATTTTCCATATATATATATATATAATTAAAAAAAACTTTGTTCATGACATTATATAACATGGACCATTAGAAGAAATTTGCATATTTTTTATTTTAGAATTCAATTTGCAACTAATTTTTAGTTGCAAATGACATTTGCACTTAAAATGATTTTTAATTTTGTTGGACAAGTTGCATGCGACATTAGTTGTATATGCTAATGTTATCATACAAATAACGGTTGAAATATATATTTGAGTTGATTATAATTTTCATTTGTTGATCGTATAGCACATGTGACTATAATGTGATTATCATGCAACTAGTGACCAATTTTCAATAACCAATGTCACGTTGCCATGTGGCATATTCAAAGAATATCAAATAAATCAAATTATTACCAAAATTTTAATCTCAATTTCTTTTTTATAAATTTTGATTTATACACATGGGCAAATAGTTTTGTGCCACATGGCAACATTTATGATTTTGAAACATTTAAAATAAAAATACATGGGTAAGTAAAGAAACCTAGGATAGGTAAGTAGGTAGGTATGCATAGGTAGATAGGTAAGTAAGTAGGCATAGGTGGGTAGGTAGGTAAGTCTTAAGATTTTTTTTTAATTATTTTATTTTGGATTTAACCAAATTAGGGTTGAACTTTAAATTTTTCATCCCATTTGGCAAATCTTGTGTATTTTGAATATTTATAGTGCATCTAGTTATATAATTAACACATTTGAAAAGGAATCCAAACAATATGGGATAAAAAAAAATTTAATTGTAACTAAGTTGTGACTAATTTTTTTATCCCATACAATTTGGTTCCCCTTTCAATTGTGTCAACTCCATAAGTAAGTAACTCATTAGTTAATTAACCAATTCACTAACTTCCTATCTACCTACAACCTATTTACCTACTTATTACATATCTACCTACCAACAATAAATACTAATGGAATCAAATATTAATTAATAGTAAAAAATCCATTGATAATTAATATTAATTATCTAAAAATTAATTAATAAATTAATTAAGGTTTATTAAGTAGTATTTAAGCATAATGATTAAATAATATTTTAATTAATTTAATAATAAAATTTAATTAGTTATCAATTTATTTATATTAAATGAATAATTATCAAATTTTCATAATTAAAATTTTTAATGACAAATAATTCCAAATTATTTAATAATCTAGTAAATTAATCAATATTTAATCAATCAATAAATATTTGATTAATAATTATAATTGGTTTAATTCTAATGATGATGATTCATTGGAGTTGGTTTAAGTAGGACAACTTTAGGTTCCTCAAGTTGTCATGCATTGGACAATTCCAAATTGGAATTTGTTAGCTCATTCCGAAATGAAAAGGCATGGAAAGGTGTTTTTCCAAATTTGTGTATTAATTTTTTTTCTAACAACATATTCACAAGAAGATATTGAATACATTTTCCACCAATTTGCACACCAATTGTCTTTAATTGAATTAAAATTCAATTCAATCGAATCTTAATCCAATTGTTGAATTGTATTGAATTCAAATTTCTAAATTGAATTCAAATACATTGAATGGATTTCAATTTTATATAGGAAGGAATTTGTGTCTTTTACATCAACAACACTTAAATTTTTTTTCTTGCTCCACAATGATATTTGTTGTTTCCTTGTTTTTCAATGTTTTTAGTCTTGTTGCAAATAAGGAGGATTTATTGTATGTTACACATTGCATCATATCATCATTACCCTTTGGCTAAAATTCATCTTTCTCAAGGTTATTTCAACATTTCATGTCATGGATATATGAATATGAGTTTTCAATGTTTGGGCATGAACATATTTTTCTCCTTCATTGTGATTTGTGCTTAAGATGTTAAACACCAAATGATGTTCATTTCATTATGTGGGCATTATGTGAATTTAGAAAAAATTGAAAGAATTAATGGACCAAAAAAGGAAAGTTGTACTATTTTCCTCTATGTTTTGATAATTTGATTAAATGCATCATATCATTATTCTATAGTGCATGCTTTATGATATCAACCCATTTATACTTTTATAAGAATGTTTTCAGTGACATGAATATTCATCTTTTAAAAGAGAAAAAAAAACCTAAGCATTTAAAATTTACATATTTGTGAAATTACTTAACCAAGATGAAGCAAAAGAAAAATCATTTGAAAATGCAATAATACAAAATAAATTGATCAAATAATGGTTGAAGAAGTATATTGTGAATAATGTTATCTTTGAAATTCACATTTGAAAATTTTTATTTCCTAAAATCAATTTCCAACAAAATTGAACAAGAATTTATGAGTGTTTATAAGACAAAATTTACATGCAAAATGTTATTTTATCATTGTTACATGATTGCATACATAATATGAACAAAGAAATTAAAATATCTTTGTGCATGTCTTGTGACAAAATTAATGGTTATTAACAATTTATTGAAATAATGATATGTTTCACTATTCAAATTTTTCTATCATAAATATATAGAAAGATTTTTGCATGAATCTTCTATTGAATAAAAAAATCTTTCTATATATTCATGGTCAATTAAATTTGCATCAATTAAGTCATCAATAGTGATCCTTTCATTAGTTTCTTTTGAAAATTCATTAATTAAAAACTCAATTTGAATGTCATTAATTATATGGGTAGATGGCCAACATTATCCTCATTACAAATGGCATTGCTTGATGATAAATCCTAAATAAACTTAGAATATAAAATTAATGATATCTTATTATATGAATTTAAAATATCTTTGAAACTAATAAAAACTTTTAAAACTATTATTGATATTGCAAAATAGGATAGAAGATTAAAATGTTGCTATAAAACAAGCATGACTTCATGAGATAAAATGGTTTGTATGTAATATGTTGTGGAGGTAAGAAATTTTCTCTTGATGTGTGTTATTAATCGAATTAAATGTGTGGGAGGATGAATGATTTGTTGGCATATAAGCTTTACAAGCAAGAAAAATAAGGAAATCAACAAAAAGAAGAAGACTTAAATAAGTGATCTAATTTGTGGGCAAATCATCAATGCTTGCAAATTGGGTGTAAATTGAAATGGGCAAAAACTTGAAAAATCATAAACATTGATTTTAAAAAAAAATTAATCATAAAATTTTCCCGTTTTTTAATGTAATTTGGAAACATGTTCAAAATCTAACTCTTGATTTCAAATTTACATTACTCAAAAATTTAATATTTTGGTTAAATGAATTGCATGTTAATCATAAATCATATGTTTCTCAACCTACTATCATTATGTATCATACCAAGGTTTTGAAATTTTTGAGATTCTTTTTTGCATGTTGTTATTTAAAAGTGCATGATTCACATTCAACTGCATTTTTGTTTCATCTTTTCATTCAATAATTGCATTTTTAAGTTTAGGGTTACGTTAAACCCTATTAAATAATATATATTTTTGTTTGAAAGATGAATATTAAATTATGATCAAAGTTTTCAACCTATATATCATGATTGCAAATTGTCTTACATGTTTTTAATTTCAACATTTTGTTTCAAATGAAAGGAATAACATGTCAAGTGGTGTATTTCAAACCACTAAATCACATTGTACATCCATAATTTTTTTTATTGGATTTGATATTGATTAATTTTCATAATGGTCATAATTCCAACAATGGTAACAATAAATTTAACATGTTGGTAGCTTTTGGTTTCTATTGAAAATCAAATTTACAAATAAATCAATATGAAATTTTGTTATAATTATATATTTAAAACTGATTATCAAGGTTTTTTTAATAGTTAGTTTTTTGGTATTTTAGATTTAATAATTTTAAAATAAAAATTAATTAAATCACATATATATGAGAATGTAAAAACATTAAATTTCAACTTTTTTGTAATATTTTAATGGTCACTTTTTTATCAAAATTAAAAAATATTCAAATCAACATTGAAAATAATATATCCATCAAAACATTTTATCAAAGTTGACAAGTTTACATTATTTTTATCAATGTCATATTTATGAAATTAGTTAGTTTTAATAAACTGATTCTAAATTTCAAATTCATTAATATTTAGTGAGAAGTGGCATTTGACAATTTTTTAATAGTACCTCGACACAAGACTTGGTGGTTGGACATTTTATTTTGTCCTTTCTAACCACCCTTTCATCAAAATGGGTAAATATTTTTTCCCCCTTCTAATTATTTTCTCTTTTCACATCAATTGAATACATTACCACTTTCAACTTTGATCACATTTAGAATTAATGAAGATTTGACCCATTATCTCAAAGTTTTTTGAGCTTTTAAACCATTATGTTTGTTGTTAGGCCAAGTTTTTGAAAGACCCCAAGATAGGATGTCAACCTAACAAACATTTTCAAGTCTAAACATCTTTATAATTAGCAAAATTCAAATCAATGCAATGTCTTGATTTGAAAATGATCTACATTTAGTGAACAAAAAAAACACACCTACATAACACCATAGATAATAAAAAAATGGAAAAGAACAAAAAAAATAGGAATGTTGACAAGGAATGACAAAATGACAACAAGAAATAATAGGGGTGTTGAAAAAGCAAATTAAAAAAAAAGGTGTTAAGTTGAACATGAAAATTTTCTTTTTTCAAACAATAGAAGGCATCAAAACTTTGAAAATTGAAGGCATTAAATATAATGTTGGAGGACATTGAAAAATACATTGGGGATGTTGTGGGCTTTAGGGTTGAAAATATTTTATATTTATATATTTTAAAAACAAGGCTCATTGGGGAGCATAGGATGGACATTGGGGGACATTGGAACTTGACCCCCAAAAAATAATTTTGAAGGTAATGAAAAATATTGAAAAGGACATCATGGGTGTTAAAAATATTAGTGTTTTAGTAGGTGAAAATGAAATCTCGTATTTTAGAATTAATGAAAATGAGAATAGTTTCATGGGTAATCTATATGATCATGGATTGCCAACTTTTGGTAACAAAATATTTATTAAATAATTTATTTAAATATACTTAAATCTATTAGTATTTTTTACTTTGTGTCAATTGATCATCACTAGTAACACGAAGGCCAAGTATGTAATATCAATTGATTAATAATTAGATCTTGTTTATTAACTCGTATTTAATTTCAATGATGAAATAATTTATTAATATAATACTAAAATTTAACTATTTATTAATTAAGTTATAATAAATGAGTAATTAGTTAGTTATTAATTAATTAATTTTTAATCATCAACTATTAATGACTAGTTATTATTAATTAAATAATTATTCAATATCAATTAATTGCATCATAATTATTGATAAGAAAAACAATAGTAGATATAAACTTAAATTTTTTTTTACATTGTTAATATACCTTAAATGTATTTTTCACAAAAAAATGTACATTAAACCCTACAAATATGTTGATAATATTCAAAATAAATATTTGTTATAATGTAAATAGACTTTTTAATTGTACAACCCCAAATATGTATGTTTATCATGCCCATAATATACATTGTACATTTTTGTGATACATTTGTCCTAAGGTTTGATATATTTTTAGCTTATTTGTGACAAAATTTTTACACTATGACACAAAAAAGGGACACCATAGTTTGCATTTACCCAACCAAGTCAATGGGTTCATCTTGGGTTAAATTAGTGGGGTTGAAAATGTCATTTCTTTTGTCCATGGAATCCCTCATATGTAGTGGCTCAAAAACAGGTCTATACATTAGAAATTTTTGGATCATCTTGAACATGCCTCTCCCAAAGTTCCAAAGAAGGTTGAAAGTAGTTTTGTCTTGCGCATTCATATTCCAATAATTTTCATTGTTCCCTGTTCCTGCATTGTGATCATGAATCTTTTTAAACTTTCCTGCTATGGCACTCCACTTATCCTTGCAAGCAAGACCATTCTCGAGGTGTGTTGAATTGTCAACATTCATAATAACTATTGATATTTATTTCCACTTTGTCAATATTGTTTCACATGATTGATTGATAAGAATTCAAGAAATTGCATTAAAAAACCTATCTCCACCTATGTTCGAAGAGTTTTTGGTTATTGAATTTTGGTTTCAAAAGTTCTTTGAAGTTCTTTTGTAGACTTGCATCATTATTTATTACTATTGTTGCATGTATTCATAATTCAAGAGCTAGCAAATAGGTATTTATCACTTGTTTGTTTCTACATGGTTGTAGGTGCTCATGAATCAAACAATTAACAATACATGGTAGGCATGTAAGTTATTATAACTTTTTTCGGATTCCATGTTTTCATGATTGGCGAAGAAAGTGGTGTTGAAAAGCTCCATCACAACAATATGTACTTGATGTCCAATATTAGGAGATTTAGTAGGAGTTTTGCAAACCTTGCAAACTTTGCAGATATGTGGACAAGAAAAAAAATGCAAGAGGAGGGAAATGAAGGAAAGAAGGAGGGAAGGAAAGACTTTTGGTGAGCAAGGAACATTTGTAGGAGGGAACTTAGCCAAGGAACATAAGTTTTTAGTAAGGATCAAGGAACTTAAGTTTATGTTAAGGTGAAAGCACATTACATTGTCCATAAAATGTTGTCACAAGACAATTTTTGCAAGATTTTGAGATTTGTAATTAGCCACATGATTAAATATAATCAACTAAAATGATAAAAGACTTGGCATTACAATGTTATATATAATATAATCACATTGTATGAATTTCATGGATAATTTTTGAATAGCCATAATTATTGGACTTTCAAAGGAGTACCCAAAAGCTTGTAACATACCATAATGAATGAGTATGAACTCCATGCACTTTCATATAACATTTTTTAGTGAGTAAAAAACTCAATGATAATATGATGTGGTAACATTGATACCAAGAAGAACTTTTTGGAAAGATTCTGATGACCAAATTTTTTTTATATACCTTGAATTATGTTTTTTTATTAAGTTTTTTATTTTATGAAAGCAATAGTTTAAAAGTTCATCTTTCAAATTTAAATAATTTGTAAGGTAAACTAAGGTTGAAATTTTTCTTATAATAAAATTTTAATGATAAGTTGTAAAATGATTTGTGTGATTCAAGGTCTCGTGCCTTCACACTACCTTCGCAGTGTTAATTTAAACCATTATGGACTTCCACATGTGCCTAAAAATGTTACATCTTAATGTGTTTTCACTCGCTACAAAACCATTGAAATAAAAGACTCCTCAAGGGGATGTTGCATAACAGTGCTTTTCTTTTCCCCAAAATCTACATTTCTCCTAAATTATATGTTACATTAACATTGTCCTAACATTCATTTAACATTTCAATAACACTAGCTGCCACATTGGCCCCATCATTTTTGGTGCTAAGTAGCATTGCTTGTTTAAATTGGTGAAAAAATGTTTCTTGCTTAACATTGAGTTAACATGCACTTGCCACCAAATGTGCTTGGAGCATAAGATAGATTTGGCGATAATATTTGACCATTGAAATAAGAAAATTGGTTAGAATAAACTTTTTTTCCCCTCCCAAATGCACTTATTTTTCCTCGAAAGACAATAGTTTTCAAAACTCATCCAAATGGAATTGTAATTTTTGAGCATCTTTATGATTAGTTGTGAGGTTTTAAATTTTTTGATAAGGTAACCCAATTTTGTCACTAGGCTAATCCATAAAAGATGGCTCAACAATTTTAGGTCCCTATAAAAGGTTCCTAATATTAAGGCCACATGTATTTAAAATATCAAATGTTTATTTGAATGGTCATGAATTCTTCTAATATCAACATGGCTTGTGTTAAAACTCCAAAGTAAACATTGCAGTAGGGAATATGTCTTTAACAATTCTTACACATTACTTGTGCACTTTGTTTGTTCTACTAAAGTAAAAAACATAATGTATCTTTCAACCAAGTGAACCAACACCCATTAATGCACCATGAAAGATGAATGGTAAATATCAAGAAACAAATTTTTATTGGGTTCCAATTTTCTAGTTAACCATGGTGGTTAGGTCAGTTTTTTTTTCCCCTACCTACCTATTAATAATTGACAAGTAGGTTGTTAGTAGGTAGACTTAAAGACAACATGTACAACCTATGTACAAACCATTTACTTATATAATAATTTCCTATTTTCACTAAAAGAAAAACCTCATTTTGCAACTTGTTTTAGGTGATTAAAACTTTCTTTTGTGACTATTTTTTTGATCTATCATTTTATGGCCTTGACTTGACCCCAAGGCAAAAAAAGGATACCTATCAACATGGGAGGCCAATGTGCAACCCTTGAGGTCAATGTTGTTGCAATAAAATATTGTCAATTAATGACATTCACACTATAGGATCAAAATAAACCTTCAACCAAACCTTATATCTTCTACTTCTTTCTCATTTCATCTCTTTTCATTTTTCTCTCCTCTTGTTGAACTTTTGTGGTTGTTTGTGAATGACAAAGGGAGGTTTTTTTTTCTACTTGGGATATGCCCATGAAAAACACAAGAGTTACAAGAATCTTATGTCTATGCTCGTCCACGGGAGTCTAACTTTTAGGGTCTAACTTGAGAAAGAAAACAAAGACTAGAAAAAAATGATACCAAGAAAGAAAGCATAAGAAAGGTTGAAGCCTTGGTCCTTACTTTTTGGCCGTAATGGCTTTACACATGAACTCATTGGCCCCCAAACAAATAATATTTTATTAGTAACTTGGGGCTAAACAATGAACCATGAAGTGCTCAAAATTCCCATTATTGGCCACAAGGTTTTTTGGCCTCGACAACTCCTAGTTTAAAGCAGGTCTTACCTTAACACAAAATTTGAACATAATGGAAGGTACCCATTAACGTGGGAGGTGGCAATAATTTATTAATCATTGATTAGAAAATTACCACTTGGATGTGCTCAAAATCAATCTTTATGAACGTGTATATTCATTATGAATGATTTTGATATAACATGTTCCACATAATGACACATAAACTTCATGCATTCATTGATTAAAAACTAATAGGCAACAATCTTACTATCCATGTGGACAACAATAAAAATTTCAAGGAGAGTAACTTGACAATAGATGTTGCTTTCCTTCAATGGATCCATCTACAAAATACCAAAACAACCATACGAGTATATGATTCCAACTTCAAGCCAAATTGTTTAAAAATGTTCCAACCATAGGCCAAAATGTTAATAAAGATTCTAATCTTAGGCCAAAGTGCCAAAAATGATTATAACCTTAGGTCATATTCTAAAAGTATATTCCAACCTTAAACCAATATGCCCAAAACAATTCCGATCCTAATCCAATATGCATGTGCAAAATTAGTTGTCTCTTGGGATAAACCCTATTGGCCTGAGGTGCAATATTTAACCAATATACATGTATTATTATTTTTTAAAATGTGTATTTGCATCGCACACACATAAATTCTTGGTCCAATGGTTTGGGGCTATTACAATTTGACCTAAAGTCATTGTCTTCAAGGTGTAGGACATTTGTCTTAGGGGTGTGGGACATTTGTCTTCAGAGTGCATGACATTTGGTTTGAAGGATAGGACATTTGTCTTAAGGGCATGAGACATTTGGCTTAAGGTTGAAAACCTTTGTCTTAGGATGGACTAAGGAGGTTGGCTTGACCCCTTGATTCCAAAGGGTTAAAATATGCCCTCATGTTCACAAGAGCTTCTAATGTTGTCCTACCCAACATATTGACTCTCATGTGAGAGAACACCTCATATGGTGGGCAACAACTAAAAATATTTTTTCAGGAAGGTGAAAAAATGTTTTCCCAAATTGCCCAATTTTTTTAAGCATGAAGATATTTCCAGAGTGCCCAAAATGTTTGGGCATAAATGAAAATTTGCTTCACCATTTACAAGGTGTCCGTAATTATCAGGCAGAATAAAAATTCTCAAAATGCCCAAAATGTTTTAGCATCAGGATTTTTTCAGATTGCCTAATTTTTTATGGGCAGAAATGGGGGAAAAAAAAAACAGCCTTTATAACTTTCCCAGTTAGGGAAAATTTTCAAAAATTGCCCGAAAAATTTCCAAGCATCTTGGAAAAAAATCTAGTGAATCTTTATGAGCACATGATTTGTCAAATTCCCAAAATTTTCGGTAGTAAGGAGAAACTTTCAACCTATATTATCTGCCCGAAATTAATTAGGCAGAATGAAAAAAGTATTAAGTTTCCCCAAGCTGCCCAAAAGTTTTGTGTAGTTTAGAAAACTCTCAATGTGAACAATTCAACATCAGGTTGAATTAACCCATCATACTATTTTAACTATCCCCTTTGTGTGAAGAACTTAAGGTTTAGTTCACTCCTTATATTTTAGTCATTTTAACCCCCAAATCAAGAGAGGGTCAAATGGAATAAAAATATCCTTACTAAACTTTGGTGTGAATCCAACTTTGGGCTTAAATACATTTAAAACGTTTTTAAAAAATAAAATAAATCTAATTGCAAGCATTAGTGCTAAATTTAAAAAAACCTAAGTGCTAGACCCAAGTGCTAAAAAGATTCTACCCCCAAGCCAAAGTGGTAATTTTTAAAAATCTTAAGCCAAAATAATAAAAGGATTTTAATCCTTGGGCCTAAATTGTTTCTAACCCTTGGGCCAAATTCTAACCTTAACCTAAAATATGAAAATAATTTAACCCTAAACCAAGATAATAAGAATTTTAAACCTTAGACTGAAATAGATTCTAACCCTTAGGTCCAAATAAATTTTATCCTTAGGCCTGAGAAGATTCTAAGCTTAAACCAAAATATTAAAAAATTCTAACCTTACTTTTCAAGGTAGAACTTTGTTTCAACTGAGTTGCAGAAGAAAACTACCATATAAAAAAAAGCAAGGTGATTTTATTGCACAATTTGCTTTTAGCTAAGCCTAAATGCTAGGAAGATTCTAACTTTAGGCCTAAAAATTAGAAATATTCAAATCCTAAACCAAACTATTAATAAAATTTTAAACCATAGACTAAATTGTTTTTTTAAAAATTTAATCTTAAGTCAAATTTTAAGCAAAAACCAAAGTTTTTAAAATATTCTATCTATAAGCCAAAGTCCTAAAAAAGATTCTAAGCCAAAGCCAAATTGCAAAAAAATTTGAACCTTAGACCACTCTAATTATGTTTTGGGGTGTACAATACATAGTCTTGGAGGCACTTTTTCCTTATTTTTGTATGATAAAATGAATACATTTAAAACTACATCCTGAGGTTGAACCCTGAGCCAAAAAAAACTATGCTGAGGTCCATAATGGAATTGCTTCCAGTATGGCCCTTTTGATATTCCGTATCCATCCATGCCACTTTGCCCATTTTCCTCTCTTGGGAGGTACATAGTGGGTTCAAATCTCATGAGGACATGCAATAAATGAAATTCAAGCTTTTAAACTCTGTATGTATACAGATACAGACAGGGTTATAGTGTTAAGTGTATTAATTAATATATGGACAATGAGATTTCTGGATTTGGTGGTCTGAATTTGTTTTCTTAGCTATCTTGATTGAACTAAAGAGTTGAATGTGTAATAACTGAATATAGAGAGGGTTTTTCTTGCACGGTACTTGTGCACTTTGTTTGTTATGCTAAGCCAGATTGAAATGCCGCTGACAGCTATCTAATTAGACCGTCCCAGACCTTTCCAACTGTCAGCAGTACCTTATGTACAAATTTACTCAATTTGGCCACAATCACAATACTATTACCATGCTGTAGCCAAGATCATCACCTTACTGTGGAAGGTATGTTGTCACTATGAAATGTTTGCTAAAAAAGGCCAACTACATCTTGAAGTTAACAAGAGGAATTTCACTAACAATGTTTACTGAAGTCACCTGTCCTAAAGACTTGGCCCGGGAATTGCACGTGGGTACTCTCTACTTTCCCTCCTTTAGAAGTAAAGATATGTGAATCAATGAACAGCTGTGTGTGCAGAGGCATCTTCATACGTCACCTGTCCTAAAGACTTGGCCCGGGAATTGCACGTGGGTACTCTCTACTTTCCCTCCTTTAGAAGTAAAGGTATGTGAATCAATGAACAGCTGTGTGTGCAGAGGCATCTTCATACCCACTAGTGTCTTCGATGATGATTGGAGTTGTCTGGTTTCTTGGTTCCCATATCCATTGCTCATGCAGCTATCTGCTCCGGAACAATAGGAGGTCGGGCTGCAAAACCTGGTACTAAACAAAAATCTGACAGAAGTGTGTGAGTTTTTCGAAGAGGCGGTCAGGGGCAGTGCCGGTGAAGTAGGCCTGGACCCTGGACGCTGCCAAGCTACAATGAAAAGGCTCATAGTAAGAGGCAGAGAAAAAGCTGTAAATAGCCAGGAATCAAATGGACTGTTGATCGTTGGAAGAGAAAAGAAAGATGGAAGTCTGTTGACAGGAATTTAAAAGGGAGAAGAGAGAAGCAGAACCACATGGCAAAAATCTTTCCTCCCGTGCACGGCAATTGATCACGAGTATTATGTGATAGACTGTGGTACTTGCCATGGTCTGATAATGGACAGTTTTTGAAACATTAATCCATTGTTCACAAAGATGGCTCAGCATGTCTGGACGGACAAGTGTACTCTGACGGCGTCCATTTGCGTGTTTTGTAATTTTCACAGTTTTCGATAACTATTTTCAATCACAAGGCGTCCGTGTTTGTACTTCAATTGCAGGGATTGTGCCCATGCTGCTTCAAAATGAGAGTACGATTCCGGGTCAATTTCACTGAGTCAAATATTAGAGGTTATTTATTTATTCTGAGTCGGGGCTTTTTTTTTTTTCCCCCCCTCTCTGGTTCAATTGTGTGATGTAATTTTTCTTTAAAAATTAGAAAAAAAGGTTGAATTTATACTTATTAAAGAATTCCAAATTTTTCTTCACAAAAATGACAAAGTTTATTGAAAAACAAATCATTCATTCCAACCCAGTGTTTCTTTTGTCGATTTTTGGGATGTAGCCAACGCGACAAATGATCCATGAGGAGATATACACACATTTGGCTACTAGCTAAATATGAAAGTAATTTTTTTAGAACATCCTTCCATCTTTTTTGCTATATATAGCCAGCCAAAAAAAAGGGGCTGATTCCAACCAGAGTTTTTTGGTGGTGAATGTTTGCATTGTGGCAACAAAAAATAATACTCTAGTGCATATTGAACATATGGTTTTTAAAAAAAGAATACACAAAAGTGCCATATTTTGAGGAAATAAAGTTAGAAGTTGCCACATTTTAGATAGTGAGTTCCTATGGGTTGCCAAAACTAGGCCAGATTCTAGAAAAGTTTCACTCTCTTTTTTGACCTTTATATAAATTTGGTCATCTAATATTTTTGGAAGTTCAATTTCAATTTCAAATTTTGGGGATGAAAATGATTATTTTTTAAGAACCATGTACAACAAACAAAAGGAATTTCTAAAAATATTGGCATATTGGTTGTGAAGAATCATTTACTCATGCAATTTGTGAAAAGTCCATGGTTGAAGCATCTTGTCATACATTTATGTCTTTGAGTGGTGTTCCTTTCTAGAAAGATATTTTTCACAAATAATTTTATTTGAATTGGTGGAGAAATGCAAATTATTATGTCTTGCCATCCTTTGTAGAATACAATTTTACAACAATTAGTAATTCATGGCTAGTAAAAATTTGGGTTTGGAAGAAAGCTTCATTAACACTTGTTTGGCCATGCTTTCAATATGCTACAACAAATGAAAAAAAATTCAAAAATCACTAGAATGTTTATATTAAGTTTGCATGATCATATTTACAAAAATGCATAACTTGGTAAAAAAAAATAGAAATGACAAACAATAGCGGAATAAAACCTATGTTGATGAATGCCTTTGTTTAAAAAAATCAACGCACCAATTAAAACAAGGTAAATTACAATTGTTAACATGAAAATATTTTGGCAACTTGAATTTCTTTTTCGTTGTTGTGATTTGGAATAGGGTATAAATGAAATAAATCAACAAATTTATTACCTTTTCTAAAACTTGAAAATTACATATAAAATATCAACAAACCCACCATAAAATTATTATATTTTGAATTTTTTAAAAATGGTTCTTCATTGTTGTGCATTAATTTTCAAATTTCAAATCGTAAAAATAGGTTTTTTATAGTTTTTAAAAAATGTTAGTAGTTTTTGTAATTTATTTTTTGCAATGGCACTATGAGAAATCATGTCCAAAACAAATAGACTTCCCTATAACTAAAGTTGCAAAAAAATTAATATATAATTATGTTACAATTGTCCTATGGAAATATGGGGTATTAATAAATACAATGTCACGTCAAAAAATTAAGGAGTTATACTATAGCTACAAGTTAGTTGCAAAATGGACATCTATATAATAAAATGTAAACACCGCACATATAGTTGTAATCAACAATGTTTGATTTTGTTGGTAAGTTGCACTTTGGTGACATCTGACAACTGCACTATAATTAAAGTAAATGTAACACACAATCAACAATTATTTTGCAATTAGTGTACAACCTTGACACATATGATCATGCCATGTGTATGCATTTTCACCACCCATTAAATATGACACTTTCAACTTGTTTATAACTAGTTGCCAACTATGATTCTCATTGATACAACTAATTGTGCCATAAGTTGCCATTATATAAGTATTACTTTTTCGTTATTTTGTAATTATTGTTCAATTTTTTTATTATTAATTTTCATTACATTACAATTCACAACATCATGTCACCCTCTAGACCTATTAGATCATATAATTCATTAAAGGTGAAAATTTGTTTTTGAAATGAAATCAAAAGCAATGTATATATTGTATTACAAATTCAATTGAAGTGTACAAATGAATTTGCTTTCATATACTTTGATGTTTTATACCTTAAATGTGTATTGTTTCATTAACAAAGGCTAATCCTTCAAGCTGATCATGGGCGACCTATGCCTATTATAAAGAAATTCAAAATCAATCAAAATGATTTTTTTCCCCCTTCTAACAACTAATATTTATTAAACATGTAAACCAAAATAACTAAATCAACCAAGCCAACATGTGGACAACTAGTATACAATTAGATTTCAACTTGGAATTTGAAATTTGAAAATATGAAAATTTCAAATGACAAATGACACATTGTAATACATTCCCCCTTTGCATCTACGCTTATTGTTAAGAAACCCAACACCAAAATGTGATAACATGACATGGTCTTTTGGACTAGACTAACATCCATGACTAAAAAAACAATTGAGGTAGTTATGTGTAATTATGAAATTAAATATTGAAAAAATAAAAATATTATATTTGAATTTCTAGCAAATTTCAAAATATTTTTAATATTTTGACATATGAAATTAAAAAAATTTCCTAACCAACTAGGTATTTACCCTTGGTGTCTTTCCTATTTATTGTTATCCTATGTTAATATCTATGTAGCCTAAGGTATTAATAAGTTACCCTAGGTTATTTTTAAGTTAATATAAGTTACCATAGGCTAGGTTTGTAGGCTACTCTCAAATGGACCAATGGTTATTTTTTACTATTATAGTATATTCCACCCTAAGGTATTCAAGGCTATTTTATTTTAGTTTATTTTAGACTATTCTAAGCTATTCCACCTTAAGGTAGTTTTAACTATTCTTCCATATGTTATTTTGGGCCATTTTATTTTAAACTATTTTTGGTTATTCTAAAGTATTCCACTCTTGGGTCCATTCATGATTGGTGTACCAAAAAAATTTGATTTATGTCTAAAATACATGTTCATTGGGTGAACTTGATGAAAACATAAATCATACAAAAATTTCAAAGTCTTGAATTTTGAAAGAAAGGGTTACCAAAAAAAAGATTCATTTAACCATTTGGGGGAAAAAAAAAAGTTCAATGGGTTCAGAATGTCTAACTTTAAGTGTAGGTCACATGTGTAAGAAATAATCCTGCCAAAAAACATGTTTGGTTGTCCATTGAAATTCGTTTTGTGATTTTTTGGGATTTTATGCAATTCTAATTATAAACCAAAATATTGATACATAATTATGTATGCATGTGAAAAATCACCATTTTTGCACAACTTATCTTAAATTGGACTATTCAATTTTTTTCATGTAAATGTTATTTACAAAAAGTTTTTTTAGAAAAGCCATGGAGTTTTTTTTCATTTTTTGGAACCCCAACCTTGAATAGGCCCCCATGATTATTCAAGGTTATTTTTGAATATTTTATGTTAATCCACCCTACATTATTATTTTTTATTTAAAAAATTCCACACTATGTAATTTTAAGTTTTTCTGCTTTGGGCTATTATACTATTATCAATGAATTTACGTTACTTCAACCTAAACTATTTTAACTAGTTTATTTTAAGTTATTATATCTAAGGTTCTTTTATTAGTATTTTGGGTTATTCCACTTTAAGTTGTTATATATTATTCCACCTTAAATTATTTTAAGTTATTTTGACCAACTTTTAGCCTATGGTGTAATAATTTTAAAATAAACTACAATAGTCTAGGGTATAATTTCTTAAAATATGATAAAACAAAATGACTGTGAATAGCCTTGAATAACCTAGGTTGGAATAATTTCAAATAACGTAAAATAGCTTAAGGTATTTAAAGGAACATTATATATATATATATATATTATAGTGAATTATTTTAATTAATAGTGAATCATGTTAACTAGTAATGGAAAATGATGATTACATAATAACTTTATAGTGACATAACTTTAACCAAGTGAAATGATTAAGGTGGGATGAACCTATTCCATTTTAAAGTTCCCATATTGATTTAGGTTAATGAATTACACCCCACTTTTGTACTAATGTCACATGGTGTTTTATTAAACTTGAATTGTGATTACGAATGATAGTTGCAAATGTACATGTTCTTATACATCACTTGTACATTTTGTTTTATTTTACATTTTGTGTTGTAGCCAATGTTACAACGATCATTACTACAAAATGTGGGTGTAATTCATTAATCCTTGTTTAGTGACCAGTGGATCCATTGTCCATGCTCAATCAAAATCAAGTGGATTCACTCAAGATCGAATGAAATCACATAATGAACAAGGACACATTTTTTCACGTGGATCGACATAAAGGCTACAAGATTAATATGAAAATAAAAATTCTTAATTTTTAAAATATATTTTTGGCTACCTACTTGAACCATGTATACAAATTTAATGATTTTTTAAAAAAATTATTCAAAGTGTGGCTATTGAAAATTTCAAAAATATATATTTAAAATTAAAAGTGATTTTAATTTGTAATATAATAAGGGCTATATATAGCTAACAAAAAAAAAGTTGGTTCAAATGATGATGGTTAAGGATTTAAAATTGCTACAAATACACACAAAAATGTGCATTTAGCCCTTTTTGTAAATAGTTCAAGATATGTAGAAAAAAAAATTGCTAACTAATTCTAACAATTTCCATCAAGGCCATAATAGTTTTTTGTCAGATTTACATACAAGCCTATTCAACATTCTGTATATGAATGTCTTAACATTATAACAATGTCTCAATACATATATGGTTGAAAACATAAAGTCAAGGAACATGACCATCATGAACAACACATTATATAAGTTTCAATAACAAATTAAAAAATTCAAATACTAATTAATGTTTAATTGTAGTACTCAAATTAAGGTTACACAAAAATGAAAAAATTCCACCTTGACATCATTAAAATAGCAATAAAGCTAATTGACAAACTGAAAAAAAAATTTCTTTGAGAATTTAATTACACCTACGGCATGCACAAATGGGTGGACCAATTTGCGTGTCATGTAAGCCAATTATGCCTTGTGGTTGCATTGTATGCCCATGTTGTTTTATAGATCTTGAAATTTATTAAAATGAACTTGGTTTAAAGATATTAATTTGAATATTAACATGATGCACAAAATCATTTTACAAATTTTAGAAAAATCGTAAAAGTCATGGACTTTTAAACTCAAAATTCATGGATTATACTTCTAATTACCATTTCTTTGTGGAATATGATACGGTCAATCGATTGATGGGGTTGTGTTAAGGACTTGAAATTAATAAAATATCATAATAAAGAGGCTAAGGGTAAAAAAAATAAAATTGAATTCTAGGATTATACTTATGGACTTTTGAATGGGCTAATAAGGAACATTTTTAAAATATAAGTCCATAACATATTGGAGGAAGATTTGTTTTATGGTATATTTGTTTAAGCCTTACATGCTTAAAGAAAGAAAAACTTTAAATCAAACATTAACGATATGGAAGAATATAGAGGAAATCAATGTAAACTAATTGTAATTTCCAAAATCTGGTCAGGATTTTGAATACATAGGGTCTTTGGATCTGTGGCAAATTGGTCCACCCATTTGTGCACCTACCCCTACCAGTGTCCTACTATTTGAATTTGCAAATTCTAATGGGGCTTCAAAATCGAATGCCCTTTCATGTGTTTCAATGCATTCATCATACATGTTTTGCCATGACTTGTTGACTTCTAGGCCCTTTTGTGAAGTTCAACAACCTTCCACCACAATGTTTTGGAGTCATTCCAAAAAAAGATTTGTTTCACTTGTGACAAGAAAAACAAAGATTCATCAAACTCATGTAACGGGTACCAAAAATTGGCAAGAAAAGATTTTACATCATCTTGTTTATAAGTTGGGTTCATTCTATTATCAATCCCATTCTTCATCAATTACATCAAAATAAAGTAATGGGTGAAAAAATTGAACCATAATCTAATTGCAATGTCTCCTTTGAGGTCCCAACATACTAGATCACTTTGAGCACATCATCCTCACCCTTCTAGGATTGTTGGAAAACAAATGCAACATCACAATCAAATGTTACCATCAAGCTATTTTGGTCATTGTTAACTTAAAAATGGTTTCCATACGCCTTCAACTTGGTATACCTCAATGTTGCACAAAACTTGGGGGATTTGAGAGGTAGACAAGATCTAGGTCAATAGTCATATAAAATCCTCCAACTTGTAATTGATGGCCAAAGATTGCATTCCTCACATACTTTGCCATTTCAACAACCTCTCCAAGGTGGGTTGGAAATGCCACTAGTGTATCACATGTAACATAATTTGATACCCATGTGTGTTCAAATTAAATAAGCTTTTTCATCTTCAATTTGCACCTTATCATCCTTATATGTATATAATATTGGTGCACCAAACTCATGTATGTAACTATGTAGGGAAGCCTATTCGACTTTAAGCATAAAAAACAAACATATGTATTCAACATAAGTTGAAAACACAACTAAAATAAACTAGTGCACCATGAAGGATGGATGTTAAATAGTTTGTAAATAGTTTTTCAAGCTAGGTTCCAATTCCTTAGCTAATGATGATGGTTAGCTTAGTTGATAATATACTATAGCCATTACCCATGTATAAAGTATAAACCATATACTACCTAATAATACCTTATTTTCTTAGTAGAACTTACTTTTTGGAGGTGGATTACCAAGGTGAAACCAAATAATAGTTCCATTAATGTTCGTCCACACTTGAATCTTAATGGGCATCCAATGCATGCATTAGTATGGACATGTGTGTTGGTTCAATCTAGGTGTCAAAGCACAACATTCACAAAAATCTAGATTACCAATGAATGTCCAAACAAAAAATGAGCATTAGCTACAATGCAAAATTAAAGGAATTGGACTAGAAAAAATTCAGTGTATATAGCACCCACCAAGTCTCTTGAAAAATATTTTTAAAAATTAAAAAACCAGGCCAAATCTTGTAAATTCTTCTAAAATTTAGACCCAATGGGTCTTAAAAAAACCTAAAAACTACCCAACATTATTTCATATCTATTTAAATTTGTATAGTTGGTCAAACAAGGTCAATTATTTCAACATGATTATTAGTTGTGTAGTATAATTATAGTCATGTGATCCTAATTAAATGGCTATGGTAAAAAAAAGGTAGTGAATCATATTCAAATATGATTACATAATTACAATTGGATAGTAATCACAAGTTGTTTAGTCATGAGAACCATGTTTTAGCATAATATTTATCTACTTCTAAAAAATCACTTTGAAATGAAAAGAAATCACGTATGTGAATAGGGCAGTATGGTTTTTTTTTTCCAATTATTTTTTTAATGAACGTGGCATGGAATCAAAAATATGAATGCTTTTGCATCACAAAATGACTTCAAATTGTATGTGACATAAACCATTTCACATATACAATGTACACATTTTAGATATGGTTTGGAAGGGAAAGACATTAATACCCTTTAATGAGCTTTGTTTGGGTGTCAATGTAGCACGTTGCATGGAGTTTTACTCCATTCTATTGGTTTGATTGGTTTAAATGTTTAAATTTCAAAAAAAAATTAGCGCAAAAAAAAATGTTGTTCACATGTACCTTTGCCTTCTACTAAGAGGTGTTGGGATCAAAAGTGGTGTGGTACAACACAATGTACCAAAAAAAGGAAAAAAATCTCTTTTGTTCTACATGGTATATAGAACATGCAAGGCGCAAAACCCATCATGACAAGGCCCAAAAAAGGCACAAAATGACAAGTAAAAAAAGAATGATTAGGGGGTATTTAGTGTCTTGCATAGGAAGGTAGTTGGAAGGTTTCATTTCAATTCCAGTTTGAGCACAAGTTGTACATATAGTCCACTTATGTTATTGTTACCCAAAATTTTGTAATAGGTATCCTAACAAGTTATTGGACCTAATAGGTGATAAAATCTAACCGATTACAGAACTTGACAGGTAGCATTATACCATGTTAGTAGATGGGTTGATAGGTAGTTAGTCAATCAATAGTTGAAGAACAAGTGGTCGGTAGAACAAATAGTTTGTTGGATAGGTGGTTAAACATGCATATTTAAATTTTTTTTTGGAACTATTAGTGTTTATATTGGTTAGTTACTATTTAAATGGTCTATTCAAGTTGTTTAAGTTTTGAATTAACTTGTATATAACTAGGAAGAAAGATTTGATTTGTGACGAACTTTTGATTTCTATGTTTGCTCACTTTGAAGAATGAAACATTTTATTTTTCATTAGTAGTGTTTTTCTTGAAATTTTTGGCAATCTGAGTACATGTAGCTTTAGGAGTTGTACACAAGATTTAGATTTTTAGTTTGAATGTACTTAAAATGAAGTATTTTCAAAACTTGTTGATGAGAAAATTAGAAGTCAAAAACCTTGATGGGAATATGGAAAAAAGGTGATGGCATGATAAGGTGGCTCACTTTTGGAATCATATTCATATTTTTGAAGGGTAAATTTTGTTTAAAATGGATGTGGTGAAATGTATGTTTCAATTTATTAATTGATAAATGATTTAAAATTTATAACTTGATTATGAAACTAAAAATATAATTGTTTTTGAAAATGTTACCCCTATTGTTAATTATGGACTTTTGACGGGATAATGTATGGACTGCTTTCTTGATTGCAATGGTATAACATCAATGTATTCATAGTAAATTTCAATTTAATTGATTTTTAGTGACTAAGTATAGGTTGAAGAATGGAATAATAACATATATATGGGACTATTTTCTTGAAAACCTTAGCAAATATTTTTTTATGGAATTTTAAATGGTTAAAATTTTATTTTATTTTTTAAAGTCCTTATGAGTTACAAATTATTTTTTCTTTCAATTTTTTTGTTCTAAAAGTGTTTGATTATGAAATATCTAAAAAGGCCATTATTCATATGGACTTTATAAAACATTTTTCCAATTATTATGATTTTAAAAAACTTGTATTTATTAGAAAAACTAGTGTCATCATCATTTTATTTAAGTTTTAAAATGGAATATGAATGTTCACAAATGGATGAACATCAACTTATAAATGATTATAATCATAAGTTATGATAAATAAGTAACCATGTTCCTTAACAAACTTTTTATGGACTCCTATGGAATGGAACATCTACCTAACATGAGCCACCATACCATGCATTCACCCAAAAACCCATTAACAACTACATTCACATTTGGTGGTAAGTCATCCATAATTCAATGTTAAGGATTTTGAAAAAAATGTTGGATTTAGATTTTAAAAATTTAATTAACACAAAAGCTGATGTGGCTACTTGCATGGCAAGTGGCCTTAATTCAATGTTAACTCAATGTTAAATGAATGATTTAACTTTAAACCAAATCTTCAAAAAAACCTAAATTTTAGGGGGGGAAAATGATTTTAGGTTGCAACACAAAAAGGTGACATAACTTAGTTTTTGCATTGGGAACACATGTTCTCTGATCTCTAACAGGTTCCCATGTTCCCAAAGTTTGTTCCTTTTAAATGTTCTTTAAAAGCACATCCTTGTTGTTTAACATAATCACCCCAACCCAAAAAACGTTCCTTTTATGCTTGCACACCTCTCTAGCAATAAGGTTTTAACTGCAATAAAACACATAAATGAACATCCAAGGACATTTTCAACACTATTTTATCAAGCTATGACAAATCCAAAAATAGAATGTAAGCAATCTACCCTTGCAATTGAATTTTTGATTTTGCAAACACATGATACGTAATTTTTTTTAAAAATTTGAAAACTTGTAAACATTTCAACAAAAGAAGCTGAATTTGAAATTTTTTAAAAAATCATTGAAAGAACATGTGTGAAATGAAAATATTACTTCTTTTTTTGTAGTATTTTTTGTTACAATAGAAACAAACACTAATATGCTTCTTGATTTGGAATCCTTGCAAATAAAAATAGAAGCATTAGGAAATTTAAAAACATAAAACAAATTGAAACAAAAGGGCATAAATTCATACATGATTTCTATTACACTTTTTGATGCCATGGATGGTCTAGTTGATATGATAAGCTTATTGGAAAACCTATATACATAAGCATAAAGAATCAAATGTTGATAATTTAACATTTGTATTTTATGTTGTTGTTTGTTGTAGTTGATCAAACTGCAAATGCAGAACCATCAAATGATGTAGCACCAAGTGATGAAGTAGTTGGGCTAAACAAAAAAAAGACATTGGCAACCAACCAAACTTTTGAGAGTTTGGAAATTCAAACTAAAAAGCCATGACAACCCAATTGGGAGGTTGTTGAAGTTTTAAATTAGATTAAAGTTAAAGTGAAAGGAGCACCTTGCAAATTTGGACAAGGTAGATGGTTGAGACATGTTCAGGACAATGATGACAAAATGGAGATGGATCTTAGCATATGTCCTGGAAGTAGGTTACTCCACACACATGAGGAATGGCCTTGCTTTTAAAAATAAGTGGCCCGTTCCATATCTATAGAGTTTTTAAAAATCTATGATTACAATGGACTAGCACATGGCACAATGAAGACTATTGGAATATGAATGTTCAAGAAAAAATTGGATTTAGTCTTCTTTAGAACTTTTCTTATACCTTGTATGACATTGTTATGGAGTTTTTGGGTGGTTGACCCATCTTTGAACCGCCACACATGATTGATTTGATGGACGGTGGAAATAACTTTTTCAAACAAGTTGGAAACCTATAAGACCGATCAACATCATTGATGATTCATTGCCTCCAAATTTGCAAATAAAATATGAAAATTTCAATGGGATAGAGGGTGTTATGATAATGGAATTGCCAACATAGATGAAGCTTGGATGCAATATGAGGAACCTCTAGTCACACCCCTTCCATCCCAATTTAGGAGTTGCATAGATCCCATTGCCCTAGTGTAGGTACCAATAATGAACACAATCCTAATCAGGCCAAAGAATTTTTTAGAAGCAACAATTATTCCATTACATAACACAAGGTCAAATCCTCCAACTCCAAATTATGTGAATAAAGTAGGTGGTAACAAGGTTGCAAGACACTGTTCAGTAGGGAGTATGAATGTGAAGAGAAGTTATTCATCAGCGCATAAAACAATGGTTAAAGTAATAGAGAAGGGCATCAAAGTGTTTACAAATTCAATTGATCGCATACACAATAGTAGTGTGTTAATGGAGGAGAAATGAACAAGCTTGTTTGAAAAACAATTGTAGAACCAAGAGAACATGGTATGAGCTATTACTTTTTTGGCTAAATCAATGAATTTGGCTTTTGCTAGAGTTGCACATAACAACAACAACAACAATAGTAACCTGACGAAAGATCTTAAAGACAATAATACAATCATTAATTAATGATTTGACTACAAAGGAAAAAACAATGCAAATATTTAAAACTTTGATTAAGCTGCAAATTGAAGGTACACATGTGAACTCCTACGTGAAATTTCATTGCATGCCAAGATAAAGAGTGAGTTCCCTCTTCAATAACTTTCTAGAGAAATTTTGGCTTTGGGATTACCAATTAGATCATCATGCTTGGGATCAAGGACTAATGTGTGAAAGTCTTGAGGTTGATGAGTACTTCTTCCTTCTTATAATTCAATGATGCACATTAATCACTCAATGCTAGCCTCACTTTCATCTTTTAACAAATTATGAAACATACAACAATAAGAAAACACATTAAGGATAGAAGAAACTTGCAAATCTGAATTTTGTAATAATGCCCTAAATTTCCTTTTAAGAATTCCAAATGCATTTTCCACTATAGACCGCCCTTGCTTATGTTTTCTATTATAGAATAGTTCCAATATTATATGCGTTCCTTCTTCTTTAAATGGTGTCATGATCCAAGTATTTATAAAAGGATAATTTTTATCTCCTATCAAGTAAGGTGGGGTGCCGTTTCCACAACCTTTACTTAGATCAAACAAACCTTTATATTGAACATGCCTATATAATTTAAATTTGTGTAAAATTCTTGAATCATTAACATTCCTTGAAAGATCTACAAAAAAATTGTAAATCTTTTTTTACAATCAACAACAACATGAGAACTATGGAATACCCTCCTATTTTGTGACAAAAATAATCTTTTGGAAAATAAATAGGTTTAGAGATAGAGATATGAGTCTCATCAATTGCACCTTGAATTGAAGGTAAGCCACACCATTGCTTAAATTCTTCCATCACAATTTGCATGTCAACTCCTACTAGCTAGGTTATCAATTTCTTAAAGGAATAGTTTATTGCTACAACAAATTCATGCAACACCAAACAAACAATGGACTTCCCCATTGAAAACATCTCGCTACATAGACAAGGAAATTGACTCCATGTGCGAGCTTATAAATGGAACAACAAATTCTTATCTCAACATGAATGGAATTCCGGTACCTTGTGTTTTTTTTGTCAAGAATAGGTCTCAAGTTCTTGATGATCTTGAAAAGGGTGCACTTTGACATTCTGAAATTCTCCATCCAACAATCATCTTCAAACCTAGTTAATAAAAATCTAAAGAACTAGGTTGTACTTTTCGGCTTCACCTAGTCATCTAAATCCTATGATTTGAATTGAAATGCATGAAATGAATATTGTTTATAGAAAGAAGAAACATGTTTTCTTGAAGTTTTCATCCATAATGTGAAATGTCATCAAACAACCCATCATGAACAAAACTCTAACTTGCTCCTCATCCATGGGTTGTAACAAAAATAATAATAATGAAAAAGAAAGTTGAATGAATTTATTTGAGCCAGAAAGAACACCAAAGTTGTAAAAAGTAATCACAAAACCCAACACAAATGTGACAACATTGAAAACAAAATATGAGACAAAAGTAAGAAGCTTGGAGAAACGAATAGGATAATCGACCAAAAAAAAAAAAAACATAATTTTAAAACTCCAAAACTTGAAATTTCAAAAAAAAATCTAGTACAATTTTTCATGCAACTTGCAAACAACATGAAGTGAAGCAACAAAAAGAAAACAATTTTGTTAAAAATGCAAAAAATGCCTAGAGCTTGAAAGTGGTGATGGTACTGAGTTTGAACATGCCAACATCAATAGAATAATGAAAGCAAGAATTACAAGCACAAGACTTCAGAGAGTAAAGAAATATCAAGCATGAGTATTGAATGTGAGAGAATGATGCAAAGAACAAGTGATGGTGTGAGAGGAAAAGGAGAGCAAGCAATGGTGTGAGAGGAAGGAGGAGCTTCCAAAGTTGAAAAGAGAAAAAAAGGAAGAGTGTAAAGGGAAGAAGATGAGAAAGGACCATGTTTTAAAAGGTAGGTATATTCCCTTTGCATTTTAAGAATAGGCATGTATGAACATGATCATGCTAACCTAGTGATGTTAGGTAATTTTCATCTTAACATTGTAGGTGCCATCATATGTGTGAATACCTACCCTTGGTGTTAGGTAGCATCATCGTTTGTGCTAGCATAGACCTAACCATTAGGTTATTCTTAATGGTTCTATTAGTGTAGAGGCATTTTGGCACTAGAGTCCTTAACACCATGTTGGCATGTAACTTTAATGAGAAACCACTTGGGGACCAACCAAACAACAGACCCAATACCTTAAATTGGCCAACAAGAGTGTTGGGGAGTTATGGAATACCACAAGAAACCCTCAACAATTCTTAAACTAGTTTTTAACTTGAATGGTGAAACATGGTAACATCTATCCATTACAGGAACCAACACATCATAATATCAATTGGATGCATTTAAAAATATTGAATAATTTTTTTAAATTAACCTTCCTAATTTTGAATGCTAGATTTTTCTGATACTTGGGAAGTGGGAGGCGTTAACCATGCTTTGACCTTTTTTGTACTATGTTGCCAACTTTCTAAAGCTTGAAATTGAAAACAAAAAAAAAAAAAAAAA
>Ga0116229_10000863_pt1 | contig 44573 bp, 26 predicted proteins | sample S1TSphgellanicum_3_FD_87313 | JGI IMG/M metagenome (GOLD analysis project Ga0116229, IMG submission 87313) | Host-associated microbial communities from peat moss isolated from Minnesota, USA - S1T2_Fc - Sphagnum magellanicum MG | ecosystem: Host-associated > Plants > Peat moss > Unclassified...
AATTCAGGAGAGCCTGGAGGATTGCTGGTTGCTGATTATCTTCCGCTGCGTTAGCAACTACAGGAAGGCAGCTCCTTGATCTGAGGGGAGGAGGACAAAGGAAGGTTAGGTATGGAAGAAGGAAAGGGACAGAAGGTGATCTGAGTCTGTAGAGTCATGCGTCAAAGTGAGGTTAGTAGGAATTATGGTAATGTGTATTTGGAAGCATTGGATGTGCACCTACATTTGGGAATTAGCAGAGCTAAGGGTGCAGAAGCTATGGACTTTGATTAGGAAATTGTAAGTCTATCTATACAGACAAGAGGAGTCATCTTCATTGATCTGAAGGGAAATTCAATAGAAGTTGTGAGGGTGTTCTATGAGCCTTCCTTTTTGGTTACACTCTAACAAGTTCATTTTAGGTGAAAACACACTACGGGGAGTCAATTTGGACATTTTCACAACAAGTACAATAATATACACCTTTTAAAAATGTGTTGCATTTAATTTTGGATTTTTTTTTTATGTTTGGATTTTCACAAATTTAATTATCTTTAATATTATTTGAAAAAAGATATAAATTTTATGGTATACATATTATAAAAAAGCTAATTTCTTGTTTTATATTGCAATAGGCTTTGGTTTGAATTAATCATTCCAGAAAATTTTGAAATGAAATTTTTTTTTTAATTTCATCTCATATTTTTTGTCATCTTCCATTTGAAAGTGATTGTTTGTTAAATTTTTAATCTATTGCATACTTACAATTCATGCCTTGAAAAAAGATTCATTTGTGATATTATATGTCATAATTATCACATGGTTCACAAACTTAATCTCATCATATAGAATCACAATGTTTAGTAATAGCTACAAATTTCATAAAATTTAAAAATCATCTTAATCATTTTTGGAACATTTTTTCATTTTTTCAATACATTGTTGTTATGAACACAAAGATTATGAAAACATAAGGTTTTTCAAAGTAAACAAAAAGTAAACAAATTGTGGCAAAAACAAGCTAAAATCTAATTTCAAATAGAAACATAAACATCAAAGAAGATAATAACATGACTACAGAAGATAAAAGTGCAAAGAAAATTTTGATAACCAATGAAATTATAAATATGGAATGAAATTAATAAGGCTATGGTGTAAGATCATACTTGAAACTAGTGTTGAACATATTGTGACTAATGGGGGTCTCATTTCTATTTATACCCGTTTGAGGGCTTTGTTTGAAAAAGCTTCCATTTACCCATTGTTCAAAAAACATTTGTGAAAATGTTTTTAATTAGGAGTGAACTATGAATGAACTAGGAGTGAATTATGAATGAACTAAAAGTCAACTATGAATAAATTACAAATAAATTACAAATGAACTCTAACCGAACTAAAAGTTATGTTAATGATGGTGATGCCCATCAATGCTAACATCCATGACATCACTTCCTCCTTTAGTAATGAATTTTACAAAAAGTGACCTTAGGCTTACTTGGATATCATCAATGAAATTTTTTCACCTTTTCAAAGGCATTTGAAAGATATCAAGCTAGCTCCCATGTTCATTCATTAACATCATAAGGTCACCAATGGATGAAATATTGCAAGTAATAGTTTGGTATCCTAGAATAGAAAATCTCTTGTACTTCATATTTTTGTTCATCATTGATTTCCATAAATGGAGGTGGCTTAGGGACTCTTTTCGGAATAGTGAACACATGATAGGGTTCCAACATTAATGAAACACCAAATACAAAATGGATTTTCATGCATTCAAGAAATTTGAATTGGAGAGCCATTACATTGATTTGCTTCACAATGATGAATGGACTAAGTCTTTAATAATCCAATTTTTTTGAAGGTCATGTTTTCTTGATTTTTTTTATTGAAGTCAAATTTGGTCTCTAACCTTGAAGCTTGGTTTTTCCTTATGATGTTCTCAAACATTTTTTTTATACTTCACATTTCTTCAAGGTTAAACACAAGTTGTGCCCAAATGTCCATCAACCACATGATGTGATCTTTAATTACAATATGAACATTATTTTGTTCACACCCTAAATATCAAATTTAAAGTGCAAACCATGATTTGCAAACATAGGCATATGTTATGTCAATGATTGCACCATATTATTATAAGCAAATTTCACCATGGACAAGAGGTCTAACTAATCATTTTGATGATAATTGCTTATAAATTGCGAATACTGCTCTAAAACTTGGTTGACCCATTCTATTTGCCTATCCATCTAAGGTGGAAAACTAATAACAACTTCGTTTTCATGCTTAAAAGATCAAAAAACCTCAAAAAACTTGGATGTAAATTAAAGTCCATGATTAGAATTATATCTTTATGGGAGCAAAATATCCAAAAAACATGATTCAAAAATAATTTGGGTGTTTTTTTGTTAGTTATTATTTTGATACAAGCACTTTTAGAAATATTGTATTATGTAACCATTCAATTTGCAATTACATGTGACTATTCATCATTTGTAACTATCGTTTATCATTTTTACAATTAGTAACCATCTTCTTAATTCTATTATTATTTTTGTGACTATAAAACGAATACTAAATTGTATATCCTTTGATATTGAACAACTTTCGGGTTTTTCATCCAAGAATAAACCCTTGTGTTCATTTAATCACAAAATTAGTTGTAATTTGATTACTTCTTGTGATGTGCCTATACATTTTATGTACACTAGGGCATTTTGAACTACATTAAAAGTATATTTAACTTGTAATCAAGGTATATTAAGCATATATTAAGCTTATTTAACATATTTAACCTATATTCAACGTATATTAAACACATATTAATTAGAAATATGAACATATTATAATACTAAAACATTCTTCTTTTTATATTATGGTTTGCTGACAAATATACCATGTTTACTTTTAAAAAATGAACCATCTTCGCCAAATGATCCACCACCACCAAAATGAAGTCATATGAATTGGAAGGTGGAAGATTTATGATGAAATCCATGGAGATTGAAAACCATGACAATACAAGGATTAGTTGTGGTTGAAGGAGTCCATGAAAATGATGATAAAAATTGTTTGTTTGGGCACAAACATCACAAATTCTTACAAATTCCTTCACATACTTCCAAAGTTGTGGTCATTAGTAGTCTTGAAATACTAACTCCATGATCTTTTTGAATCTAAAATGGTTTGTAACCAAATTGTTATACATGACCTAGAAAAATTAGAATTGAACAAGGCCATTAGGTAATTATGCCAAAACATGGCAAATATGACTACATCTATGACTAGATTTCCAATTGTAAGTGACATATTTAATTACATGATTATATAGTTCAATCAAACACATTATTTTGACTTTTAGTCACTTTTTTTCCTTGTTCATAAATGTTATTCTTGGTGTGTTGCCTATAGTCATATTTAACAAATGATCATTCATCCTTTCCTATTGGATTATTATATTAAAATTTTCAATATATAATGTGTTTTCAATATTTCCAACAATTTGTTTAATGACACATGTCCAATTGATTTGATGCCATGTGTTGAAATTTAAGTGGGTTTAGGGTGAAGTAGGATTAAGGTTTTCATCCACATGTCATAGGTTGTGAGAATTATTTTGACAAATCAAAAAATGGAATGTTTCATGTTGACACTACCACATGTTTTTGAAAATGTAATGAGGATTAGGTCTAGATGGACAAATTGATACATGTCAACATCAGGTGTTGCCACACATCAAGTAAATATTGTGTGATTTGATTAATACTAGCTATAGGTTTGGGTTTATAAATTATGAAGGCTTGGGATTAGGCTTCGATAAGGTTGGGGCTAAGTCTAGGGTAAGGTTTGGGAAAGGTTTAGTTCAAGTTTGAAATAGGTTTGAAAAAGGCATGGTTCAAGTTCAAGATTGGTTGGGGAAAAGCTTGGTTCAAATTTGAAATTAGTTTGCGAAAAATTCAATTCAAGTTCAAGATTGGTTTGGTAGAGGTTTAGTTCATATTCAAATGAAGTTTGGGATAGGTTCAATGTAGGTTTGTTTTAGGATTGGGGTGGACTAGGGCTAGGCTTGGTTCAAGATTGGTTAAGGTTTGGGCTAAGCTTGGGTACAATTAAGGTCAAGTTAAGGATGTTATGTTAGGTTTGGGTTTTTGTTAAATATGAGTTAGGCTAGATCTAGGGTAGGGTAAGGGTTGTATTAAGTGAAGGTTAGGGTATTGTTAAGTTAAATTTAGATTAAAGTCAAATTAGGTCCATATTTGGTATAGGGGTTTTTAGGTTGAAGTTTATGTTTGGTTCAAATTTGGGTTAAAACATGTTAGATTCAGGGTTTTGGGTAAGGTGATTTATGGTTTTTTGTTTTCTTTCTACATATTATAAGTTTCACCACAGTTATCCTTTATTTAATTTATCTTGTGGAAAAAGGATTATAAACACTTACAATGAACATGTATGCCTACAAAAAGTTGGCCAAAACAAGAAGTTTATAAGTGTTGAACAAAAACAAATTGGGTTCTATAAGTCCAAGTTTTTAAATTATGCTTACCAAACAACATTGTACTAAATTACTTTAATTGAATGTTCCACGTAGTAATTATAAGGTGATGCGCTCCCAAGTCCCTGGTTAATCCCTGGTTAGTCCCAAGTCACTGGTTAGTCCCTGGTTAGTCCCAAGTCAGGACTAAGTTACTCAAGTTGTGGAATTGTGGGGGACTTGGGGCACACTCCCACCTCTCAACACTAAAAGGGGTAGAGGGGCGTGCTGAAGCTCCGGGATGGGACTAGGAAGAGTGACAAGCTATTCACTTACTCGAACCTGCATCAAACCAACCAACAAGTTGGTTAGTTCACATTCTGGAACACCCTTGGTGCTAGGACAAGCCATGGGCAACTCTGGACTCACTCGACTCACCACGACCCGGACTTGGGGGAAGCCACCACCTTCCCCCATATAGTATACTATGTGCCTCTCTGCGGCACCCACATCAAAATGGCTTTTGTCCTGGGACTCCCAAGGAGAAGTCCCGAAACTGTCTTGGTTTGGACTCTTCGAAATTTGAGCGATCATAACTTTTTGCTCAGACCTCCAATTGGGATGAAGTCTAAAGCAAAGTTGTAGCTATCCTAAGAGTTTTGCAATGGTGTGTTGCACTCCACCTGCACGCACCAAGGTCGGGTCGATTCCCGACTTTTAGTGGTCAAAAGTCAAATTGCCAGTTTGACTCCCGGCCTTTCTTTTTGCCATAACTTATGCTGAAGATGTCCAAATGGCCAATACAAGGCCATTTTCGACATCTAGACTTCAATAACTTTCCAATAATATAAGGAACACCTCAATGCAAGGTGTTTTGACCCCTGCAATTGAACTCTGAACCTTCAAGAGTCTAAGAGGACTCCCAAGTCCCAACTTTGGGAATGTGAGTTTCATCCTCACACTCTCCCAAGGTAGGGTTGCGACATAAGGTAACTTCATACATGGTTACCATGTGCATCATGAACAACCTTGAAAAACTTGCTTTTGGACAACCAACAAATGGTAGACTAACTTCTATGAAAGCATTTTCCAAAGATGTTTTCATTAATCAAAACTAAAAGTTGAGGGCTTGAAAATAATCGGATATTATTTTAGTTTCAACCATAAATAATGTTGATTAAGGATTAACCTAAATTGAAATCTTCAAACATAAGTCGTGATTAGCAGGGATTTATTGAACTATTGTTAAAATCAAATACCATTGTGTTAATTGACATAAACACCTCCCAAACTTCGATAACCACATAATTAATAAAAATTTCCTTCCTACCAACCTTACTCCCACATATTTTTGTTACTACCATTATAACTTTTTGGTTAACAATTACATTAATTAGCATATTTTCAATGTCAATGTGAAGTTGCACTAACTAATCAAGATGTTCAATATGGTGCATTAACATTGTAACCTGTTACATGGTTTTAAAAGAAAATCCACTGAAATGGGATCATCTAACTTTTTTTTTTAATCCATCTAAAAGGCAAAGTTTTACAACATGGACCTAAAAAAGGTTTGACAAATTCAACCACATAAAAATCTAATTTTTGTGCATTTATATATTATGCAAGGAGGTTGGATAACCCACTTACCTAAATTGAATTTGGCTCCACATAGCTCGACATTACACCATGTACTTTGGTTGCTTTTGGAAGACTAAGAATTATTATTTGGGTTCTACAATCAACCCTACCAAAGCTAAGCATCATACTAGACCACAAGGTGAAAACAAACTATGATGCCCAAAAAATGTTGTCACGAATATATTTTTTGAAATTTTACAACTTTCAATGTCCACAACTTTCAATATTGAAAGAGGTTTTCATAAATTATACTCATAATAAGGTAATTCAATTGCCAAATAATGCAATTTTCAAAGGAAACTATATTTTTTATTAATATTAAATTATTAAAACATATATTTGTTAAGGGAGTACTTACTTATTGTAAATAATTAATTAGTAAATATTTACTTACCTAGTTACTTTCCTAGGATTTACTAGTTAGTTTACATAGTTTTCATCATCATTTGAATTTGAATTGATCATAAGATTGTTTTAAAGTGATCATTTTGACAAGACACTAGATTTTTGGAAAGTATGGAAGAAGAACATGTTTTTTGGAAAAGCTTCAACTCCATAGCTAGTTTTATTGTTTTGATGTTTTTTCCATATTTTGCATGGCAAGAATGAAGTTTTAAACTTAGATATGAGTAAATTTAATTGACCAGAATTTATTAGTATTAATTTCATGATATGATTTAATCCAAATTTTGACCAAAATATAGAATAGGAATTATGTATCTACCATTTGGCACCATTGCAAGGCTTGAATTCATAATGGAATTCAAAGTGTTGTTTATGTCTTATTGCTAAAAAATTTATTTCTAAAAATTGATAGTGAAGTTCAATTTTCATTTATTGCATTTTTCCCAAATCTTGATCATAAATTTTTGTTCAGGAAGCAAATATAAACATAGTAGCTAATTATGATGATTTTGTTATAATGCAAAAGTTTATTCAGATTTGAGTTATAACTTGGAAAAATGACAAATACAATTGTAACTAAAAGTTTGAAGAAATAATTAGGTCAAGTTATAATACACGAATAAGTGGAAAATGGTGCTACCATAAATAGGAATTTGAATGCAAATCATATATATTCACTATTAGAAATTTTGGGTTTTGCAATTGTCATCTATAACTAAAATTCAATTGCATGCGACACATGCAACTTCAAATTTGTGTAGTTGCCTAAGACAAGTTACACATGACATTTAGTTGCATTTGACACTACATATGCAACATGTATATACAGTGTTAATATACATGTTCATCCATACATACCAATCCAAATGTAGTTGCACCTTATGTGCAACTCTTCTTGCAACTATAGTGCAATTAATCAAAACATGACATGTGTTTAAAAATTGGACAACTTGTTTGTGGACATGTGTCACTATGTAATTATTTTTTGTTTTCAAAATTAAAAATTCATTGGATTAATTTTAATCGTTAAAGTTTTTACCACTAGGATGATGACATGTGGCACACCATGGAACGTTCTTGTCATTTGGCACGTGTCCACTTTTAAACACTAGTTACATGTTGACACATGCCAATTCAGGCCCTTCTATTTTTTAATATTAATTAATGAAATATAAGTCGTCCAATTTAAAGTTAATAAGATGTTGACATGTGGTGCTTAGGTAGGTAGGTAATTATTAAACCGTACTAGATAGGTAGGTTTAATTAAATATGTAAATAGGTTGAAAAGTAACTAGGCTTAAGCTATATGGTAGGTTAAGAATAATCCAATGGCACTTCGTCTTTGGTTACAACATAACTATTGCCCCTACTTATATAATGTGCCAAATTGAATTGGAAGCCAAAGGATATCGGATAAAAAATTCCATTGCAAACCTCATGAACCAATTTAGTTACACATTAGATAAAACTTTTGTATTAGAGTATACCAGCCAGGGGAGGGGTATGTTGCTTTTAGTGTCCAAACAAAACGTGAAGCCTTCCTCTTAGTGCATCTAACACATTAAGAATTGTTGAAAATGGATTAAAAATGAGAAAATTATGGGCCCCCAAAGTAAAGGGGGTCAAGAACTCAAAAAAACAAACCATTGAACACTACAAAGGCTAGTTCTTAAACACCCAAAAAGTTCATTTTATGTTTTTTTTTGCTATTAAAGTTGAAACATGATTTGTAAAACTTCAAGTGGTGCTTCTATAACACTTTAAATTGTTTAAAATGAATAAGAAATTATTACTCCTTTTCCTTTGCACTTCAAAGATGATTGTAGGATTTTTTTAATAATTATGATTAATTTATGAAAATAATATTTCAATATTATTATCTAACTTAAACTAGTAATTAGCTTAGGATGTTTGTGTACTTGTAGGTTAATTAATTAGTGTAGCCTATTTACCATAAATATTTGAACATAAGTAATAAATATATATATATATATGGTACTTATTGAATATATATATATAATTGATTATCATTATAATTATAATAAATTTCTAATTAATAATTATGATTATTTATAATAATTTATAATATTATCATATTAATTAATTCCGAATAATTTTTTGTTTCATCAAATTTACATTTTCTGAAAAAAAATCCAAATAAATTAAAATAAAAAACTTTACTTGCCAAAGAAATATTTAAATATATTTGACAAATCAAATTTGAAAACTTGCAATACATATTTAAACCATGGTTTGGTTTAATTTAGCTTAATTTAATTTAGCCATAAATAGTTTAACCTAACTTAATTTAGCCATAAATAGTTTGGTCTAACTTAATTTAGCCATAATTATTTTGGCCTAACATAATTTAACCTTTTTTTTAATTTAATTTTGCCATAATTAATATAGCCTAATTTAATCTAACCATTAATAATTTAGCCTAACTTAATCTAGCCATAACTAGTTTGGCTTAACTGAATTTAACCATGGTTATTTTTTGCTAATTTATTTTAACTTAATTTAGTATAGCCATAATTAATATATCCTAATTTATTTTAGCCATAAATAATTTAGCGTAACTTAGTTTAGCCTAATTTAATTTAGCCATAGTTAATTTAACATAATTTAATTTAGCCATAATTATTTTAGCTTAATAAATTTAACCATGGTTAATTTTAACCATAATTATTTTAGCCTAACTTAATTTAACTATGGTTAATTTAGCCTAATTTAATTTAATTTGGCGATAATTAATTTAATTGGGCTTAATTTAGCTATGGTTAGTTTAACTTGATTTCATTTAGCTTAATTTAGATTAGCCATAATTAGTTTAGCCTAACTTAATTTAGCCGTGATTAATTTGACTTTTTAGTTTATTTAACCTAGGTTAGTTTAGGCTAGCCTAAGTTAACATGAGTTTAACCTTAATACTAGAGGTACATAATATTATTATACATAACCTATGTAGATATATTAAATATATTAATTTAAGTATTATAAATTTTGGCCATTATTTTTATGACATGTGTCCATGTTGTGCACATTTAATTGCACATTAATTACACACACAACCATATGGCCCAAAAATTATACAATACCAAATTTGTAATTGCAAACATGACTAAGATAATTGTAAACAATAGCTAATTGCATGCCAATTGCATAGTGATTAATTGCAAATGACAAGATTTTTAGTAGTGATTAACAATTTACAACATCGACAAGAGTTTCTCAATCAGAACGAAGACATTCATGAACAAAAAAGAGACCTATAAGCCACAAAACCCCTCAAGCAGCATCAATAATTTCTCGTGAAGTGCAAAGTGGTGAAGCATAAAGGCATACCAACAATCTAGAACAAAATTCCAAGAAAGAAAAATGTTAAATTGAAAATGTAGATTCATAGGTTGAATTTAGACGAAGAAGTTGGGAATATGAACCTCGATAGAAAATTGCATTGAAGTTAGTAGGTCTGATGCAACATGATTTTGATGATCCAATTCATGGAGAAGAACAAAGACTCAACATGTTAGAAAAGGAGGAAGTAGTACCAAGGTACAAATCTACTTCACCACCTTACTATCAAGAAGAACATGAGGACGAAGAGCTTGAAAAAAAGAGTTCAAAATTTTCAACCTTGAATTCATTATGTGGTTGAGCAAGAAGCCACAACCCAAGGTATTATAATGTCCAAAGGAGTTGAGCCAGTACTTGTAATTAAACAAGAAATTGTAGTCTTACTAAGAATAGAACTAATAGTAGTAAAAGGTGTACCTATGGGTGTCAAAGTAAGGGATAATGAACCTAGACTTAATTAGTAGAGCAAAAGCATTGTTAGAAGAGTCCCAAGGGATTGGAACAAAAGAATTCATAGTGTGAACAAAGTTCCAAGACCTAACCCTCCACGTTACATATATTACCATCAAATTAGACATTAGATCAATGAATGTCCATTTATTGAAAATAATGTAAGGTAAGGATTTGTTGAACATTTCCAAATTTTGAATCTAGAACTTACAAGAACAAAGGACCATGGAGATTTTGAACTAAAGGATCTATACCATAAGAAGGTCATAATTCCAGATAAACTCAAAGAACAAATTTGAAAAAACAACAGAATAGAAATGAGAATACAAACTATGGTAGATGTAGCACCCATTTCTATAGCTCCTACACCAAATTTGTTCCATCACAACAATGTTGGAAATATGTATGTAGGAACTTTTAATTTCATAGTGGAACCAATAAGATTTGTACAAATTCTATGGCAATGCCCCACTCGATGGTTATAGTTATTCAAACTCCATTTAGAATAGCACTAGCCCATACCATTGTTGGTATGAGGTCCAAACCATAGACTCCAAGGGGAACAAACCTTGTGAATATGCATGCAAAGATAACCAGAAAGGTGGATAAGATTCTTGTTAGACGTCCATCAGATCCAAGAGGAGGATCAAGACCATTAGGACCACCAAGACTTCTAGGACCTTCAAGATATTTTGGATTACCAATGGTGAATCCAAGTAGACCACCATTACCACCAAATAAGCTTTATCATCAACCACTTAACTATCTTGGGCATGTGAAGGATTTTGATCCAAATGTTCATGTTAGAGATTTTAAGGCTGCCATTAGAACAATTGGTGAAATAGAAGAAATTGTTAATATGTTTAGTTTTACCCTCGGAAACATTATATCTAACTAGTTTAATAATTACATGGGAGACTACCCAGATTGTATTTTTGCAAAATTGCAATTAGCTTTTTGTAAACGATTCAAAACAGTTCAGAATGATGAGCAAGTTTATTTGTAGTTAAAGAACATGAAGCAAGAGAAGAATGAAAAGGTGGAGGTTTATTATGAGAGATTATTGAAGTTAGCCAATAGTCTTCAACACATGACAATAAATAGTTTCCTAATTATTGTTTTCAAATCTAAATTACAACCATATCTACATATGGCAACAACAAGCATGAAGAAAGAAACCCTACAGTAGCATAAGGAAGCAGCTTTGGTTTGTGAAAAAGGAATTTTTAAAGTTGAATCAATAAACAATTTGTTAGTACCACAAAATAGTAAGACAATATTAAATCAGAAACCTTATACATTTATAAAGAAAACAGGAATGCATTATACAAATTGTCATAAGACAAATCATAATTTGAAACATGTAAAGTCAAAAAATAAAATAAAAATTATTCTTGTAGTTTTTAAAGTTACCACTCAGCAGATCAAAATACAAAGACCTATGGGGTATTCATGTCATATATGTGATGAGATTAGACATAGAATTACAGATTATCCTAAGTTCAATGACATGTAGAACATGTTTAAAAACAAAGGAATGAAGACTGCAAGGAAACCATATGTGGTGGAACCCAAGGTTGTTAATCATTCAGTTCATGTAATCGATGTCAACATGGCCATCACCAATAACAAGGTTACTAAAGAACAAGTGTTCAAGGATAGAAAGCCAATCAAGAAGTTTACTACTAACTAGGAAGATGTCGTGACGTACAATGTCGTAAGGATGTAAATACGTAGTAAATTCTATTAAACAAAAAGACTAAAACCAGTCAAAGGTATAAACTAATCAACTAAAAAGATATGCATGCACACATATATATACAATGCACAAGGGAGGCTAAGATGAAATTCTCATGTATATTGAATTGCAAAGAAAGAAGAAAATGAAATGTATGTAGACGGTGGCCGTGCAATGGCCGCCGTGAGCATCTAGAAATCCTAACTTATTATGGAGGAAATTCTCCTAACAAAGGAATTCTAGAAAAACTAAAGGGAGAAAGAAAGGGCTGGGCCTTTTATATCGCTGCCAACAAACTGAAACCCTAAGTACCTAATAACGTACAGTCGCCTAAAACCGTACATTAACCCTAAAAGCGCACATGGGCATGCCCATAACTGGCCGTCATGTATGAGGCCATGTACAGGCATGACAAAGAGGAACATAAACTACAGTAATCTTTTGTCAAGATTATATAAGAGATGCAAGCAAAAAACCCACCAAAAAGTCTAAATCAAAAGGAGAAAGCACAATGGAATACAAGTTGGGTAAGATTATTAGAAACTGAGGTATCCACAAAATATGTTCGTTATTCCTAACAACAAAGTTATGTCTATGAAATAGATATTCCAAGATTTCAATAAATAGATGTTAAAAACCACCTATATCCTAAGATTAGGTCAATTGCTAAAAATAGCACTAGATTTTAAGAAATATATGTGGCAAAAACTAATGCCAGAAAAACCTCAAAACAAAATCAAGTTTACCCAAACCAAAACCAGCCTCATACCACCTCAAAATGCCAAATCAAAATATGACCAGACCTTTAGGAATCATTAGAAATTTGAAGATTTAAATACATTACATACCATATATAGCCACATTTTTTATTTTGCAAAATAATGTGGTAAATTCTAATTATTCCATGTTGTTGGGAAGACCTTAGCTCAAAGATGCAAATTAGATTACACATGACTAGGGAACAATGTGATTACTATTCAATGCAATGGAACAATCAGAATAATATTAGTCAACAAAAACTTGGGAGTAGAAACCAAAAGGCCCCAAATACTTGTTTGTTATGACATGATGGAAGGTCTAATAGACGAGGAGGAAGATTTGATCTTTGAAACATAACTAGAATTATTTTCAATTGGCACAATCACTATCTCAGATGAGACAATTTCACTGTTGAGTGTTGGAGTTACAAAAATCAAAATCAATGGAGAATCTGAACCAAAAGAAAGGATATCAGATAAAAAAACAACAGAAGTAATGGCTTTAACAACAAAAATAACAAAATTTAATGTCAAACCAAAAACATCAATGGAAGATAAGGTCTATCTAGAAATTTATTATCATCATAACCAAGCTAATATTGAAGTGGATGAAACACCAACAAAATTCAAGTACAAAACCTTCAGATAGCGAATTGGACCTTGACTAAAGAACATTTTGTTAAGTTGAATCTTGGCATAGAGGCAAATCGATAGTGCATCAAAGCTAATGCACAATTAACAAAGGAGACAATTAAGGAGCTTCAAACCTGAAGGAGTTCAAATATGTGTTTGTTTGTATTTATAAAGATTTGAAAGGCATACCTCTAGAGCTGGCTCAACACAAAATTGAATTAGACACCTCAATCCCACTAACACATTAAACAAGGTATAGATTAAACCCCAACTACGTTGCAATTGTCAAACAAGATATTGACAAATTATTAGCAACAAAATTCATTCAACCAGTAGAGGAGGCTACATGCTTATCACCTATAGCAGTAGTACTTAAGAAGAATGGAAGACTGAAAATTTGTGTAGATTTCAAGAAGTTGAATAAGGCAACCAAAAAAAATCCTTATCCTTTGCCATTTTTTGATGAAGTATTAAACATTGTAACAGGGTATGAAACTTATTCATTTCTTAGATGGATATTTAGGACACCATTAGATTTCTATAGCCCCTAAAGATAAATACAAAACAACTTTTGTCACAAACTTGGGATCTTTTGTTTGGATGGTGATGCCATTTGGTGTCAAAAATGGGCCACCAACATTCCAATGAACAATTACCAAAACTTTCAGAGAGTACTTAAACCAATTCATGAAGATGTTTTCAAATGACTTCATGGCCTATAGTGATATGGAGAGTCATTTGATGAAATTCACATTTTGCTTTCAAAAATGTAGATAATACAAAATTAATCTTAACCTAGAAAATGTGCCTTTATGGTATTTTCAGGACTAATTTTAGGGGTCATAGTTTCCAAGGAAGGAAAAATACAAGACCTAAAAAGGTTCAAGCGATAGTTTATATGCTAGTACCTACAAACCCACAACAGATTTAGGTCTTTAATGGTATGGCTTAATTTTATAAATGTTTCATCAAGAACTTTGCTTTTATTATGACACCAATCACAAAGTTGATGAAGAAAACATAACCCTTTATCTGGACCATATAGTGTCAAAAAACATTGGATTAGATCAAGTAGAGATATATGGAAACACCTATTTTAATACCTTCAAATTGGCAGCTAGAATTCCATGTACACACATATGCATCTTTATTGGTAATAGGTGCAATGTTAGCACATAACCCAACTGGTAAGTATATGCCTCTAGACTACTAAATAAAACAAAGCAAAATTATACTATTATAGATAGAATAGCTTTAGTAATGGTTTATGCTCTACATAAGTTGAGACCTTTTTTGTTGGGGAACATATTTTTCTTTTATGTAGACTACATGTCGCAACCCTAGCTTTGGGCTCGCGACCAAGGCAAAAGAGTTGCAAGGTTGCTGGCCAAAAGGAAGCCCGGGAGTCAAAGCAAAGAGGTCACAAAGGTGCGGGCCAAGAAGAAGCCCGGGAGTCACATCACATACTCCCGGGAGTGTAAGAAAGTGTGAGGGAGTATGAGGGAATGAACCCTCACACTCCCAAGGCAACTCCCACTTTGGGAGATGGAGTCCCGGTGGACTCCCAAAACTTCAGAGACCAATTTCATGGGTCAAAATTCAATGGCTTATGGCGTTCTTTATATCATTGGAAAGCTCTTATAACATAAATGTCTAAAATGGGCTCACATTGCTCATTTGGACATCTAAAACACAAGTTATGGCCAAAAGAAGGGCCGGGAATCAAACTAGCAGTTTGACTCCCGACCAGAAAAAGTCAGGAATCGACCCGATTTACTTGGATGCAGAGGGCGTGCGACATGTCATTGGAAAGCTCTTGATGAGAGCTACAACTTTGCATTAGATTGCATCACAATCCAAGGTCTGCTCGCAAAGTTATGGGGCTCCAAAGTTGCAGGAGTCCCATTTGGCGCGATTTCGGGACTCCCACTCGAGAGTCCCAGGAGAGAAAAGCCATTTGGATGTAGGCTCCAAGGCCAGCCACAGAGTATATTATAAGGGGGAAGGTGATGGCTTCCCCCAAGTCCGGGTCGTGGTGAGTCTGGTGTGTCCGTGTTGCCCGTGGCTCGTCCTAGCACCAAAGGTGCTCCAACTATGCACTAACCACTTTGTGTGAGTTGTGTGCAGGCATGTGTGAGTGAGTGAAACTTGTCAACTCTTCCTAGTCCCATCCTGGAGCTCCAACACTCCCTTCTACCCCTCAAAGTGTTGTGAGCTAAGGAGCGTGCCCCGATTCCTCCCTCTTTCGATGTCTTCTACTTGGATTCACATTTGAGTCCTTCGAGGAGTTGGGAGTGCGTCACTACATGGCTCTTGTATATCTGGTCAATAAACCATAGGTGTATGGAAGGATAACCAGATGGTTGTTGTTATTTTTGGAGTATAAATTCATAGTAATCTACAAGCATGGTAAAACACATGTGGTAGTTGATGTTTTATCCAAATTACTAGATAGTTCAAAATAATTGGGAGTCCCATATTAAACTATAGATGCATCATTATTTTCTATAAAACCTATATGGATGTAAGAAATGAAAAGTTACTTAAACACAAGTCAAATGTTAGAAACTATGAACTTAACATAAAAACAAAAGTTAGCCAAAAAGGAAGAACCTTTTACTCTAAAAGAGTGAAAAATGTACAAAGTGGGACAAGATAACAGATTATGCAGATGTTTAACCACCTCAAAAGCATAGATTATTCTAAAGGAGTTACATGAAGGAGTGGTAGGAGGACATTTTGTTATAGATATTACTACAAATAAAATTATGGGTGCAGGTTATTGGTGGCCAATTTTATTCAAAGATACTTATGAATTTTGCAGAAGTTATGATAGTTATCAAAAAACTAGAGGATTAAAAACAAAAGGTCTAGCCAAACTCGTAACAACACTTCCAAAAGAACCTTTTATGAAGTGGGGTTAAAATTTTATGGGTCCAATTAAACCAGTAGGAAAACTAACATGAAACTTATATTATATGGTAATTACAAATTATACAACCAAGTGGGTAGAAGCAAAGGCACTCAAAACTAATATTGTAATAGTTATAGCCAAATTTTGTATGAGTATATTCTAACCACATTTGGATGTCTTCTAACCATAATCATAGATTAAGGAGTACACTTCATCAATGAGACAATTAAACATCTGACAAAATAATTTTTGTTAAAGCATGTTAGTTCTACTACTTATTACCCACATGGAAATGGATAGTGAAAGTTTACTAACAAAGTTATTGGTAGATTAATGACCAAGTTAGTCAATGAAAAAAGAACAGATTGAGATGAACATTTGTGCACAATTTTACTTTCATATAGGACAACTTACAAGGTGGCAAAAGGATACACACCTTATTAGTTAGTTTATGGTTTGCATCCTCTAATGCTAACAAAATATGTTTTACTAGTTATTAGTGGAGACCATATAAATGCAAAACCCACCAGAGTGTTAATTACCAAAATTACAGAATTCAAGAAGTTACAAGATAACAAATTAAAGGCTAAGAACAATGTTAGAGCAAACCAATGAAACAAATTTCTGACAGAAACACACAAAGAAATTCCAATTTGGAGATTATGTTTTGTGGTTTCCCAAGGGAGAAAAAGTCAAATTTTGGCAAATTCAAAAAAAGATGGTTTGGCCCATTCAGGGTACAATATTGCTTTTGAACCAAACCCAATATTGATCAATATTAACAAGTTGAAACCATACAAATATGTGGATCAGACATTGAAAAGGATTCAAAGTTCAAAGAATAAAAAATCCTTAAAGTCTATAGATTTTAACCATATAAAAGAGAAATCTAATGAAGATTTAGAAGATGAAAGAACATTAGAGATCATAGATATTGATCAAATAATCACATTAGAAGAACCATTAATGAATTTGATGAATCAACAAGTTATGATACTACTCATAAACCATGATTACATAGTTTCACAATTAGTAAACTATGGGTTAGATATGTCTATAGCATCAGAACAAAATTTTATCGATTTGATGACTTAACACAAGACATAAGAAATATGTAGTGTAAACAACACCATGTCATTAGAATTAGAGGTGTTAGCAAAAGAACCTAATGCCAGATTTGTAGAGTTATTAGGTTAGCATGCATTAATTGTAGCCCATATTGCCATTAGTATGAACTCAACAGAAGTCAACACGTGTCAAGAAACAAGAAAAAGGACAAATCATTAAGACATTAACCTTAAAGCGGAAAGTGAAACGTAACTACATGAAACGAGATGATGGCATTTTTACAAGCGACAAAGAACATAAAAACTTTTCGTTTTGTTTTTTGCGTACAAGTTTTTTTCATTTTCCATTTCTATAATGAACATAGAAGAAAGTTTTGTTGAAAAGTTGCAAAGACAATCCAAAGAAAGATTACAAAAATTGAGAGAATAAACATAAGAAAAATAGAGATAGAAGTTGATTTTTTCAACATTTTGCCTTTGTAGTCTAGGTCGAGAGAGAGAGGTCCACCATCTCCATCTCCTGCTTATTCTTCTTCTTCTTTTCAAAGATCTTCTCCGTTGTTTAAGTTTGAGAAAGCTTTTGAAACAGTTAGAAAGAACAACAAATATTGCAAAGAAACTTTGAGGAAGTTCAAGCTTAGGAAGTTTAGAAGAGAGGCAAGCACGAGTGAATAGGTTGGCCCGATTTTGATTTCTGACTCTAAAGAACAGAGGGAGTGGAATGATTTGCAACAACAACAAGAAAGACCATCACAACAAAAGGAGCCTACATAGGAGCAAACTCTAGAAAAGACCCAATTTCAAAATAAAAAACACAACAAAAGGACTCAATAAGAAATGGCTGCCAATCTCCAAGGAAAAAAGGTCAAGACTTCACAAGATGATGAGGTTAAGTATATTTTCACTCCAACAAAGCATAATTACAATAACAATCTAAAGAACATTTCGCTCTTGACAAGTCTTGGGGAGGAGGAGAAAAAATGGGCAAACAAAGCCGACTTGGTAAGCTTGTTTGAAATTGAATGGAAGATTCCCTATCATAATATTCTAGTTGAAACTTTGAACAATTATAAATTGGATTTTAAGCACAATAAAATCAAAAGTTTTGATGGAAAAGGAGTAGATAATCATAAATAAACATCTATTGGAAGAAGTTCTTAAAATATGCCATACAGATGAAACAAAAGCAAATCAAGTATAAATGTTAGATGATAGAGCAGCTTTAACATATATAGTTGACAAGGCTCCAAATACTTACAACACCAATGAAGGATGGGTTGTTAAGAAAATGAAACCATAGTATGTCAATAGGATTGTTGCAATTCTACCCATTATCTATCAAAAAGATAAGGTGCATTACTTTAACAACAAATCTACCATGATGATCTCTAAAGCAAATAATGGAAAATCTGTGAATTGGGATGCAGTTATGTATTTTCGGTTGGTCAAAGAGTTGATTAGGTGGGACAAATGTCAAAAGAACATGATTGAAGGAATTGCCAAGAGAGAGCCTAAGAAGGATGTATGTCATTTTGCTATTGTTGTAGAAGTTCTATTTTAGAAATAGTTTTTAGTCAAAGGAGCAAAACCACAAGAGAAGAAGAAGCAAAGTGAGCAACCATAGAAAGAGAAGAAGAAGAAACAAACTTTGAGGGAAAGGTTCATAAAAAAAAAAAAAACCTCTGAACCTTGCACATATTTCTCCTAAGAAGGAGAAAGAACCAGAATAGGTAGCATAGTTGTTGAAAAAAAAATAGCAACAACATTAGAGACCAAAGGAAAAGTCAAGGTCTCCTAGGTCAAACATAAAACCACAGATCTCTCCAAAGCAAGTGAATAGATTAGATGGGCAGGAGCAATAGAGATGGCCCAAAAGGGAGCCACAATTTCAAGCCTAGGATGAACAAGAGGAGCAAATGCAAGAGGCAGAACCATATTTGCCTAATGTGTAACAACCTAGTCCAATACCATAGTTGTGAAGGTATGTCACCTTTAAGACCAAGTTTTGCTACAAGAATAAACATTTTTGGAGATATCTAGACTTCACACCGAAGTTTAAGATCTTCATATACTAATTCCAAGGGACAGATTCCTAAATTTCATACACCAATGTGTGTACAAGGATTAGAAGTAGAGCTGGATGAACACAGGGGAACTGCTAGTATGTTTCAATAGGCAACAAAATACAACATACAAATGACCAATATTTTGGTCAGATTTTTTGATCTAGAAATAAAAAAACAGACATATCATAGAGGAAAAAGACAAATTTGTTCAAAAGTTCTAAGGAGTTTTGGAGAGGGAGCAAAAGCTTAGAGCAAAATTGCAGGTGAAGTAGAATGAGAATAATGAAGTATTGGCATAATTGTAGACAACCAAACATAAGTTCAACAACATGGAAAAACATATTAAGGATCTGAAGAAGATTAAAGTTGAGAGGGATTCTTTGCAAGCAACTCTAACACAGATGGATGTTAGTTACTAGAAGTTTAAGTTAGAGAAGGATTCTCTGAGTGTGGAACATAATAAACTTCAAAAATATTACAAGAATATGGAGTAGACTCTCTTGAAGTAGTAGAAGGAGCTAAAGAAGAGATTAGTAATGTATGCCAATCCAAAAATGAAATACATAAGTAATCTAAGTAGAGACAAGTATAAATGGACAGAAACCTACAGAGGTAGATGGTTGTTAATGAAAGGTTACAACAAGTTTTGGAATAGGCCAAGGGAATCAAACCTTTCAACTATGATAATGTCTTCAAAAATAACAATGAACTCAAGAAACAACATAGTTTGTTTAAGGTAAAACTCAAGGCAAAACTATGAAAGAAAAAGATGCAAATCTTTGGTGGAATGTAGTGCAAGATATAGTTTAGAAGGATATAAGAAAAGTCTATGGAATGTATGAAAGAAATGAAAAGCTCTACATGCATAAGATATCCCAAATGGAAAAGGTCATACAATTATTCTAGTATGAGCCTTTAATTTTGACTCTAGAATTAGAAACCTCATATGAGGAAGAAAAAAAAGGATAAACTAATGGTCCAAAGACCATTAGAAACAAGAACAATAAAGGAGGAACCAACATACCCTGGAGGAGGAAGGGATAGTTCCCATAAAAAAACTAGAGGTATGAAAACTATATCAAAATAGAGTCTAGAACCATTAAAATTTGTTCCACAAGAAGTTAATTCCCAAGAATATGTATCTATAACTACAGAAATAGGAGAGTGGATGAAAATTGAAAAACACAAAATTGAGGAAATACAGGAGGATCAAATTGATCCAACATTAGAATTACAACAACAAGAGTAGACTTAGATCACATCACTTTTACAGTCATAATAGCATATTCAAGCAACATTAGATTTGTAGTCATAATAACAAATATAAGTCATGTTAAAGTTGTAATCATAGGAATAGATAACAATGGATCAACAATCAAGTGCACAATTGCAAACAAAGGTATAAAAATTACAACAATAGATTATGAACACAATAGAAAATCAACCTTTTATTCAATTAGAAGAATAGTCTATAACATCAATAGATTAGATTGTAGTACAACAAGATCAGCATCAAATTTTTGACCCACAAGATTATAAATAGAAAACTGATTCAGCTTTCTTAACATATGTTGATCCTAAATTTCAAGATGTAATTCAAAGTACAGGTGGGGTAATGTTAACGAAGTATTTATTTGATTACTTTCCTAAGGTTTACTAACTAGTTTACATAATTTTCATCACCATTTGAATTTGAATTGATCATTAGATTGTTTTTAATGATCATTTTGGGTAAGGCATTGGATTTTTTTTGTAGAATATTGATTTTTTGAGAGTATGGAAGAAGAGCATGTTGTTTTCTAGAAAAGCTTCAACTCCATAGCTAGTTTTGTTATTTTGATTTTTTTCCATACTTTGCATGATTGGATTGAAGTTTTGAACTTAGATATGAGTGGATATAATTGAGCAGAATTTATTAATATTAGTTCCATGATATGATTTAGTCCAAACTTTGACCAAAATATAAAATAGGAATTTTGTATCTACCAATATTTGTGAAAGAATACATGTTGTCACAATATATTACAAAGTGCAAATATATTGTAAAAATGATTCAAATAATTGCAAAACTTGATGAAATACTTAAATATATATTGAATATGAATTGATTATACCATATCATTTACAATTGAAAAGTTTGACTCAAACAATTTCATAAAAAACATCTAGATAAGTTTTTCATTTAAACAAACATAAATGTGTTGAAAAATAACATTTGTTTGAAAAATAACAAGAATTATGTTAGAGGCTTTTGTATCAAAATCGATCATATGTGTTTATCAAAATGCTTGATGAAATCAAAGAAAAATTGCCCCCAAAATAATACAAAATGTACCCAAAAAAAATTATTGCCTAAAGCAGCCCCCTTGTAATGTGTTTTCACCCCACAATTGACATTATCACCACACACATACCTAACATAGAAACTTAATGTTTTACCTTTTGTGAGGTCACACCTTATTCCTTGCCACAATCTAACAATTTTTTTGTTATGTCATGCATACATAATTTTTACATTAGATTGCATCAAAGTGCATAATATTTATGTCACCTTGCATCAAATGTAACATGTTTTTATATCAAATTGCATCAATGTGCATAAATTGGTTCCATAACCATATATTCTTACCTTTAGTTGTTGCACAAAGGTTTAGTTATATGGTGATCAATTTTTTGATGTAAAATTTTAGTTCTCCCATTGAAGTTGAAGGCTTGCCATGTTTTTTATCTATTACAACTCCCCATATCATGAAGTCGTCCAACTTACTGGCAAGACCTTACATTGATCCATTGTTAATGTCATGTGTTCAATTAATCATTCACATTAGTTTTTATTTCTTTAGTTTTAAGTATTTGTCACTTTTAAACATAAACCCATGAATGGTCTTCACATCACAAATTTGGCCAAAATAACTTCATTCATGGTATGAAAAGTCCACAACCATTGAAACTAAAACATATATACCTTTACTATGTTTATAGACAATTGTTCCATAACTAAATTATCTATAAAGCACACAAAATCGAACCTAAACAACTCACACCATAATAGCACAATTGTTCATCAAATCAGCACTCCCATTTTGTATCTCTCCCAACAATAGTGTCCATCCATGTACTTGCATTTTGCTTTCATGAACACATTTTGAAACACTAACATAACTTTTATACAAAACTAGAAATTCACCATTACAATCTTAGAATTGTCCATGCATGCCTTAAAATGTGATAACCTTCCAATTACTATATGAACCTATTGTTGCATTGGCCCATCGTAACCTCACTTAAATACATTTTTCATTGGCACCTATGCATTATTAAGGCACCTTTGCATTTTCACAAATTATAGTCTATCCCAATACTAGGTCAAAATAGCCCACACATCAATTGTATACTTCTTAGGCCTTCAACTCCTTACCCCTTATTTGCATTATTTTTTAGTATCTTAAACAATAGCCTTGAAGAAATAAGGAAATTTAGTTAGTGGCCCAACACCCCATACCTAATTGGTAAATCTTGTACCAATTGCCTCATCTTATCTCATTAGGCTATATGTAGCCACAAGTTACATGTGTTCAAATTTCAAACTCGGTTCTATATATTAAAGCTACTTGTCCAAATTATCTTTCATTTCCTTCAACTTCTCTAGAGTTTGACAATTATGGTTTTTGTCTTTTACAACAATCTAAATGTGTGGCATTTTAGAACAAACATCCATTACACCTAACTTGGGACCAATGGAAACCCTTCAATGTTAACAATGATCACAAGTTTTTTAGATTGGCTTCCAAGTGTTGTCCCAACATTAGCGGAAAAAACCCATTTTGTGACTTGTTTCAGGGGACTAAAAGTGTCATTTATGACTATAATTTTGGTTTGAATTCGTTTATCTCAATGGCTATCACCACTAGTAATTTTGCAATGAATCTCACATTGAACAACTTATCCAAATATTCTCATACTTTCAAAGCATAATTAGGTCTTATATTGCCTAGGTTGCTTGATTGGTTTAGCATTTACCATCAATTGAATATTATGTTTGCATATCTACCTTAATATGAATAAGTTCTTTTTAGGTCAACCTTTTGCCAGTTACTTTGTGTTAAGCATTAATCATATATATAATAACCATTTTTCTTTACTAACCCCTTTGAAAAGCCTTGTTTACTTGAATTCAATTTCATCCATCCATATTATACATCCAACAATGCACAACCCATTTTAGTGTTATCAATGGAGAGGATTTTAATATATAATAAAATTTGCAAGGATTTAAAAACCCACGTTTTGAAGGAGGTTGAACCCTTATAATTTAGGGGAAAAAGGCTTTAAGTCATGCAAGTTATGAGAAGTGTCAAAGTTATGGTTTTTGAAAGGAGAAATTTGCTACTTAGTTTGAATGGACCCAGCTAAATCCATACAAACAATAAAGTATGTCCTTGAATTAATTTCTTCTAGTCATGCATTATACAATTCCATTTTATTGAAGATTCCTTTCAAAAAGTTAGTTTTGTTCATATCATCACATTTCATCCATCTATAGACAAGTGTATTTTATGGTCAATTTCATTCATGTTGTCAATTTTCTTTTTGCAACAATCGTTCATATCTCCTTCTAAGTTTTCACCCTCCTTTCTTTAATATTTTTCTATATATTTCCATTTCTATATCCCCTTTTCCCTATCCCCCCCCCCCGCCCAGCCATCTTTCCCTCTTCCTTCTACCTTTCCCCAATAAATTTGCATAAATTCCCAAGTGATCTCCAACATGTTCTCTTATGTTCCCACTCATTTCCAATAACATCATTTTTCACCCCATGCTATTTTCCAATAAAATTCTACGCTAGTAAACTGCACAACTTTATTGTGAAAATTAAACATATGCCAAAACATGTCTTTTCATATTCATGAAAGAGGTAGGTATTATATAAACCTCACACAAACAAACATTTATTTTACATGATATAATTTTTTTTTGTCTTACCTAGTTGGGCCCTAGTTTGAGCCCCAATTTTCCACTTCATCCCCAAGTTTGGGTTGTTTGTAAAACATGCCAAATTGGGGACCAAACATCAAAGTTGGGAACTAGGTTCCCAAAAGTAGAAATCAAGCAAAAGTTTTTGGGAAAATATGGGTTGCCCCCCCAAAAAAAGGGGGATTTTAAGTTTTTAAGGTATGTGGGTTTCTATCTTTTAAAAGTCAAAAGCCATGGTTTAAGGTTAGGGTTTTAGAGCTAGATTTAGGGCTTAAACACAATTTTATGCCTCGCATGGGATTAAATAAATAAGAGTTCCTCTTCCCAACTTTTTTTCATTTGATTTTCTCTTGTTCTTTATCATTTTATTTTTTGGTGTTCTTCATTTTCTCATTTGTTTTTTCTTTTGCCCTACTCTTGCCCATTTCATTTTTCTCATTTCTTTTTCTTTTCCTCTTCTCTTTCTCATTTCTTTTTTTCTTGTTCTTTCTCATGTGTTTGTCTTTTTTGGCTAATGAATTTTTCTCTAGGCTCTAGCTCTTCTTCAAGTGATGATGAAATTTTGTATGACATGGATGAAGAGGCTACATTCCTCTTTCAATGTGGATATGTTACATGCAATTCTAGAGATTCTTCAACTCACATGGGATGGAAGGGGGGCCATGTAATTTGTGGACCTTACTATAAGTGTTTGGGATGTGTTAGCTAAAATGAAATCCACCCTAGGCATTGTTTAAGAACTTAAGCAAAATCGTCCTTAAGTGGTATGACTAGGAATATCATACTTTCATTTTAAAAGACCCATCAAACTTTACAAATAAATAGGAAACAATATTTAAATAAGGATTTTCATTAAAAAAATTTAGTGAATACATTTATTAGGTTGTATAGATTTTGAGACTTTTTAATGATACCAAAAATATTTTGTATTTTGATGTTCCTACTCATCACATTAAGAAAAAATCTCAACAATGTCATTGTGTTTCCTTTTTTTGAACTTTTTGGTTAGGAAGACAATTTTGAAATATTTTTTGGTTTTTGTTTTGAGAATAAATTTTCTAATGTACCTTTGATGGTATTCTATTTGATAATATATATTAGTAGTTGAGACGATATAATTTAGTTATGAATTTTCAAAGTTTAGAAATATGATCATTAAAATTATTTTAAAAATTGTAATAATTCCCACTTTTTATTCCAAGGATACTTTTGCCCACTTGACCAATTTCACTATCACAATGTTTGAAAATTTGACATCTTTTGTGTGCCTATGATTGGACATGAAGCATCTATATGAAGAATATGTGAGACATCTATTGTTTTAAGGAAACCATCAAAGTTGACCTTTGATCAACAAGTTTTGAACTTTATGTTCATGAAGCATGACAATGTCATGATGTATGATTCCTTCATGTGAAACTAGTCCAAGGACTTTGTGTGATGAGCACTTTTCTTTTCATCTTGCATTAATGACTCACATGTGGATGAGATTTGTCCTATGATCTAGGAGAGAGTTACCTTGGGTATACATCTACAAAAGTTACTAGGCTACATGGGGTTCATTGGTGGGACTTTGGTTGAGATTCAAAAACCTCTGAGGGATAAGGCACACATGACATAAATCAATGGATGGAATCAGCTACATCTATGAATAACAATATTTTTTTACCACAATGGCATGTTCGTCTACATAAACACATGCTATTTTAATATTTTCCATGATGTTAGCATCCTTCATCATTTTAGCATTACAAGGATTGGGGCTAGTATTTTACTCATGGTGATGATTACTTTGGGCACTTACTACCCATGATTTAAGGCATATGGGAAAAAAATTGTTGATAATATAAATGAAAAGGAAATAGGAACTAGTCCCCACGATGTATACCATGATGGAATGTAAGCATACAACAAAATGCATGCAAGATTTAAAGTACATAGGTGGAGTGGGGTATTGGTGGCTTGAAGAGAAAATTGAAAAGGTTCATGAAGAGGTTTGATCTCACACAAAACCAAAGTATTTATACCTTTTTTAATATGCAACCTTATTCACTAGCTTCCTACATAAATGATGGATGAACTTTACATACAAGATCATTGGTGACCATCTTCCTAGCCTTACAAACCATACTTGGGCCATGGACTTTTAGTTACAAGTCTAGGCATGTTTTAAACTTGACTACTTGAAACTCCCCTTTTAAAATTACTTATAATTCCTAGGCTACATTGAAGTTGAAAATCATCGTGCCTTGTTCTTTTGTTCATGGTTGATGTCAACTGTTGTGACCCTAACCTTGGGCTTGCAACTAAGGTGAAGGCATGAAAATGGGATTGGGTTCAAGAAGTGTTTCAAGACTTAATTAACACATTCCCAAAAATTTGGAAAAGTGTAAGGAAGTGAATCCTAAGCACTTTCAAGTGACAATTTTTTTGGGAATTGTAGTCTCATAAGAATTCCAAATATTTGGGACAAATTTGTAAACATGTTCTAAATTAGGCCCCCAATATACCATTGGAAAGGTTTTGAAGCAAAATTATCAAAAGTGAGATCATATACTCCATTTGGAATTATGGCCAAACAAATGCTTGAGAGTCAAATTAACAATTTGATTTCCAATCATTAAAATTCAAAAAACAAAAGTCAAATGACATTCAAATTGAACATGTGAACATCAAAAATTTATTTTCAAGGGTTACAACTTTTCCTTTTGCTTATTTTGAATAAAAAAATTATGGAAGAATTATGAACCCACAAAATTACAAGATTCTTGTAACTTGACAAAATTGAGAAATGAAATTTTAAGACTCCAAAAATGTTATTTTTTTGGGTCAATTTGATGCAACCTTTTGTTGCCAATCACAAAATATTATAGGAAATGAGGAGGTGGTCCCTTTCCAAGTCTAAACCATGGTGTAACTTTTATTTTGGTTCCCCCATGGCTCCTTTGTGCATCATTTTGATTCCAACTTGCATTAACTACCTTCTTTCTCAATTTGTGCAAGTTGATTTCATTTGAATTCACTTGCTCACGAGTTTGTTGTAGGCCCATCCTAGAGATCTCACCCTTGTTTCTTACTTGGGAGTTGGGGAGTGCACTTTATATTTACATTATGTTATAAACTTGAAAACTAGCATGGTTCTTTACCCTTGATACCAATTGACAAACTTAAAGGAATGCTATCCATCTTGATAATTAACAATGCATCTCAAGTCTTAAAACCCATTTGAAAGAAAAATCTCACAATTATGAGGTTCCTAGATTGGACCTAAGACACTTTCATCTTCATCATTTGACTCGTTGGTTGGGCCTAATGAAAAGCTTGGGGGAGTAGAAGGCCTAGAAGTCGAACTAAAAAAATCTCCTTTCATAAAACTAGTATATAATAAGAGATGATAATAATGTACTAAGCTTCATTTCAATGAAATCTTATCACCTTTTGAACATGTTATTGGTGGCATGATCATTTAATACTTTCAATCATGCCAACATCACATTGTAGGACAACCTCCTCAAACCTTTCTGATTTCCTTCAAAACATCTTACAATTTCAATCCTTCAAAGTATTTTCCATGTATGTAGCTTGGTAATCAATATAGGGTACTTCTCACACCACCATTAAAATTAATTGTGTCAATTATTTGTTGCCACTAGAATAGATGGAAAATTTAGTCTTGTAGCTTATGGCCATGGTACCCAAATGCAAATATTCGTAATGGATCTTTGCACTTTCTTTTTCCTAGGTGTTTTCCTCTTATGCATACAAGCCTTTAAAAGCTAGGAGTCTTCAATAACATCTTGTGTCACATCCACATTAGCCAACAATATGTCGTACCTACTATACGCACACAACACCATAAAGGCACATGCATTCTTCGATTTGTGATGTTCGTTGGATTACAAACTCAAATCATTCATTCCCAAAAACTCATTACATCACAAATTATTTACCTCATTTCCAAGAGCTTGCAAGAGTACAAACACCAAGCCCACTTTCCAAGAGCAACAATTCATTTAAAATTTCACAAATGCCACCTTCCATATGTTTTTACCTAATATAGAACTAACGACACAATTTCCAAGAGCTAAAAACCACATGCAAATCTCTAAATGCACACGATCATTAGTTAATTACCCATTGTGAACATCACACTCAATTTCCAAGAGTTATAAACCACATGGGGTACTCAAAATACATATTCAAATAACCAAAAATATTTACAAGATTGAGGATTCAATTTCCAATATAAATTTTCCTTTTCATTTTCAAATGCAAATTAGTTTCTTTCTCATTCCCAAAGGCTAGGGGACCCCCACAAAGGTCAAATGCATACTTCAATTCTCATTACCCACTTATAGATGTCACAAATTCATTTCCAAGGACCATGTACCACATGTAAAGCTTAAAATGCATATTCCCATATTTCATTACTTTCTTACAAAGTTCACCGAGAGCACCTACCCACCACTTATATAGGCCAAAATGCCATATATATATATATTTCATAACCAACTGTAGAATTCATAGAACAAATTCCTTAAGTTGCACCCCACAAACAACGGTCAAAATGACTTCTCTCATAGCTTTAGAACCCCACATTTATGTCAAATTGTTAAGTATTGATAATAGTTCATGTTTTCAAAGAGTTGTGCCCCACCACATACAAAAAAGACATAATACAAAATGTAAAGTCCAAAAGTTGTAGAGCACAACATGGATTCAAATTACCTTCTCTTGTAGCCAATAACCCACATATAAAGGTTTTAGAAACTCGATTCTTCAAACTCTAAACCATTCCCAAAGGTCAAAATACAATTCATCAACGTATTATATAGCTCAAAATGCAAATTTCGCAAGTTATGAACCATTTATAAAGCTCAAAAAGCCATGTTACATATGATTTAACCCCTATGTTATTCATGTTGCCAAGTGCCCATAATTCATGCCTTTTGCATAACTGCACACCATTTACTAATGCACCTACAATCACTAATGAAACCTTAATACTTGTACAAAACACATGAAAAGGTTCAATTCAAATCACAAATGGTTGGTGTACCTTCAATTCACATCACACATGCAAATGAAATGCACAACAATCCAAACAATCAAACTTTCTACTCAAAAATTACATTTACAATTTGTGAATTATTATTGGTGGGTTTTATTAAATCTTGAATCTGTAAGCAATAATTTAAACATATGGTTCCAAATTGTGATTCCTTTTGAAGAAAGTAGCTTGTCTAATAAATGGTTTGACATTGAAAGAGGTTGTCATGCTTAACAATCTTTAGCACATGCCATTCCAAAATCTCACCCACAAATTTATACCATTTACTTATGCAATGGAATCACCATAACATGGAAGGGTTTTGTGTAGGTGCAAATGTGGTAGAGTCTATCTTTTGACATTACAGTAAGGAGAGGTGGTAGCAAGGTGTTCACACAACTTTAGAACTTGAGTTTGTGGCGGGGTGGTTTTGGAATACATGGGGATAAGAGTGCTGCATTGGAGGCTCATTGTGAAAGTGCTTAAGGGATTGTAAATGTCGTGTGCCAATTAGGGCATGAATCAAAGTTTGTAATGAAAGAATAAAATAAATCAATGTGACAATTGTAGAAGACCTCTTGGTGTTTATAAACCTCAACTTCCTAAGATTACTCGTTAACACCATCACTCACTAATTCTCTCTTTGCAATTTTTTCTAGTTGTGAAAAAATTTCTACACCTCATTTGCAAGATGGACAAAGCTTCAAACCTTTTGGACTAACCCAAAGTCTTTCACTCTTATGTGTGTTATTACCCCTTTCCATGTGCTTGTTTTACCAACTATTACTTTAGTTGACTCATTATTATGCATGAAAATCCTTGCTTTGCAAACTCCTTTGCACTCCTTTGCACCTTCTCCTTATTCTTTCTTTGCACACAAAACTCCATAAGACCTCTCTTTTCTTTTTAGTAATTAATCTTTCCCTTACAAGTTTTAGTTTTTTTCTATGTTCTTTGAGTGGTCATATTCTCCTTCTCCCACAACAATAAAAACTTTCTTCTTTTTTCCCCTTGATTTCTTTTGACACCAAACACACACATTCAAACACAACAAGTTTTCAAACACACACACATGATCTACAACAAAGCTCTCATGGGAACAAATTGGGGATCAAAGTCATCGATTCAACATCCGCTGATCCCTAATCGACATCACTTACGATTGAGACTAGGATGGTATCTTATCGTCTTTGAGCCCCTAACTTTCATTCTTGATTAATGAAAACATCCTTGGAAAATATTTTCGCAGAAGTTCGTCTTTCGTAAATCCAAGAAATTCACTTCTAACAATGAAATACGAATGCCCCCAACCATCCCTATTAATCATTGCTCTAATCCCAAAGACCAACACAACATGACCAAAGTCTTATTGCGCTATCCCATGCTAATGTATTCATAGCATAGGCTTGTTTTGAACACTCTAATTTTTCAAAGTAACGTCGCCAAATCCGCGTCTTGACCAGTCAAGGCCAGGAGTACATCCCCGGCACTAAGGACAGGGAGGCTGGTGCACACCCCCAAAGAAGGCGGACCGCCTGCCCCGCCTCGAGATCCAATTACGAACTTTTTAATTGTAACAACTTGGAGCTAGAATTACCGTGGCTATTGGCAGTAGACTTGCCCTCCAATGGATCCTCGTTAAGGGATTTAGATTGTAATCATTTCAATTACCAGACTTGTAAAAGCCCGGTATTGTTATTTATTGTCACTACCTCCCCTTGTCAGGATTGGGTAATTTGCGCCCCTACTGCCTTCCTTGGATGTGGTAGCCGTTTCTTAGGCTCCCTCTCTGGAATCAAACCCTAATTCTCTGTCACCCGTCACCACCACAGTAGGCCTCTATACTACCGTCAAAAGTTGATAGGGCAGAAATTTGAATGAAACATTGTCGGCACCAGGGCTGTGTGATTTGACAGAGTTATCATGATTCATCGCAATACCGGGGAACCCGCATCAGCCTTTTATCTAATAAATACGTCCCTTCTCCTTGTGGGGTCGGGAGTTGGTGCACATATTAGCTTTAGAATTATTACAGTTATTCGAGTAGCAAGGTACCATCAAAGAAACTATAATTGATTTAATGAGCCATTTGTAGTTTCATGGTACAAAAGAGTTTATACCTACACATGCATCACTTAATCTTTGAGACAAGCACATGACTACTGGCATGATCAACTAGGTAATCCAAGAGTCCACCACCTAGCGCGCCCTGCCCTCACCCCGTGTTTGCCCCCACCAATCCTTGAGGGGAAATGAATCCACTCAAAGACCTTATGGAAAACCAGGATGAAAAGGCGCAGAGCACCAGTCGACCTCGTCCACTTCACGAGCAGGTTCCCTAAATGCATCAATGGCACCCTGGGAAATTGGCATCAGTCAGTGACAACTTATAACGTCCCATGTCTGGCCAACGCCCTTTCTTAGCGCAAGAGGCCGAGAATCCCTTGTTTGCCCAGCATGTTTGCATGAGGCAATCTGTAATTTGGATCCCTAGCACCCCTTGCGTTGTTTGGACATCAGACTCGGTGTTTACATGCAGTGTGCCACGCCTTCAACCAATCTCCCCTATGAGCCCTTTGACCTGAATGCTCGCTTGCACGGCGCCTTCGTGATGCCAAGCTCGGGAGTGTGTGTGTGTGTGTGTGTGTGTGTGTGTGTGTGTGTGCAACAAAACTAAAGGTTTCAATGCCCTATTTAAGGAACTTTATGTATAACTATAATAATTTTCCATCATTATGAAATGTTAATAACCATATGTAAAATGGGTGGATTTTTACTATTAACATTTGATGCAATTTTAAGATTTAAAATACAATGGTGATTTATCACTTGATGGCATTGAAAATACATTATTTATTTCCTTAAGTAAATTAAAATGAGTAAATTCTAATGACAAAGATAATCACAATTGGTTTATAGGTGAACCATGTATAGGGTCCAATAGTTGGCACCAAACTACCTCACTCCTTTCACCAACCCACTTGCACATATTAAAAAGGTGAATTAACGCGTCGTTCCTTAATTGAATTTAGTTATTTTTTATGAATTCAATTCAATTGAAATCTCAATGAGATCATTAACACTATTGAATTCAAAGGAGAAGAATATTGTCTTGAATTGAATTCAATATAAGAATTTGAATTCCATTCAATGAATTTGAATCCATTTAAAAATTTGTATTTAATTCAAGTTACATGTTGTGCCATTTGATATTTTCAAACAAATGGAATTTAATTTCCACAAAATCAAACCATTTTTAAAATTATTTCATTGTCACTGGTAGTCCAAATTAATGCATAGCCCAAGTATTTAAATTATGATAAACATTCTTTCTACAATAGAAAAATACATAGATAGTTTTGTCATTCAATATTGAATTTGAGAATCATTAAATGGTTGACAAAACAGGTTGGAGTGATGTAGCCCCCATGATTCCATTCCATTTGGGATGAACCTCATCTTCATCCCAATTATTGAACCTCCCAAAATAAAAAAGGGTTTAGTCAAACTTTTTTTTGGCCCGCCCTTTAACAATCAATTTTTTTCCCCATGTACTTATCTTTTCTTAGCAAAACTTCTATCTTTTGGCAAAACCTATATCTCTTCTTGGCTAAAGTTTTATCTTGGCAAAACCTATATTTTTTCTTGGCTAGATTATTTTTTCTTGGCAACACCTATATCTATTTTTGGGAAAACATTTAACTCTTGGCAAAATTTATATCTCTTATTGGTTGAACATTTTTCTTTTGGCAAGACTTATATTTCTTCTTCACTAAACTTTTTTCTCTTGGCAAAACCTATATTTATTCTTGGCTAAATTTACTTCTAACTTTTGGTAAAACTTATATCTCTTCTTCGCTAAAGTTTTTTCTCTTGGGAAAACCAATATTTCTTCTTGCCTAAATTTTTTTCTCTTGGCAAAACTTATATCTATTCTTGGCTACTCTTCTAACCCTTAGCAAAACTTATATTTCTTATTGGCTAAACTTTTATGATCTCTTCTCAAAACTTATATTTCTTCTTGGTTCAGCTTTTTTCTCTTGGTAAAACCTATATTTCTTTTTGGCTAAACTTTTATCTCTTGGAGAAAACTATATCTATTGTTGGCTAAAGTTTCAACTATTGGAAAAACCTATATCTTTTCTTGGCAAAACCTATATTTATTCTTGGTTAAATTTTTTTCCTTGGCAAAACTTATTTCTATTCTCGGTTAAACTTTTAACTCTTGGTGAAACCTATATCTTTTCTTGGTTAAATGTTTCGATCGATCTTGGCAAAACATATATCTTTTTTTGGTTAAACTTTTAATTCTTAACAAATCCTATATATCTTTTTGACTAAACTTCTAACTCTCGACAAAACCTATATCTCTTCTTGGTTAAACCTTGACCTTTCAACAAAACATTTTTATTCTTTGGCTAAACTCCTACCTCCCAACAATTATTTTATATATTTTTGGTTAAACCTATACCTAAATCAACAAAACCCTTATCTATTTTTGGCAAAACCCATGTTACTTAGCATAATCTCTTTATGTATTAGGTAAATCTTTACCTCTCAACAATAAAGGATTTTTTTGTGCTAGGTTTCGAAGCACAAGAAAGGAAGCTTTTATGGTCAATGCAATTTGACTTACATTTGAGCACCATTGATTGTTCACTCATCAGCATGCGGCAAAAGCCATAGTAGCTACAACAAACTATCGTGTGACCATGGGCATCACATATAATTCATCCTCCTCGGATAATTCATCATAGAAATATAAATAGGCCATTATAGTAAAGCTTGTAGTCATGTTTTAATGCATGTACACACATTTTTTGTATTGAACCATTATAACTTAACTTGTGATGATCTTTTTTGGCATGTAACCATATTTTTGTAGTATGGTTACTTGAACATTTTTGTATCAATCCACCTCTTTTACTTTTTAAATCCAATTTTCTTAATTGTAGATTTTGGGCCTTCATCCCCTTATGTTATATTCCACACACACCACACACCCCCATACACTGAAAATGGATTACAGTAAGGATGAAACCTAATGAACAATACCTACATCTAAAAAGGCGAACACATTTTGTGGCCATGATAGAGGATTTAAGCAATGTTTTCATGAATGAAGATTGAAGGTCATTATTAACATGATTTAAACCTTAAAGGGTGAATTGATACATGGCCAATTTGAGTATGCGAGTATTGCAAAATCCTCAACTTTTGTTGCAAATTATGTTCCGAGTTTAACATAGAACTCGTCAAATGAACTACTTGCATTTTCAACCCAAAACATGTCAAGATTACAATACCCTCATCTATAAATTCCTCACAATGAAGATGACGCATTTGCAATACCTATATATATATTACTTTTGAATGTGAACATAATTCTTTTGGTAAATAAACATGTAAGTATTGTTCATCCATTGGTGGTTTTCTAACCATTAAGAATGTTTTCCCGTTTTTCATTTTCTGTGATCTACATTAAAACATAAAATACAAATAAACTATTTAATATTATATGCTTCAAATAAACAAAGGGGACATTGGGTTTAAATTTAAGGTAATGTTTTTACTAGAAAATTTTGTTCATATATATAGAAGGAGTTTCCACTATTTTTTTTCTCTCATCTATTAGATGAAAGGAGACTAAAGTTGGCTTCATGGCAAAAGTATGAATGATGAAAACTTTCCCATTTGTTGTATTTACATTTTATTAATGGTTTAAGTTCCCCCCCCCAAATTAGATTCACGTTATAGTTTTGTTTAATATTTTCATAAGATTGTTTGTTATCTCTTTTGCAATCATGTATTGAATACTTATAGTCTTTACAAAATTTAGGGGTTTATGGAAATCCAAAATAACCAAAATTATGTATAAAAATTAGTTGTAAAAACTTGTTAAATTTTGTCATTAAATTTATGCAACAAATTCATTTTTTGTTATTTAAATTAAGGTCATTGTAGAAAATTTTGTTGCATAAGTGGTTTGAGCACAACAATTTAAGGTTCATTTGCATATGGTTGCTTAGTTTTAGATTTATGGTTATGTAGTGATTAGTTTGTAAAGTGGATGCAAAATTTTCTTGTCAAAATTAGGTTTAAGGTTCTTTTGGGCATTTGTAATAAATTGTTTAGTTTTAGACGAAGGTTAAAGTTCCATTGGTTGTCATGTTTACTTTATTTAGGGTGAATGCAAATCTTTCTCATCAAAATTAAGATTACGGTTTTAAAAGCATTTTTATGGAATTTTTTATTTTGTAGATTAATATTATGGCATCCATGGCCTATATTGTTTAGAACATCTTAGTTGGATGTAAGGTTTTTTCCAATACACATAAAAAATGAGCTCAAGTTTTTTTTTGGCATTGGGAGGAGAACGAAGATAATTCAACTTTAAAGGCAAGGGTTACATAACTTTTGCCATTATTTTTTACCATTTGAATCTTAAATTATATCACCTTGAACCCATACTTAGGTTTTATGGTCTTTCATTCAAAGTAAGTGTGTATATACAATCAAGTTAATGATTTAAATTAATATGCAATTGATGGTATTGCAAGTACATGTCTTTGCATATTTACATCAAATTGATGTTTTTCTTACATGTCACACACATTTAGTTTCAACCATGGGCCATGTTCCAAAATCTCAATCTATTGAAGTCCAAAACTTGGAAAGGTCCCCATTTAACAACATAGATTTGGTGTGGACAAATAATGTTTGACATGGAGGGGCATATATAATCAAAGTTAATTGCGCATATATCCCACATGCATGAATTTCAAAGTTTCTAGATGGTGAACATAGCCATGAAGATTCTCCAATGGAATGGAACATTTATAAGCAAATACCTCCATAAAAGGACATTAAGATGTTTAAAATCCAAAACCATTTTGGCCATATTTGGTATGGTGTTTTATTATTCATTCTTGTTATATAATTGATTTCTTTATGTGATTGTACACAACCCTAAGTATTGAAATTGATGGCACATTTTGTAGGTATGCATGTGGGTATGGATTGGAAGACAACTATGGATACCCAAACCATAATTGATCCATTAAATGAAGTTGTTTAATTCAATATTCAATTAAGTGATTATACACACAACTTGAGGTGGCAAAAATAAATTTTCTACCATTGACCACACACACGGATCAATGGGGGACCCACACATGGCAAACATGACTTTGATTCCATTGCATGACCATCATTGTTTTCTCCATGAATGTCACAAGCTCTCAACAACCACATTTGGACTCAATTGGGGTTAGACTACATCATTAAACAAATATATGACAAGCACAAAGAGATATGGTGGGATAAAGTTAATACATGAAAAACCATGATGAAGGATGATTTCATTAGGCAACAAGACATTGCGTACTTAGATCATAAACACAAGAAAAGGAGTTAACATTTACATAAAACTTGGCCATTTTCATGCACACATGGGCATTTAATCATTTGGATGACGTGTTTTATTTCCAAGATGCATGTGAAATTAATGGAATTAAGGTCCCATTCACAATAGGGATCCAAATTCTAACACAATTGCAATCCACGGTTTCATTAGATGATCATGGGACGATCTCGACAGATGCCACCTTTGGCACCAATGATGTGAAATTCCATTTGTTCACATTAATGGGGTTTGATGCACAACACACCAAAATGTTGGTCACATGGATCATTACAAGTTGTCAAACATGCAACAATTTAGTGGAGTGGTTTAGTCCTTTGAAAAGAAAGCTTCAAAGGAAGATGCCGAGGTGGAAACTTTCATGTTTCATCATTGATGATGCTCCACAAGAATTATGAGCATTGTGGTGGGTTTTATTTTCGCTCCACCATATTATTTTATTTTTCATGTACATGCAACCATGGTACCATAGAGTTGTAGATGGTGCGGATTCTACGAGTGTTGCATTCAAAACAAGACACACAAGGATCCATTGAATCTTACCATGGGGCATTGAAACATTAATTGTCCTTGGAGACAAAAGGGCTTCAAGATTGGCGGATTGATTGGTTAATGTGGATACTCACAACAATGGTTGGAAAACACTACATCCATCACTACTACAAATCATGATTTTTTCAATTGAAAATTTTGACCAAAAAAGTACCCCTATTAGTCACTCGTAAAAAAAACCACCTTAATCATTTTGGTCAAGTCGTTTTTGACATGACCAATTTGATTGTGGCCTTTTTGACTAGTTGAATGGTGAATTATTTGATTGGTCAAATCAATTAACAAAAAAATTGGGCAACAATTTTTTTGGGTCAATTTTTTAATTTTAAAAATGTGGACCTGAATTTTCTAATTAGATGTAGGTAGGTGGGTCATAAAATAGGTTCATAAGTAGATGCTCGCTACCCACCTAGGTTGTGGCGGGTAGTCATACATTCCATAGCCTAGGGTTGTACGCCATCTTCACACATTCCCCTACACAAGTAAAGAATGGGAGTTGAACCCTTGACCTCTTTGGCCACATGTACTAACTAACTCCTTAACCAACTCACCACACCTTTAATTTGTGACAAAATTTGTGAAACTTTGTTATTAACATGTTCCATTTCAAATCTTTTTCAGCGTTCAAACTTTGAAGTGCATTTGTTCTTCATGTTTTACTCAAATGAAATAAATGAATATTAATTAGTATGTAGTAACTAAGAACTATATAGTAGCTAGGTGATATATGTTACCTAATTAATAGACCTACCTAGTTACTTAGGTAATAATTAGTTGCTAGCTAATAAACCTAATATAATTCTAGCTACTTAGTAAATTAGTAGGATGTAGTTCGGGAGGTAGGTATAGGTAGGTAGGTATGAGTTGGTACATAATAGACCTAGGATAAATAACTAGGTTTAGGTGGGTAGGTATGTAGGTAGGTTGTTAGGGTATGTAAGTAGGTTTGTTTGGGTATGTAGGGAGATTGTTAAGGTGATTAAGTAGGTTGGTAGGTAGGTTCATTAGCTAATTGTTTAAGGTAGGTATGTTTAAATTAAATAGGGTATAATGAGTGGGTAGGTAAGTAGGTAGGATAAATAAATAGGTATAGGTTTAGGGTATGTAGGTAAGTATGTAAATAGGTTGTTAGGGTTTGTAAGTAGGTAGGGAGGTTGTTAAAGTGATTAAGTAGTTATAAGTGGGTAAGGTTGAGGTTGTTAAGGTAACTAAATAGGTAGGTAGGTTGGTGGTTGGCTAGTTGTTAAGGTAGGTATGTAAGTAAGGTAAATAGATATGTTTTAAGTAAGGTAAGGTAAATAAATAAGTATATGTGGGTAGGTATGTAGGTAGGTAGATATATAGGGAGGTAGGTAGGTAGGTTGGCTAGTTGTTAATGTAAATATGTAAGTAAGGTAAATATGTATGTTTTAAGTAAATAAGGTACGGTGAATGGGTAGGTAAGTAGGTTGATAAAGTAAGTATTTTTGATCTATTTAACTAGCTTAGAACTAGGCCTTTAGGCGATTACATACCTTGTTAGGTTTAGCTTGACTACTTAGCTTCAACTATTAAGTTATGTACATAAAAATTACCTAAGTTTTATTAATAGACTACAAATTATGTTAGGTAGGTCACCTACACCTAATTAATAAGCTAGTAGGCTAATTATATTTGGTTAGTTAATTATGTATGTTAAGTATATAGGTAGCCTTGACCTAGGCCTATTTAATTAATCAAATAAGTATGTTCAATTTCACTAAAACATGGTCATTTTAATTGACCTTTTTATTTTGTTTGTCCCTTTTGACTAGATGACTAATTGACACGTGGTCAAAAAAATCACTTTAGTAAAATGTATTAGTAAAAAGTAACACATGTCTTTCATGCCCCAACCCACTAGTCAAAATGGACATCACTTCTAGTCAAAACAAACACTTTGGTCAAGTTGGACCTTCTAAAAGGTCATGATTTGTAGTAGTGCATTGTGAAATCAAATGTTGAAAAAACCACATTGATCCTTCACACCCATGTCACCCATGGGATGGATGACTTTAATGAAATTGGCCATACATGGATGGTGTGGAGTCAACAACGTCCAAATGTGACATACAAGGTTTTGTTTTCTTTCACCAAGTACATTTGTTGCTCATGTAAATGGGTGTTGTGTGAAAACTTGTGCAAGCACTAAGTTGTTATCTTTCTTATGTGTATCGATCTCACCAAGGATAATATTATTCAATATTGTGGGACATGGTATGGATCCAATCAAGGAGGTTTTGCCACCATGTTTGCGAACCTTACATATTTACACCTTTATGACAATGAATTTAATGATGAGGAACCCAATGAGGATGACATTGAAGAACCATGGGTGGGCTTTTGACATTGGATGATACCTCCCCCAATGTTGAGGGAAATAAAAATCACAACCAACCTTCGATTTCAAATGCCCTCGCAGAAAGAGCCCTTGCCCAAATCGGTGATGGAGTGCAAGAAATCATCAATGAAGTAAAAGAAGGTGGGATTTAATTCATTAACCATGCCACATCATTATTGTGTGTGGTTGCATCAAATGTCCAAAGTATTCCCCTTTCCAAGGTGAATGAGATCATGCATCTAGGCATGGTGTTTGATCACATCAATGATGGCCTAGGTAATTTAATGCACAAAATGAAGGATTGGCATCAAACCATGATAGAACATGCAAATATCCATAGGAAGAGGGATCATGAATAAGGAAAAAAAAAAGTTCCACTTGTATTATTCTCCCATATCAATCTCTATTACCATAATATGTGTTAGTGGTTTCAACTTTAAATAATGAACATGTATGGCTTGAAAATCAACCCCCCAATTCATATTAATTAAAAAAATTAATGTACAATAGTTATAAGTTAATGTGCATGCTTTTTAATATTGCATAGAATTTCACACATTACTTGGGACACGATGACTTTTTGTTTTGATATATGAAGGTATTACCTATCCCATAACCTTTCCAATGGGGGATTTGCCATCTTGATGCAAATATTGTTTTTTTTTGTTGTTCTCATAGTGAAGATTTCATATGGTGGATGTAGTTAATGCAACATGGGGTTATACTGAAAGTTTTAAATTCAGGTATTGCTAATGAATTCATTTCATAGTGAAGAAATGTGTTTTTGGATGAAGGTAATGCAACATGGAGTTATAATGAAAGTGTAGGTTTAGGTATTATTAATGAATTCATTTCATAACGAAGAAAAGGGTTTTTGGATGAAGGTAATGCAGTATCAGCATGTTTACAAATATGATGAAAGTATTGTTTTGTTGGTGTATGCAATGAATATTCACAATTAAATATGTAGGAATTGCATTCACCCATACTTTGACATTAGTATTGGATATTGATGATGTAGGTATTATTTTTCAAACTTTCTAGTAACCCTAAACTTAAGTGATGGAGGGGCAAGTCTTTGCAATACCCACATATTAAACCTTTACATAAACAAAATATAATTTGTAGTAGAATTAATATGGGAATTGCAAGGACTTGGTTTTTTTGCATTTTAGTTCCAATAGGGCCCTAGTTTTATCACAAGGGTATTGCAAAATTTGGGTACATTGTCATTCAAGCTCCATCACAACATGATTGGTCCATATTATGCAATACCTTCATCTTTGTTTTTGTGGACATTATGACAAGAAATACTTAAAAGAAGAAAAAGTTTTTTTAAAAAAGTAGTAATATCCACATTTGAAGCATAAAATGATGGCTAGATTTTTTTCATGTTTCACATAATACCCAAATGTTGGGCATAAAATATGCATATTTTATGATGAAACAAACAATGATGAAGATAGTTTTGAATTTGTTTTAAATTAGAAGAAAAACAAAGGAATTACAATAATTTAGATTTCTTAAAACTTAGAAGAAAAATAAAGGAATTAAAATTTTTATTTTGAAAAAGAAATAGGAATAAAATAATTAAAAAAAGAAGACAATAAAATTTTAGAATGAGAAATAAAAGTACGAAAAATACAAGAAAAATCATTTAAAACAAGAAAGAGACAATAAAAAGTTAGAATGAAAAATAAAAGTATAAGAAATAGAAAAAAAAAATTTAACAAGAAAGTGACAGTAGAATTTTAAAGTGAGAAATAAAAGTACAAGAAATAAAAGAAAAATCATTTAAAACAAGAAAGAGACAATAAAATTTTTAAATGAGAAATAATAGTACAAGAAATAGGAGAAAAATCATGTAAAACAAAAAAGAAATAATAAAATTTTAAAGTGAGAAATAAAAGTATAGGAAATAGAAAAAAAATCATTCAAAACAAGAAAAAGATAATCAAATTTTTAAATGAAAAATAAAAGTACAAGAAATTAGAAAAATAATCTTTAAAAAAAAGGGATTTTAGTCACAAATGGCATTATTTTCATAGGTGGGTACTACATGTTAGGATTAAATTTTCATTCACTATTAGTAATTGGCATAGTAAGCAATACTTGCATGTTACCCATATAATAGGTGTTAGTTTTGGGAACCCCAAATCATTAAAAACATGGTGTTAACTTAAAGTTGACATGAATATTGTAATACCCAAAACCTAAACCCTCAACCTCTATATAATTTAACCCCCCTTTACAAACCATATGTTTTTCATTAAATTTTTAATGATTTAAATGATTGAATAAGATAATTGAAAATACAAGAATTTTTTAATATTTTCTCTTACCTCCTTAGTTATTTGTTCTAATTAAAATCAACATTATTTTTTATGTCCTTAATTGATTTCTATAAAAAATATATACCATAGTTCAATTTACACTTTGTGGATTCCATTAATATTTTTTTTCCCTCTAGAAAAGTAGAGGTTTAACTAGAAAATAAAGAGGTTTTGCCAATAAGTATAGGTTTAGCCAAAATATAGAAAGGTTTTGTTGAGAAGTAAAGGTTTATCTAATACATAAAGATTATAATAAATGGTAGGGATTTTGCCAAAAATAAATAAAGGTTTTTTTGAAAGGTATAATTTTAACCAAAAAAGACATAAAAGAATTGTTGGGAGGTAGGAGTTTAGCAAGGGTGGACTTTTGGCTAAACTTTTAACTCTTGGCAAAATAAATATAAGTTTTGTTAAGACTTAGAAGTTTAACCAAAAAGAGATACATGTTTTGTCAAGAGTGAAAAGTTTAGCCAAGAAGAGGTCTCGGTTTCACCAAGAGTTAAAAATTTAACCAAGAATAAATATAGGTTTTGCCAAAAGAAAAAAAAATTAGCCAAGAAGAGATATAAGTTTTGCCAAAATAGAAAAGTTTAACCAAAATGAAATATATGTTTTACCAAGAAGAAATATAAGCTTTGCCAAGAGAGAAAATTTTTGCCAAGAAATAAATTTCCAAGAAAAAATATAAGCTTTCCCAAGAAAGAAAGTTTTAACTAATAAGAAATATAAGTTTTGCCAAGAGAGAATTTTTTTTGCCAAGAATAAATATAAGCTTTGCCAAGAGAGAAAAGTTTAGCCAATGAGAAATATAAATTTTACTAAGAGTTAGAAAAGTTTTGCCAAAAAGAAATATAGGTTTTGCCAAGGGAAAAAAACCCAAGAATAAATATAAGTTTTCCCAAGAGAGAAAAATTTAGCCAATAAGAAATATAAGTTTTGCCAAGAAAGAAAAAAAATTCCAGGAAAAAATATATGTTTTCCCAAAAGAAAAAAGCTTAGCCAATAAAAAAATATAGGTTTTACCAAGAGTTAGAAATTTAACCAAGAATAGATATAGGTTTTGCCAAGAGAAAAAATTTAGCCAAGAAAAATTATAGGTTTTGTCAAGAAAAAAAGTTTAATGAAGAAAATATATCAGTTTAGCCAATAATAGATATAGGTTTTGTTGAGAGAAAAAAGTTTAGCCAAAATTTTTTTTTTTTGCCAAGAATTAAAAGTTTAGCCAAGAATAGATATAAGTTTTGCCAATAGAGAAAAGTTTAGCCAAAAATAAATATAGGTTTTTCCAAAAGAAAAAAGTTGAGTTAAAAAGAGATATAGGTTTTGCCCAAAAAAAAAGTTTAGAAGAAGAGATACAAGTTTTGCCAAGAATTAGAATTTTATTCAAGAATAGATATAAGTTTTGCCAAGAGAAAACATTTTAATGAAGAATAAATATAGGTTTTGCCAAGTGAAAAGTTTAACCATGAAGAGATATAAGTTTTGCCACAAGATAAAAGTTTTGCAAGGAAAAGATAGAGAGGGTAGGTAAGGGATTGCTTGTTAGCTGGTACGTAGGGCTAAGAGGTAGGTCTGCAAAGTAAGTAGGCTAGTAGGGTGACCATGCAAAGTAAGTAGGTTAGTAGGGTGACTATGCAAAGTAAGTAGGTTAGTAGGGTGACCATGCAAAGTAAGTAGGTTAGTATGGTGACTATGTGGGAGGGTAGTATGGAGGTCAGGGTTGGCTCGAAAAAAAAGTCAAAAGTCAACGGAATTTTTTTGACTGTGAAACAATATTGATTAACGTAGGGTGACGAGGCGAATGAAAAATCACAGCCCATCCAATGGAGACAACCGTCAACTGGTACAGTCACAGGGGCTGGTTCACTCCATCCCACAAAACATTAATATTTCAAATTCCTCATACCCATTTGATTTCTTCCTCCAATATCATGGGATTCCATACTAAATGCATTTTCTAAAATCAAATCCAATTCCAACACAATTTCTCATTATAGGAAAAGGCTAACCATAGAGAGCCCATTCCATGTTTTTGGGTGTATGGGCATAAGGGCAACAGCCCAAGTGCTAGGCACATAATAAAGTTATCCGTGAAGTCAGGCAAAGACGGCATTGGAACACCGTGTTTCGTCACATCGGGGAAGAGATTTCAGAAAACAGGAAAAAAAAGTACACTGACCTTCAACCGGGCATGAAACTCAGGCCCGGTCTACAAAAGTGCCCGGGTCCAATTTGAAAACGGAATAGAGCAATTTGGTGCTAAACTGAGTTTGCACAGTCCTTTCTTTTCCTCAACGCATTCAACCAATCACAGCTGCTGCTCTGTGTACTGTAGCTCTCTAAATGCTCGCGAGCCTGGAGCATTTAATGCTGAGCGTCAGTATTTCATACCCTTATTTA
>Ga0116229_10000865_pt1 | contig 44530 bp, 33 predicted proteins | sample S1TSphgellanicum_3_FD_87313 | JGI IMG/M metagenome (GOLD analysis project Ga0116229, IMG submission 87313) | Host-associated microbial communities from peat moss isolated from Minnesota, USA - S1T2_Fc - Sphagnum magellanicum MG | ecosystem: Host-associated > Plants > Peat moss > Unclassified...
GGCACCAAGTGAAGAACACATTGAGTCATTGGGTTCATAGTCTCTCCCTAACCCAAGAATGGTAGTCAAGTATTTGAGCTACATGGGCTCATTAAGGAATGCACGTAACGTAACAAGGGTTTTTTTTCCAATTTTGTAATATCAAAAGTTTGGCGAATTTTCCCAACAAGATAGCAAGATTAGTTATATTTTCATTAGAAACACAATTTTTGCCAAATTGTTCCTATTTTTATTTTTTTTCAACAAATGATAAAATTTGTCTCCAAAAAAAAAAAAATGCTCCATATGACAAGTAAACTATCCATTTTAATTAAACCCTTCAATTCCTCTTTATTATATCTGCACAAGGAAAGCATTGAAGTACTATAATCAAGAAACACTTGGTGGAAAATTGCATTGTCAGAGCCGGAAACTAAACTTAGTTAAACTTAGCATGATACAAATCTTTCAAGGGAATTTAGCCCTTATCTTTAAATTATCATTGCATGTCAGATTGCTGTGCAAACAATTCTTGTACCTTAACAAGCCAGCTGCCAAGTGAACCAGCACTTACTATTTGCACCATAAAGGATGGATGGTAAGTGGACAGGAAACAGTTTTCTGTTAGCTTCCAGTCCCTTAGTTAATCATGGTTCAGTTTTCTGTTAGCTTCCAGTTCAGTTGCTTCTTTTCACTACCTTCCTACTACCAACCTTCAAATAGGCAAGAAGGTTGTTACCTAGTGGGTAAATAGTAAATACTAAAGACAGCCCTTAGCTATCTGTAAACCATCTTCTTACACAATGGGTTATCAAGGTGAAACCAGATTTGAATTCAGTTGAGGTTCATCCACAACTGAGTCATAAGCGACATCCATCCAGTGGATGGTGTGCTGCTGGCTGCTGGTTCATTCTGGCCAATAAGACACCATTTTTGAATCCTTTGCTTTTCTTCACAAAACAATTGAGCCAAATTTGGTTAAACTCAAAATATAAAAATTAAAAGATTTAAGAATCCTTCCGTATTATTGGCCACCTACTAGAATTTGATGTAGAATGTGGTGAAAATTTTGCAAAATTTGGCAATTGGACATCCCCAAAAACACTGTTTTTTTGCATTTTTGAAAAAAAAATCACCAACAAAAGAAGATTGCTTCTAATCATCCCAGAGATATTTCAGGCCACTTGCAAAAAAAAAATATTTTTCTTATCAATTTTGTGATGTAGAACTTCAAGTGTTTTTCTTTCTTTGGTTCACAAAAAAGTGGGGAAATTTTGATGGGAAATGTATTTCAGACTGAAGAAACACATTTTTACCATTTTTTCTCCTTAGAAAATCACAAATAGAAAAAAATTCCCACAAAAAATTCGATAAGAAGACGGCGAAATTTGGATATACAATTTTGCACTAAAACTTTGCAACATTACCATATATTTGTTTAGTAACATTTAGTGGATATCATCTTGAGATGGAATGGTCATTGTTAGGTTTGCACCAGTATTGGGCCAAGTACCCAGATTGGTATGTTGGAACCAGTGTTGGCTGGTTCTGATTTTTGTTCGGTTTCAGTTATTGGGTAGGGTTTAGGGTTTAACCCCATCATCATCGGTTCTAAATTTTGAGGAAAAAATTCAGAACTGAAACCAGGAACCAACTTCTAGCTAGAACCAGAACTGGCACCCAAAGCCTGTTTTATCTAGGTTACAATTTCTGAACTTTTTAAAATAAAATTTTATTTTATTTTCCTGTTGGGATTAGACAATGTGTTGTTAGATTGAGAAAACAATCAGGCTTGCTAATAATAATAATACATTGTTTTGAATAATAATTTGGGGGTGGGATTAGGTATGTAGTTATTACTTTTGAGTCATGTCTTAAGTATGCAAATTTTTTAAAAGAAATTTGGGTTTAGGCATGTAGTTGATATAGGTAATCACATTTTATTGATAGTATAGTGACTTTAACTTGGGAAAAAAATCAACTTTGGACACTTCATAGGTATTGTTGAATAGGATTTGGTTTGGAAACAAATCTATCAATTTTATTTTTCCTAAGATTCAAAACGGATCTTCTTTGTAAGGATATTCTTAGGTTGGTGGCCCTAGTGTTAGGGGCTAGCAAATTGTTGGCAATGGTAAAAATATAATGGCGGTTTTTCTTCTATTGTTGTAAATGAAATGTTTTTTCAACTTATTAATCATTCCATTGTCCTATAGCTTTAGGGGTCGTTTCAAAAACACTTATTCTCCCATCAATTTGAAATATTAACCTTTAAAGGTTGTGAAGCCATCCTTTTTGGCATTTGAATTTTTTTTCAATGTACACCTTGATTGAGTTGTGATGTAAATCAACATCGAAAATGTTTTTAATAACATTTATCAGATTGTTATTTTTAGAAAGTTGTGTGAGACCAGGGGGCCTTCAGTGAACATTGTCCCTTTTACCAGGTTGTTTTATGGTGTTCATTATTTTTTTTACTACCAACATGGGTGATATGTGGAGGGGGTCACCATTATTAAGTCATTTTTAGGCACAAGGCAAGGTGACCCATTAAGAGGTCATTTATTTATTTTGGCCCATCATCAAGCTCTCTTAAAAACCATCATGCAAGCCCCTAACTGCATTTTTCCATCCCTAGTGAATGATACCCACATCATGGGGCCTATGAATGAAATTACTCATGCTTATGAGCACCTTTCAACCCAATTAACCCTAGTTGGGCTTAAGGTTAAGGTGTCAAAATGTAAGCTTTGGCATCCATCATGGATCTTTCATAGAGATTCCTCAAGGCTACACTTTGGTCACAAATGGCTTACACATTTTAGATGAGCTGGTGAGTTCTCAGAACTTTGCCACTCATTTTTTGGATCAAGTTTTATCTTACGACATGATGCATATCAATGATCTTCCTCTCTTAGGAAACGCCCAAGTTGATTTGGGCATTTTGTTTTCATGTGTAACTCGTCGACCTTCTTATCTCACACGGACAATACCTTCTTTTTCTTCCTTCATGTCTTTTTTGGCAAACTTTGACAGGAGAATTATGCAGGTATGTGAAGACATTATCGATCCATGATCATGGGAGTCTTTTCAGGGCCCTTTAAAAAAGTGTCAAATTTGACTGCCGATATCCTTTGGTGATATAAGCCTTCTCCTTATGGAGGATTGTGCCCCATCTATTTTTCAAGGGAATTGAATTTTAGTGACTCCATATTTGTGGTCTAAGTTTTGTATTTTGAACAGACTTGTTTTGGAAAAATATGTTTCTTAGGTTGAAAGGGGCCCACACTTGTTTCAACCATGTTTACATGTAACACAAGATGGACTTCCTCTTATAGCCAAGGAAATGCACTTTTCTTTTGAAAGTTTGGAAGTTACCAATGCCCCAAATGTACATGCAACTTTGATGGACATCCACCACGACACGTCCTTGAGGTCTATTTTGGAAGATGACTCCATTTCCTTAGCTTCCAGAGCTTGCATTTGTTTTTGTTTGGGCAAGGGGGCAAGGCTATGGTTGGTTGTTAAACCATCTATTTATTCGTTTTGTATCGCACACTTTATTTTCACTTCAGCATTACATTTTCATCTCAATTTAATTCAACCATCAACATCTAGTCTTCTCACGTGTGAATGTGGACACAAGTTGGACGCATTTGGCACACACTTAATTCATTGCATGTTTGGAGGTTAGCGGATAACCACACATGACGCCATTTGAAACATCATGTATGCTTTCATTCGAAAAAATGGACACGCTATATGAAAGAGTGGTGGTACACCCTTACATCAAGAATTTCATTACAAGTCTATTTTTATATGACCTAAGAGGACCAAGTTTTTGTTGCTAACGTGATGTTTATTGATCCGATGCAAAAACAATTACTTCAAGTGTCATTAATTGACTAGTAAATGCAATTGCAAAACTTAGCACCATTGCTAAAATCCACAAATATAAAAGGTTTCATGAAGGACACCACTTTATTCCAATGGCCATGGAGGTGCATGGCACACTTGAACATGATATGGATCGTTTCATCAAAGAATGTGCCTATCTTTTTCATGATAAACAATCGGGAGGTCATTTATCCTTGGCTTTATGCATTCAATTTTTTAAGCAGCATGTTAGTATTGCTCTTCAACATGTTTTAGCCTTTGCTATAGAGATGAAAATTGCATTAATGGGTCATGCTTGTTCTAGACCTCCCATTACATTAGATTTCATGATTTGCATGCAAGTGACATTAAACGGGCCGTGGGTGAAATAGCTTCCTACCATGAAAAGGATTAACTCCTACCCTTTTTTGGGTTCCTACGGGTTGTGCATCTTTTGGCCTTTCTTTGGCCTTCCCTTTTTGTCTACCCTGTGATGGTTCTGACCATTGTTCTTTTATTGGATTTTTGTGTTTTTTTGGGAAAAAAAAAGATCTAGAACCAATGGTTTTGAAATGTGAAAAACTAGGTCTAAAACCAAACCAAAGATTCTATTACATAATTTTTTAATTCTTGAATCCAAACCAAGTGTTCTTTCAGATTTTTAAAAAAGTTAGAATTGGGACTGGAGGTTTTTTTGAGAAGTAAAAATTGGTCAACATTGTTAACTTTAGTTGTTCTAGTTGTAATTAATAAAATAGCACTAAATCCAAGTTTGAGTTTTGGAACAATTGCAATCTTTTAGGAATTAAACTTAGAATCAAATTATTATTTTAATTTATGAGCGAAACCAAAACCGTTTTAATATATTTTACAAACTAAAATTAAAGGTTCTTCATAAAAGTACATAATCACCCAACATTGTTTTACACCAATGTTGATCGATTTTAATTTTTGAAAAGAACTTCAAGTCCTAGTTCCAACTAATCTTTTATATATGGAACCTTTAATTCCAATCCCTCATAGTTTTTGTAATTTGATCGAAATCACTTTTGGTCTAGTTTTGGGCTTGGTTCTTCATAATGCTAAACTTCCAATTTTTTTAGTTCTCAAGAAAACATTACAACAAAATATGGGTTTTCTTCCATCAATATGTTATGGCTAGTAAACTTTATGGTTTCAAACATTACATGTAAAATATGTGATGTTTATTTCAACACATTTTAGAACATCTTCACTACATAGCAATAAATTACACCTTTACACTAAATCAATTATTTGTTTATTGTTCATTTGTCCTCACCTTTAAACATGAAAAAAATCATTTAAAAAAATGAAATCAATTAAGTCTCTACACATGGACCAATCACTATCACTAACCAATCCATAAAAGGAAATTCTATATAAAATTGTTCCTTGGAGTGTATATACACATCCTGAACCATATTTAATGGACATCATGAATTTTACATCATGTTGCATATTTTATCCAAATTTTTATATTGAAAATTTTTTATATACTATAAGGTGGATATATTCTCATACAAATATTACAAATTCACAATAATTTGGGGCATATGTGAAATACAAACAAGTGTAGGATCAAACTATGTATTTTTATTACATAACTATGAATATTCATGTTTTTGTGTACATAAACATATGTTCACCTATTTATTTTCTATGTACAACTATAAATTCACAACCATTTTCTTACTATATATTTTACACACTCACAAACTATGCCAAAACTTTTTTAAATTAAATTTTCAATTCCTTTCATAAATATTTTCTGTAAAAATATGTGGGGATCAGTTTGATTGTAATTTGTAATTCATGCCATCTTCACAAATGGCTGGGTACCATGTCACTTCCCTTGAATCCTTTCTTCTCTTCACTGTGCTTCAGCATGAGGGATCAATTCTTTTTTGTCCCATCGCAGAAATCATCTTGTTTCTTTTGTGAGTTGTATCCAAGACATTTTGGTTGACCAAGAGCTTCAATCCTTCCCAAGAATAGGGAATGCATCTTTATGGTAATCCATGGTTGTGTCCAAGGGTTTTGCAGTGTGGATACCAGTCAGCATCTGGACAAGAGCAAGAGAGCTTCTTCAAACAGTGGGAAGACATATTAAATCAAGGAAGAACCTCAATAGCTTAGGAGCAAACCTTTAGCAATTGTTTCACATCATGTCCATGAACATCAAGCTCTAGTAAATCCTCCCCTCTTTGTTTTCAGGTGTTATTCGCTTTGAAGAAACTCCTGTTACGAATCAATTGAGAATGTACTCTCTCTATGTCAGTCATAGTTCACAAGGCCAATGTAAGCCCCATGTTTGAAGCCAGACCATTTACTTCGAAGCTTGACATTCAGGCACAGACAGTATAGTTGATCTCTATTTTCAGACCAGAAATTGAATCCATGTGGCTACACCAGTATTGACGGGATCTAGGCCCTGGAGGACAACAATCATCTTCTCAAACTTTTGTTTGAATCTTGGTTTCTCCCTGGTTTCAGTTTACAGACTCTGTGCAACTGTCTGAAGGTTCAGTATTGTACATCTTTGGGTTTGGGGATGCATGTCCTCTGCCAACTGCTTCAGATGTTTGCAAACTGGTACTTCATCAGGTGCCATGATTTTGTCATGTTATTCAGCTTTAGTTCTCATAACCTTGGATATGTCCAAGAATTTTTTGAAATTGTAGGACAGCATTCTTTGTGGAGACTTAAGAAGTTGCTGGTCTTAAGATAAAAAATACTAGAGATTAAGGTGGCAATTTGCTTGGAATGAGTTTGGATCTATCCTTCTCTTGATCCACAGATGTGTGATTCATCAGACAGGATGTACATCTTCACCTATTCCTAGCAAGAGTTGCAACAAGTAAGATTCATAACTCATGAAAGTGTGTTGGACATGCCCAAGTCATTGGATGGTTTCTGGTTCACAGCACTAATTGAGGCAGTGGAAGCGAGAGTATGGCATGGGATGGTTCATCTTCATTGAAATATATCACTTTGTCTGTTGCTTGAAAGCCAGGAAGATGATACTCATAGCTAGAAACCAATTTTATATTGATTGTAGCACCTGGATCCATTTGTGAAGTATGGCTGGTGATGATGGGTGTCTCTGAAAATGCGGTGGAAGATGAGAGAAAATTGTTGATGGGATGTCTTTAACAATTTTGTCGAAGGTGCAAGAATTTCTTTTGTTTTCTAGATTGAACATTGAAACCAAAGGAATAAAGAGAAGAGTTTATTTGGAGATCCTCCTGAAATTTCAGTAACTTTCATGAGCCTAATTGTCATTGAATTTTAAAAAGGGCTGCCTGGGTGGGCACCAAGGAGTTACCATGCAAAACTGCAAGTATGTGATATAATCATCCTTAATGTATATACTCAGCAAAATTTAAGCAAATTTCAATTTTGGTCAATTTTCCCAAGAATGGGACAGAAAATGGGTTGCTGCGATATTGTATAGATATACTAGATCTAGGGTGTAAAGAGTCCTCAAGGACGGTTTCCAATATGGAGTTAGTTAGAAGCTTTTTACAAGGCCTTGCAATTTTCTTCTGTCGCTCAAGTGTTGTTGCTTCTTCAAGATGTCGGACTTTGGGGTGTGGATGGAAAATTGAAAGTGGGTTGATGGAGGGTAAGTTTAAACAATAGTCCAAACTAATTCATATTAGAAAATGGCCTATTAGAGCGGAACAAGGGGTCATCCAATCCAATCTAGGTCGTATGTTTTCCCATACTAAATTTTTTTTTAAATCCTAACTATCAATTATCTAATCTAGATTCAGGGTTAATCATCAAATGTAGACTCAGTCACATACCATAGTACCTTAGTGGCTTTCGCACAAATTACATTAATTTTAGAAATGCCTGAAAATTTCAAAACAAACTTTTTTCAAAGAACAAAGAAAAAAAATTGTGAAGGAAAATGAAAATTCTTCTGGAAAATTCAGGTTTTCTAAATGAAATATTCAAAATTAATCAATTGTTTGACGTATATGTGCTGCTGGAAGTGCCCCAGTGCTATGATAATAGTCTTTGGTGCGATGTTTTATTTTTTTATTTTTGTATTTTTTTCAATTTTGTGATGTAGCCAAAGTGACAATCAATCCAAGAGAAAATTGATCCATACTTGGCTATAAACTAGATATGAAAGTTTTTTTTTAAAAAAATCTTGCTATGTTCTTGGCTACCTATTGGAACTTATCATAAAAATCTAGCCATTTAGAAAAAAAACATATTTCTAAAAATTGTCATGCTCATATGCATGGCCTCATACATGACGGTCAATTACGGGCATGCCAATCATGCCTTTTAGGGTTAATGTATGTTTTTAGGTTATTGTACGCTATTAGGTGTTTTAAGGTTATTGTTTGTTTAGGGTTTCAGCTTGTTGATAGCTATATAAAAGGTCAAGCTTTTCCCTTTTCTTGTTAGTTCTTCTAAAATTCCTTTATCAGGGAGGGTTTCCTCCATAATCAAACTAGATTTCTAGATGTTCATGGGAGCTATTACACGGCCACCGTTTACATACACTACATTTTCTTTCCTTCTTTTCAATTTAATTCTAAAAAAACTACTTTTTGTCATTTAATGTTGAAAGCAGCAAATTTTTCCTAGCTTTGAATTTCTTGGGTTTCTTTTGCTTACTAATTTCTTATGTTCTTGAATTGTTACTTCTTCTTCTTCTTTTTCTATTCTTGTACTGCACCTACAACAAGAACAACAATCATAACTAGCAACAGCGTAAGCAAGGGAGAAGGGACACCAAAAAAGCCCACAACAACTATTACTACAAGCTTTTGTAAGCTTAAGCTTTCGATCTCACTCACACATTAGGTGAGTACCCACTGAGAATTTACGCACTGATCTACATTTAGATTTGCTTGTATCTTTGTGTACGTGTGTGCGTTGTCTCTATTTGCATTCACGCACTATGCACTCTCATTTGTTCTCTTCTTCGTTTTCCCTGCAAATTGTGGCTAGCAAGAAAGTTCAACGCAAAGAACCTTTCAGTCCTTTTGGGGATGTCAAGTGGCAAAAGGGTGTGGATGCTACAAGTAGGACTCCCAAGGGGAAGGGTGTTTATCAGTTAGTGAAAAAGTATGGTGCAAACGTAGATGGTTATAGTCCCATCTACGCACCCGATGAATGGTCAGAAAATGGTGACTCCTATGTAAGAAGAATACCAGGGCTAGCCATTTGGGCTACACTTCTTGGAAATCTACTTCTAGGAGGTGCATTCTTTGTGTATAACACCGGTGCACTAGCTTCATAGATCCTTTCTAATCTACATGACAGTAGTTGAATGCGCTCCTGTGAGTAAGAATAAGTCGTTCATCGTCGCAAAAGTGAAGATTAGACAAATTCTTGCTACTCAATTGCCTATTCATGCGTTGCCTTCCTTTAAACTAACTGCCTATGCTTAAGAACTCTTCTACATCATCATCGTCGTCGTCGTCAAACCAAGCCAAGCCATCACTTTCTTTTATCCTTTGTTGCCAGAAGAGAGCTAAGTCTTGTAACTAACATAGGAAGAAACCAAGGGTTTATCTTCCAATGGTTATAAATTCACACACACAGAGACAAGAACTTTAGGATTTTTCTTTCAAATTCTACATTGTTTCCTCATGCTGAAATTTTCAGTTTGTGAATCTACTCACCCTCCATTTCAAAAAAAAATTCTCTTCTACACACCATCGTTGCAAAGCTCATGAATGTTGGTTGCTCTACAACACCGCCGTTGTCCGTCACGTCGTCGTCTACCATTGCTACAAAGCTCATAAACACGAATCATCGTTGTAGAACTCACGAGCGTGGATCATCACTTCAGAGCTCACGGACGCAGATCGCTTTACTGCGTTGTGGTCATCACGTCACCTTTCGCCATCCGTTACATTGTCATCCACCATCGCTACAAAATTTGTGGACGCAGATCACTTTGCAATGCCATGGCTGTCATGTCGCCGTCCACCATCTAGTTGTCATCGCCATCTATCAACATCCGCCTAACCAATGTCCATCCGTCCATCATGATTCCATCCGTCCACCAACATCTATCCGTCGTCGTTCATCCTCGTCAACAATATCATATTTTTCAAACCGTATGTACGTATTCTTCAAAATCGTATATAGGTTTTTTATTTAATATGTACATTTACATACTCTTGTATTAATACATACGTCTGCGTATTTTGTATTAATACATATATTTACATTATTTTTATATTAATACATACACTTACGTAATCTTATTAATACATAAATATATAATTATTTCTTCCTCTACTTCGTCATTTAGCACTAGTGATTAGAGAAACTGAAAATTGCTTAGGGTATGTTTCCTTAAGCACATCACATTTCAATTTCCATTTTGGTTACATTTAATTGCATTGGTTGTGTTAAAACTTTGTAGCTAGTGCTCTGTATTACTACAAAATTTTGGGGCATGAGATAACACCATGTCCTTGGGTGATGAAAGCATTACTGCTCAACCAAAGCCAAGGTATCAGCTATGAAGTAACACACAATCATTTGAGCCAATTTCTTTGAATTCACAATCTTCATGATGATACCATCAAACATCTACAATGCCACTGTCATCCAGTATAATTCCTACCAAGAACTCAAATTCAGGTTTCATTACATCAACAATACATCAGAGTCCATTTGGAGGGGTTAATAAATGGGGTATGCCTATTGCCACACCAACTTTCACACAATCACCGTATATTCTACTGCAAACTATTACCTGTACCCCCATATACACCATGGAGGTCAATAATTCTTTTGATAGAATGGAGAAGTTCAAAAAAAGGCTAGGTACCATTTTTTTGAAGGAATTCAAGGCAACTTTCTTAACTGTAATTTGTGAATTGGAGCTCAAGTATGGCATTAATTACACTGAGGCATTTGCATTCAAACAATTAGCCCGTTATGTGCGCTATGAAGCATTAGATGTCTACGACCAACATTTTTCGAAGATTTTGGGTGTCACCCAAATCCCCAATCCAACTTATGCCATAGCCATCACCACCACCTCTCAAGCTACATTATAAGTTGCTATCGCACATCATGGGACTATGCCCAATAATCCAAATCCGGTACCTACTTTAGTAAACCTTTCTCCTCAACAACTCATTACTGCTACCATAAACATTCCTCCCACCATTGATGCACCAGCTTTTGTTGATCTAGTGGGGGAATTCTTTCATGTTCTTGAGCTGGAATTTTCAGTAAAAAGTTCTGAAAAAATTATGCAGCTTGCCACCTTTTTTCGGTAAAAGGATGAAACCTTCAAGATGTTTTACATGAGGCTTCTCAAGCTTAAAGAGGATACTCAAAACATCATAAACTTGGAAGCTGCCCATCAATATCTTCATTCATTGGAAGGTACTATGACACTCCATGCATAGGTTTTATAACGAGTTTTTTACAAAATTTGGAGACTCATACATTTTGTTGAATGTGTACAACATTTCTAAAAATTGGAATTAGCTCATGCACACTATGAGGCTAGTACTATGAAGCCTCCACTAGTTGCGCCAACCAGATCATCACATTCTTTTTCAAGGGCTAAAGCGATGCATTCGGTTGCACCCATCCTACCTTCTTGCAACTACTATGGCAATCCTGCCCATAAAGCTAGTAAGTGCAATATTCCTTCCAAAGATCTCTTTTGTTATTATTATGGGAAAGAGGGACATCAAGAAGCTGTTAGTTTTGCCAAATTCCCGAAATAAAAATAGCTTCGATTACCATGGCAAATTGCCAGCATTTTTTGATGCCCTTCAACCAAAAACAAAGGCACCTCAACCTTCCACTCAAGCTTTCCCCACCAAGGGTAATTCCAGTAAGAATGCTAAAAAAAAAAAACACAATGCTAACAAAAGGGAGGTGCTTCAAACCCATGCCGCTCAAATTTAAACTCTAGAAAATGAACTTGAATCATTAAAAGCCCAACTTGATAATCTAAAAGGCAAGTCTTCACAACCAACTAGTCATGCCCAACTTGTATAGGGTTCAGGATCATGGGAAGGACCTACTAGATCATTATATGGCCTCTCACACGATGCCATGGTTAGGGAGTATGTTCTTTCCAATGCACACAATTATAGTCTCACACCAGAATTTACCACTTTTGTTTACCTTTCCTATTTTGTGGCACAAGAGGTTAGTGTGCCACCCAGAGTTTCTGCCACTAAGTAGGTAATTCAAACTGGTGGACTCGCATTTGGTTCAAGTCCTATTACCAAGGCTAGAGGAGCTTAAGCAATCATGCCATAATCTTTTCGTCCTCTCAACACGAAAAAAGAATGTACCTTATTGGCAAGGGGGGAGGAGACTACTACACCACAAGTTGCTAGGGCATCAAATTCTCGTGTCTCAAAATTACATGTACATCAAGAAAACACACAATTTTCCACTGATCAGCTTATGGAGTGCCAACTTCAAATGCGTGAAATGGTGCACAGCTTGTGAGTACACCGTTGTTTAGTTTTTAAAATTTGAAGCTAAGCACCAAGGACATAATTATAGTACTAAAAGATACCCTGAACACTACATCAGGTCCTCTACCAATCCCTAATCCACATGTTACAGGGGTCCCATCTAACACCTTGGAGAAACATTCGATTGGCTCACGTGTTGTAGATGGCGTTTGTAATCTAGTCATTAATTTTAGCATGGCTAAACTAGTGGGCTCTCCTACCTCTGATTATACATTTACATATCAAAAAGGATCCAAGAACACCTCACTTATGGATTTGTTACTCAACAAAAGTGTTTTGGATAGCCATTCTTTCCACAAAGTCTTTCATTCATTTCCAAAGGTGGTGCATAGTGAGAGAACTTCCATCGCCACCAGAGTTGCCATTATTGACAATATTGAGTCAGCAAGCCAAGTGGGAGGACACACACCCACAGTGATACTTCTTGATACAAGTGCCCAACCAATGATTTTTGGAGTTCAATTCGCCAAAAATATAAGCATGCTCAACTCCAAACTACGAAAATCTATGTGGCAAATGGGAGTGTAGAAGAGGTACTTGGGGAGAACTCGGATTTGATTGCACTTAACTTCAATGAAGGTACAGATTAGGAACTTTGCCTATAGGTAAGATGTTTAATCACCAATGCCACCAGTTACAATGTGTTCATTGGGCAAGAGGCTCTGTTTCCACCAGGTTTCACAATTGACAACTAGTTTGAGCATGCGTACTATCAAGTGGATTGGGAGACTGATGGCCACCACCTGGGATACATACCCTTTGATTTACATGGGAACCATAGTCCTATGGCTCACCATTGTATACTCAAGTAAGCACACACCATTTCTTACATCCCACAAGCTAGCCACGAATGGATAGAGGGAGATGAAGAGGAGACGGTTTACGCCCAAGCTACTGAAAGCTTGAAGGTGGTTCCTACGGACATTCAACACGGACTAGAGGTTTTACAAAGGTTCAAAGTAGCCCACAAGCCCTTGCTCAAAACTCTGTCTAGTTTTGAGAACATGGAGAACCATGGCGAACTGATTAAGCCAATACTTCATCAACTAATCACTCAGACATCGCCTAAGGAGGGGATTACAGTACTAGAACTCTTTGGTGGTATTGGTACAAGTCTTAAAGCCCTATTATAATCAGGGATGGTGGTTCGGAAGTATTTCTACATAGACATTGATCTTATTGCAAAGCAAGTGGCGGCATCGAAAATGATAAAGCTCACAGCCAAATTTCCCCAACAGTTTCCAACCACCACATGAAAAGCTAGTTTCACTTTCTTGCCCTCTAACATACAACTAATTTAGAAAAAACATATGGAATTACTTGGCCCCATGGAGCTCATCATTTCAGGTTGGGAGGGTCAAGGATTTTCAACATCTGGATTTGGAGAAGGCTTGAGTGACACAAGATCTGGTCTTTTCACGGACCTGGTACAATTAATCACCTAGGTTCAATCCATTTCTCCTACACTTGGTTATGTAATTGAGAACACCCCTTCTTAGCTTGACTAGAGGGAGAAAGTTCAAGAGCATTACACATTGGTCAAGCATTACCTAGGAGAGTCGTTTGTACTCGATGCGGCACAATGCAGTTCCTATGCACATTGGCTGTGTAACTGGTGGGCCAACCTTGCACCACTCTCAATTCTGCAGTTGGTTTTGAAATACACCATCAGAGACCCCAACTTGCAAGTTTTTCACATATTGGATGATCAAAGCTCTTGCCAACAAGTTACAAGGTAAGAGAAACCTCCTTGGTTTCCTAATAACACAATAGGAACATTAAGAAGTGTTTGGCTCACCTTTGTTTCCTTCCCAGGAACACACACCTTTCAGGGAGATGGACCAGGCTTGGTGTATCATCATGCTTCAACCACTTGGGATGAACCAAGCCCAAAAGAAAGAGAAAGGGCTATGGGGTTTTAAATTGGCAATATTAGTCACACCAAGGTGATTAAATTGGAGCGTAACACTCAACTGGGGAAAGGCATGGACCTAAACTCCCTTATATGGTTGTTGGTAACTTGTGTATTTGTTCAAATGTACATAACACTAGCATTGATTCAATCAGCTTGCAGTTCTAGCGATGCGATTACATGGCACCCAAACCAAGTACACTTGCCTATCTTCAACACTCTACACGTGTTTGGGAGGAGGAGGTACCATGTAATTTGACTAAAGAATGCACCTGTCTTCTTTCAACAAGTCATGGACTAGGTTTTCAAAGGGGTAGATTTCTTGAAGTGCTACATAGATGACGTCCTAATGCATAGCAAGGGACTCCTACAACACTTGGTTCATCTTGAGGAGTTATTCAAGAGGCTCCACAAAGTCAATATGAAGATCCATCCTAAAAAGTGTGAATATGTTGTCACTTTAGTAGTCTACCTTGGACACATAATTTTGCCAAGTGGTATTATGGCTCATTGGGCCAAAATAGTAGCCATTTTAAAGATGCCCAATCCTACTGATGTTCACATTTTGAAGAGTTTCATCGGACTATGTAATTACTATAAGATTTATGTCCAAGACTTTAATACTATTGGTCATCCTCTCTATGCATTGTTAAAGAAGGATGTTACTTGAACATGGAATGAAGAGGCTTAGGAAGCTTTCAACACACTCAAGGAAAAGCTTTCAAAGTTCCCTATTTTGAGGAGACCTGATTTCAGCAAGGTCCTCATTCTACACAGTGATTAGAGTGCTCCTTGTATTGGTGTAATTATCGGCCAACTTGATGAAGAAGGCAAAGAATATGTTATCGCCTATGCATTCCGAAACAACAACAAGGCTGAAAGCAACTACTCTTCATACAAAAGGGGAGTGTTTTGCTATTGTATGGGTCATCATACATTTGAAGCCTTATCTTTATGGCACCAAGTTCATTTTGTATATTGACCACTAGCCTATCAAGTGGTTGATGACCAACGACAAGGTCACTTGTAAGTTAACTCGTTGGGTGCTTATACTTCAGGAATATGAATTCAAGGTTATTCACCAACCTGGTATTACACATCAAAATGTGGATACCATGTCACAGAAACCCCTCACTACCTTTGAAAATTTCTTAGAAACCATGCAAAACTTCGACCAAATTCCAACAATACATGTATCTTATGCATCTAGTTATCTTGCACTATTATAATGTAACCTGGTTGAGCATCCCATTGTGGATATATGGGAGGACTTGGACACTCTGAAGTTTCTTCAACATGCGGAATACCCTCCCCAAGTTACATCAAATCATCGAGATCGCATACAATAGCGGTCCAAACACTACTCGGAAGGACAATCACCTCGTCTAATGTTTACCACAAGGCGGCAGAATGGTTCCTCCACCATGTGAACGGCCTAGTTTTATTCAGAAGGTACACTTGGAGCTTGGACATTTTGGAGTTAAATGTACTTATAGTCTTCTCGCTCCTCATTACCATTGGAGAGGTATGCATGTTCAAATCCAGACATCATTGCTAGGTGTGAACAAGTGAAACTTCCTTCTCTTCACAACAACTCACACTTTTTGCACTCTCTATTCAGGGCATGTTCTATCATTGGTCATGTGATTTAGTTTGAGAATTACCTCGAACCTTTAGGGGTAATGTCTACATCATGATTATGATTGAACATTTTTCAAAGTGGGTCGAACTTGTTGCGCTACTAAACAAGTCATCACATAGCAACAGTCATGTTTTTTTACAACAGGTCCTTAGTAGGTTTGGGGCTTGTGTTGAGTGCCTTACTAATCAAGGATCAAAATTCAGAGGAGAATTCCAAAACCTACTTGATCATGCTCTCATTGACCATCGTCGAACTTCAAGGGATCATCCCCAAGTTGATGGCCTTACAAAGAGGATGGTAAAGACATGCAAGAAAGGACTTCGAAATATTTGCCTCACTAGGAACAAAGAGGATTGGGACATGGCCTTACCTTACATTACCATGGGTTACAGGATGTCCAAACATGCCTATTCGTCTCATTTATTTCCTTACTTTCTACTTTTTGGGAGATATCCCATTCCACCCTCTTCCATTGTTGCTCAAATGGACCAAGTTGTGAACTTGGACTCCCCATCCACTTGGGCTAGGATCATTGCAAAGAAGGCTACTCTATTCATGAGGGTTATGCCCATGGCCATGGAGAACTTATCCATTGCACAACATCGAGACACCTTACGGTATGCACACACACGAGGTGGCAGTTACAAACCTAAGGTGAGACAATTTGATGTTGGTGATTTTGTGTATCTTCAACAACAACCTAATGATACTCTAGACACTTCTTCCAGTCGCAATATTTTAAGGATTAAGGCGATCAAGCCTTTAAGTGTGTTGGAGTTGTAAGGAATTAACGGACGCATAATTCAAAATCATTCCAAAAATTATGCGCCTTGCCACCTACCGAACTTGGATCCTACCATCATCATGTCGACTTGGATTCCTGCACTTGATTATCCATGTCAGGTATGTCAAAGGACTGACGATGCTAATCAAATGCTGATTTGTGATAATTGTAATGGTGGATATCATCTATTTTGCCTCAAGCCTAAGCTCACTCAAGTTCCCGCCAACCTTTGGTACTATTCATCATGTTCTTCTGTAACACCTTGATTTCTACTCAGACCATGCCACACTTTTCCTAGCTCAGGTCTAGGGGGCGGATACATGAGAATTTCATCTCAGGCTCCTCTTGTGCAATGTATATATATGTGCGTGCATCTTGTTTTGGTTGATTAGTTTCTACTTTTGATTGGTTTTAATCTTTTTGTTCAATAGAATTTATTATGGATTTACACCTTTACGACACCAAACGTCACAACACTACACGTCATGACAAAATATGGGGTCTATTTTAAGTTGTGTATGTACCTATGGTAGGTGTTTACAATGTGCATCCACCCATAATTCAAAAAAAAATGCAAATAAAATTTCATTCAAAACTACAACCTGAAAAAAATAAATGGAGCATAATATGTTCAATTTTACACACGGAAATACTCATAGAATGTAAAATACCATAGCACAAGGGGCAGCTTCAACAATGAACACATATTTGCCAAATAGGTAATTAATTAGTTAATTGTGAAAGTTCCATATTGAAAAATAAAAACTTTCTGACTATTTAAAAAGAGTCTTAATTTTCATTCACAAAAAAAAATTCTTTGAGAAAACAAAAATTGAAAATTTCATCATTTCTAAAATTAATATAATTTGTGCTGCCAAGTTATATAGTAATTTAAAATGCCGTTAATAGATTGTCATTTTAAACACAGAATGTATTGCAAATGGAATTTCACCGAAATAAAATCATAGAGAATAAGTATTAAAACTATGATGGATCATACACATAGAAGTTTATATTTGTTTCAAATATATTGTTAAAAGTTCATAAACCAAAATCTAAAATGCAGTTCAAAGCTCAAAAACTTCTCTCTCCAAATAGCTTGAAATATTACTTTTAGTTATCAGTTTTTTGTTTTTTTTTGTTTTTTTTTCAATGTTGTCAATTCTTTTGGTCCTTTTGTGAGATTGGGAGTGTGACTATGTTGCATGAATTAGGGAATTGCTCATAAAATTTTGATAATTGAGTTAAGTTACTAAATGTTCTTTTGGCATAATCCAGTCTTTTTCTCAACACCCCTTGTTGTTGCCCAAAAAATGATAAATAAATAAATAAAATTTCCAACCATCCTCCAACATTTTCTCAACATTGCTCAACACTCCCAGCCATCTCCCCAATGTTGCCCAATGTCTCTCACCTGCATCCATTTCATTTTACAAGCTCCCTCCTAACTCCAACATGGGTTGAAAAGCCACATAGAAACAACTTTAGATCTGTCACCCTTTAGAATGATGAAGACAATTTCTCATCAACTAGCATCCATCAATCCATCCATCCACCCACAATCCACACATAGTCCGGGTCTTTTCTTCAGAATTTTGTAACATCCAAAATCAGTCAAATTATTCAAATTTACACAAGAAATATACATTTTTCCAAGTTTCTCCCTTCAATATATATATTTTAAAAACAAAAAAATTTGTTGTAAAAAACCACTCTGCAAATCATCCTTTTTCCAATTTCGTGATACTGTGATCAGTTTAGCCAAATTTCACCTATAAAATATGAAAGTTAAAACATTTAGGCATCCTTCTATTTTGTTTGCTACCTAGTTGGAACCTGATGAGACTCTGGCCAAAAAAATTCCAAAAAAGGTTTCCAAAATTCTGTTTTTCAAATTTTGAAGCTGATTTTTTATTGTTGATTTTCTTTTGAAAAAGAAACAATGATTTTTTATAGAAGGTTGGGGCTGTTTTGTTTTTAGGTCTATGAATTTTAGGGTTTTGTTTGAAGTTTGATAATTATATAGTGATCATGGATCATATGTGTGTTGAAAGTGTTATTTTAATTTGAATGCTCCTTTCAGTGACATTGGGTAATTCTTTGTTTTGCACATCACTAAGCTAGAGATTTATTATTTCAAAATTTGTCGCCTTCAATGTTTGGGGTTCAACCAATTTTGTGGACTTTGTTCAAACGAAAGAAGAAAAATTGCAGTTGATTGTTTTGGGTACAACCAAAACAAAGAACTCATTGGGAAATGGTCGAAGCCATTGTATGCCATACAAACCTGAGATGAATTAAATTTGAAGTCAATGGAATTGTAATTCTATTCAATGTATTTCAATTCAATACAAGTTTTACGGAATGTCATTCAATATCATAATACATGAGTAGCTTTGGCAAAAATTAAAATATTTTTTATTTAGTCAATTTTTTTGAAAAATCATTAGCTCTCTTGTCAAAATTTTCAAAAATTTAGATTGAATCAAACCTTAACCTAGCAAGGACAAACACATTAGTTATGAACTAGTTGACCATGAGGACAACAAGAGAGTTGTGATAATTGTTGAAAATTTAGTAGATATATTCCTTACATGTTGAAAAAAATTAATTTAAAAACTCATTTGTTAAAAAAATGAACATAAAAACATTTGGTGGAGGGTTTTATGAAAAACCCTGTTCTCCTCCCCCTCCCCCCTCCCCCCCAACTCCCTCTCTTTTGGGGATCTAGTATTCTAGGCTTCAAGGGTAGTGGTAGTGAAAAGCAGTGGCTACAAAACTAAGAAACTAGATAAAAATTGCATGGTGTCCTGGCCTGGTGCATGGATCTCTGAAGTTTGAAGGAGGTGGGGGAGGGTTTTTGAAATTTTGGAAAGAACAAATTTAAAATGCTTTTTGGAGAAAAAAATTTCTCCCACCACATACATCCCCCATAGCTCTGCTGTTCTTGTTTCCTTTTTCTGAGAAAAAAACTGAAGAAAGAAAACTTCACAAGGTGTGTTCTGAGAAGCTTTCTGGGCACCCAATTGCATACAATATTGGGAATTTGTGTGTAGTTTTGCAGAGTTTTTGCACAATCAAATGCACATTGGTGTGAAATTTTGCAGAGTTTTGCAAACTCAACTGGAAATTTGTGTGAGTTTTTTGCAATTAGTTTTGCACACACAATTGGAAAGTTGCTTGAACTTTGCAGAGTTTTTGCACACATAGGTAATTGGAAATTTGCCGTGAAGTTCTGCAGAGTTTCTTGGGTTGAGTTTCTCATACATTATTGTTTCTTTTAGAAGTCTGTGTAAGTTCTGGTGTAAGGCTTTGGTGTGAAGTTTTGGTGTGGAATTCTTGGTGTGAAATTTTTGGTATGAAGCTTTTGATGTGAAGTTTTTGGTATGAATTTTTTTGGTTTGAAGTTTTTGGCGTGAAGTTTTGGTGTGGAAATTGTGGTATGAAGTTTTTGATGTGAAGTTTTGGGTTGGAGTTTTGGGTGTGAAGTTTTTGGGTCGGAGTTCTTTTGGTTGTGAAGTTGTTTTGTGGAGTGGAGTTTTTGGGAGTGAGAATTGAAGTTTTAGAGTGGGGGTAACAGTTTGGGAAGAACAATGTCGGAGGCAGTGGCCAAGGATCTAGCAGCAGGAACCGTGGCAGGGATTGCACAGCTTCTGGTAGGACACCCATTTGATACAATCAAGGTGAAGCTACAGAGCCAACCGATTCCACCTCCCGGCCAACCACCCAAGTATGCAGGAGCTATGGATGCAGTCAGAAAGACATTGGAAGCAGAAGGACCCAAAGGCTTGTACAAGGGAATGGGAGCTCCATTAGCCACAGTTGCAGTCTTCAATGCTGTCCTGTTTACTGCAAGAGGTCAGATGGAAGCTCTTCTTCGTGATGCACCCGGCTCTCCGTTATCGGTCTCTCAACAAGTGGTAGCTGGAGCAGGCGCCGGAATCGCGGTCTCCTTTGTCGCTTGCCCTACCGAGCTTGTCAAGTGTAGGCTTCAGGCTCAAAGTGCTCTTGCAGTAGCCGCAGTTACTGAAGGAGCAGCAGCACCTGCAACGTTGGCAGGAGTGGGAGTGGCCGGTGGCACAACGAGCGCTGCGACTTTCAAAGCAGCAGCAATTCCTGCTGCTACACAATACAATGGGCCTCTTGATGTTGCAAGACATGTGTTGCGATCTGAAGGAGGGACTCTTGGTTTGTTCAAAGGGTTGACACCCACTCTTTTGCGTGAAGTGCCAGGCAATGCTGCCATGTTCGGTGCTTATGAAGCAACAAAACAGTACATTGCAGGAGGTACCTAATACCCTAATCTCCATCCCAATTCTTCTTCTTTCTTCCTTTCTCCTGCAAAAAGCTGGGACAGCTTCCAGCAAAAAAAGGCATCAGGAAGTGATGCTTCTCTTCTTCTACATTCAAACAAGGAAATCACCTCAAACAACCTGGTTGAACCCTAAAACCAACCTTTCAATTTCTCACTCAAAGGAGCAAAGAAGAAAGCAACCCTAAGATCTGTGAATTCTCCAAAGAGAAGAACCTGTGTAGCAAGCAGTTTCTTTTTTTTCTTGTGTTTTTCACCCAGACCACAGCTCCTACACAAAGAAGCTGTGCACAGAGAGAGAGAGAGTTCATCATCTACTTGTTCTTGATTTCTGACTTTTCACCTATTTTGTACGTGTGGCAGGGAAAGATACATCAAAGCTCAGTAGGGGTTCGCAGCTTCTGGCTGGTGGAGTGGCAGGTGCAATGTTCTGGGTTTCTGTGTACCCAACAGATGTGATTAAGAGTGTGATTCAAGTGGACAATTACCAAAACCCCAAGTATAAAGGAACCATAGATGCATTCCGAAAGGTAGTTGCAGCAGAAGGTGTCAAAGGACTGTACAGAGGATTTGGTCCTGCCATGGCCCGAAGTGTTCCAGCCAATGCAGCATGTTTTCTGGCATATGAGTTGGTAAGAGAGAGTCTTGGTTAGATTGCCACCTACCCTGACCCATGTCACCATTTGCTGCAAGCTTCCGATTTCTCTACCTCAATACTCAGAGTGCAATGCTCAACTCATTCATATTTATTTCTAGCTACAAGTGATTCACATAATCCTAGTATTCAATTGCATCACATTGATCCATTTCCTGAAAAGTCAATGATGAAATTACAGCAGATTGTCTGTTAGGTTTTTCTCCAGTGAGGTGCAATCCCTTGATATCCTCATTCCTGAGAAAGCCTTCTGAAGACAAGTTCATCCAGAGACTCAGTTCATATCTTTACCACACAACCAGGATCAGAATTTGTTTTGCATTGTTTTACTGTTTCTTTTGAGTTCTTATTGTGGGACTCTGGATCAATCTCTTCAGTTTTTCTTGTTTGGTTTTCTTTCTGGGTTTTTCTATTTGGTCAAGATAAAATTCTAGACTTCATTTCACTCTAAACACTGTAGAACACAAATTGTTTCTATTTCGGTCATGACACACAGATCAACTAATGAGATGCAGTTGTGAATGCCAAAAGTGGGACTTTTTGTTTGACCCAAGATCTGGATGAATCTATACCTATGTAAGCATATACTTTCTCTCATGTCTGGTGAACCCTGGACAAGCTCACAGCTTAAGCTAGGGCCTTGTCTATCCTAATTATATAGGTATACATTTGATCTCTTGTCTGGTGATCTCTACACATGCTGTTGCTGTTACCAGGCCTCTTCTAGATATGCTCCTGAATCCATCTCATTGTGAACCTAATCACCAATGATGGGTTAAGGGACCCAAAATTAGACAACCCAACAAAACTCCACCAGTCATTCCCTCTATAAAGCTGCCCATAAGCATTCTCTTCAATTTGGAGCTGGGGTGCAGATACCTTGAAGTTGCAAGAGTTATGTGTACACTCAAATGGCTAAAATGTTATGGATTTTACTCCTTGCAGACTGGCCATCAACTAAGAGGTCATTACCAATCAAAGGTTGGATTTTCAGCTTGGAATGTCAACAACTGTGTCACCATTTTCTTGCAATTCTTCTTCATTTCCAACTGATCCTAGGGACAAATCAACAAACATTTTTAAGGGGCAGTCAGCACATGGTCAACTACAAGCTTTGCCAATCTAGCTGCCGATTCAGACTCCCCTCAAACAGCCCATCTCACAGATGAATATGTGTAATAGACATCTAACCCCAGAGACCCAACAAATTCAATCTGATACTCAATTCCCAATCACCTAATAATCATGTCCCTCCTTGTTAGCATTGCAGACCTTTGCGGAGCACAATGCAGCCAATTTTGAAGATAATTTCAGCTCATGAGGGTCACATTCTACCACTTGCTCCAACAAAACATCGGTGAATTCCATGGTTCTCTTTCACTCAATTATCCTTCAGTGAAAATAGAGATTGTCTTTTCAAATGACCAGAACGATACATGTGATGCACATCCTACTACATGAGATCAATGAAATCTCATTTGAAATATGTGTGTTTAATTTGGTTCAAATAAAAGCCAAAGACCTTTAAATACATGAATGGCATTTTTTTTTCATTGTGAAATTGAATGAAGTACAACCAATTTATGGCAGAGAGAGCCAATAATGCCAGTAAATGTGCACAAGACCTCATGTAAAAGGCATTAAACATCAAAATGACTACTCTTGATTGGCCAAATCAAACATAGGTGCTGGACACACCAACACAGAGATGCATTCCATTCATTTCCTCCATGCAGTTTCAGAGCTGCAATCAGCATATTTAAGCTAGACCTTTGAGCCCTGTTTCAGTCGCATCCTTACTTTCCACCACTGCTGTTGCCACTATCTGTTCCAACAAAGCCCTTCTCAATCAGGAATCCTACAGCATGATGATTCTTCAAGCTTGGTGCTTGATGTGACCAGTTTTTGCACAATCAAAAGTAGACCCACATTCTAAAATACACTTTTCTCTGCATTCAACATTTTCTCTTTGAGTTGTGTGACATGTCGGCCTTTGTCTTGTTGAGATTAAGATCAAAAGAACTGCATAGTGAAATAAATGGGTCAATTAGGGCAAGAGTCTCACCTCCTTTAGCTCTCCATTCTGGTGCAATTCCAGGATTATGTCACAGCCGCCAATAAACTCCCCCTTGACATAAAGTTGAGGATATGTAGGCCAGTTTGAGTATTCCTTCAAACCTTGTCTCACAGATTCATCGCTCAGAATGTCAAAGCTCCCATAAACAACACCCTCCTCTCCCAACGCTTGAACAACTTTACGACTGAACTTGCACCGGGGATCTTGTGGAGTCCCTTTCATGAACAGCACTATTGGAGACTTGTTCACTAAGTGCTGGATTCTTGCCTTCAGTTCATCATCACCACTGGTGGGGGCATTCTCTGTAGCAGCACTTTCTACAAGTGGAACAGCTGGCACAGTCTCTGGCACTACTTGTTCTGGAGTATCATTGGGCACAGCACCAGTATGTGAAAGACCCTTTTCCTCAAACACCTAACATTGGAACATGAAGAGATTTATGTGAGATTTTTCTTCCAAAAAGTGCTGGTTTGATCACAAAAAAACTGTGAGCTTATTATTCTCATCTGTGACTCTGAAACTGTGAATCTAAAAAATCAGATTGACAAATGGTGCAATTGAGATAGACAGCAATTTGTAGAGAGGCATAAGACCAAAAGCAAAAATCAAGCTGCAAATGGACCTGCTTGAGCTCTCCACTCTTGTGCATTTCAAGTACAATGTCACAGCCACCAAGCAGCTCTCCCATGACATAGAGTTGAGGAAATGTGGGCCAATTTGAAAATGTCTTGATCCCTTGCCGGACAGTCTCATCACTTAGAACATTGAAGCTGTCAAACTGTACACCCTCATCCTTGAGAGCTGCAACCACCTTGCGACTGAACCCACATTTAGGCTCCTCTGGTGTTCCTTTCATGAAAAGCATGATAGGATTTGAGTTCACCAGCTTGTGGAGCTCTGATTTCTCCACCTCAGGGAGGCTGTCCTTCAGCGCAATTCCATTAACAGTTGGTGGAGTGTCACTGGCAGGTGGCAGTTCCTTCTTTAGCACTTCTAGTACAGCTGTTCCCCCAGCAAGTCCCTGACTTGCAGGTTCTGGTTTGGTCACATCGGTGGCCAACTTTGAGAGCTTGTGGGCTAGTTCTGGAGGGTTAGCTCCTTCTAGCTTGTCAACAACAACACCATCCTGAGAAACACCAGAATGGAGATAGATAAATGACTAGTGTGAAATCACGGACAGAATTGATAGGAAGAGAATAATCTGGTAACAATGAAAGGCATTCCATTCAAGCACATGTGGTGACAATCTAGCAACCCTACAAATGCTGCCAGCCATGTACTTTTGGCTGATGCTGTTCACATTGCATGGAACCCCATTACCCTGGGCACATATCCTATTGCATATACATGAGAGAGAAGAAAAAAGAGAGAAAGTTCAAAGTGCGGTTGTCAGGGTGCACCTTGAAGAACACAAAGTAGGGAACTACCCCAACTTCATAAGCACCTGAAATGTCAGGATGCTTCTCTGCCTCAACCTGCAACATTGGACAACAATCCAATAAAATTACACAGGCAAACTGAAGTCCAAAATCCGAGGTACCCAATGGAAAAAACAAAACCCTAATCTACCTATCTTTATCACATAGCATCAAGCCTAATCCAGCAGACTGATCATCCAGCCCCACAAGTAGTATTTGTGAGCTCGAACCCTAATTGGCACAGACTGGCTGTTTTCAATTGGATTGTTGTGATTATAAATAACAATCTCCAGGTTTTCTGTAGTGTGTGAACCCTGGAGGTCATCAACATCTTTGGCAGAAGGATCAGACAACCAAAGTCACTCCAGGAGATGCATTATGACCATTGGAAGCAGGGGTTTTTTTTTTTTTCCTCCAATTTTGTGATGTAGCCATAGTAGCAACCATCCACAAGAGGAAAGAGCCAAATTTGGCTACAGATCAGAGAGGACAGTAGACATTTTCTAGAATCCTGCTATGTTTTGGCAACCTCCAGGAACCCAGTGTCCAAATATGGTGACTTTCATGTTCTTCTCCTCAGAATGTGGTGAACTAAAAGGCATCTAAAATAAATAATTTCGCACAAAAAAAGTTGGCTAATTGGAAGGTGTCCAGCTCTGAGAGATGGCAGTAACCCTAGTTGTGATAATGATAGTAACATGATGAAAGTGAACAAAGAGAGGATAGAATTATGGGTAAGGACATATATACATACCTGGAAGAATTGTGCTCGGGGTGTGTCAACAGAGAGCTGGATGATCACAGAATCCATATCTTGAGATGCCTCACACCATGCAGCTCCGAAATGCAAAACCACCAATTCCAAGTTGTTGTTGTTGTTGTTGTTACTCTTTTGAGCTTCTAGTATGCTGTCCAGTTCATCCTTTGATTCCAACTTCTTTACTGTTCCTGCCATATCTCCTAGCTACAAACCTCTCTCTCTCACACTTTTTTTCTCAGAACTGCAAACTCCCAAAAAAAAATTCTACAAAAACCCTCCCAAAAAATTCGCAACTTTTCTGAGCTTTCAGGTCTGAAACAACTCACACACATCAGTTTTGGAAAAGCATACAAGACAGATAGAATTCTCAAAGCTCGATCAGGCATAGATTTCTGCAAGTTGAAAAAGACATCCAAATCATTGCTTCAAACTTTCAAGGAGCTTTTTTTGGGCCTTTGACAAGGAGTTCTCTGCGAGAGCAAAATTCCAACCCCCGAAAGAAGGGATCCACCTCAGCGAGCTCTCAATTTGCACGCACGCACACACACACACAGAGTTTGCAACCTCAAAACAAACGTCTTTGTCCACAAAAACCAAACAAAGCTAGTGACCCAAAGCAAACACGCTTGCCCACTTGCCCAAAAACACACACCCAATCCAAAGAGATTACTCTCCACCCAATCCAAGAGACAAGAAGCTCCACCAAGAGACGAGCTCCACCGGGTCCAAAAGATGAGCTTTTCCTGTCTGCCAGTTGGAGCACAACAGATGCACAACACAAAACCCTTTCAAACAAACATGCAAATCCTTGAATTTTGTTGCAACTTTGGGGAAGAGAAAAACTTTCTCCAACAAACCATTTTTTCCCAAATAGCTATACCCACCACCCAGATTCAAAACCATCCCATGATAATCATAAAATCCAATTTCCTCCGAGCATCTTCTGGTAGGGAGAAGAAACAAGGGGTGTAACAAACAAACAAACAAATAGAGATTCCTGGAATTCACACAATTTTTGTATGCCCTTTGGCTCTGCCCAGAAGGAAGAGACTACCTAAAAAGCATTGGTGCACAAATTGGGCATAACATTTTTGCTCCTACTTGACCCAATGTCTGAGTGACATCTGGAGTGCTATATATATATGTGTGTGTGTGCATATGATGGATGGGGCATGTTCTATAGAAAAGTGCATGCATCTAGAGAAGAAAATACAATCCAGTAGACCTAATCCAAGAGATTGAAGTTTGAACCTGCCATAAAGGGGCTGCAGAGTCATGAGTCGTTACGTCATGAGCTGCTTGTTATTAGGGTGGAATCACATCACTGACAAGGGATTGAAGATCCTCTAGCAAGAAGTTGGTGGTCTACTAAGCCACGATTTCTTCGGCCTTTTGTCTTAACATCGTGCTAAACCTTGTTTTGTGTCGGATAAAGATGGGAGGCCGTGGGCTTTCTTGGGGGCATCAAGATGAACCCCCTGCCTACCTTCATAAAAAGAAAGCACTAGTGTTGGGCGGTTCTCACTTTTGTGAGAACCGTTTTTCCCGGTTATATTTCAGGTTCTAAGAATCGCCCCAGTTCTTTAAAAAATTCTCATTTTGAGAACCGCCTCGGTAATTTTTTTTAAAAAATCTGGTTAAGTGGTTTTCGGGTTTAACGGTTCTCAAGGTTTTCAAGGACGGTTCTCACAAGTCCATTCCCAAAATTTATGGTTTTTGTGTTTTTTTGGTTGTTTTGTGTTTCTTTTCTTCGATCAGCGTTTTTTTTATTGCATGAAACTCAGATTAGCAGCAAATTTGGTGCTAAACTGAGTTCGCCCACTCCTTTCTTTTTTGAACGCTTTCAACCAATAACTGCTGCTGCTATGTGTACTGTAGCTATAAATGTTGTGGAGCCTGGTGCATTTAATGCTGAGTCTCAGTATTTCATACCCTTATTTAATAGAATTTCATGACTTTGCGGACAACATCCAAGAGGGGATGATGAAGCATCAAATGGGGGGGGGGGGTGCAACTAAGGCCCAACAGGACAAAACTTTCCAGATAACTCTAATATTTACTTTTTATTTTCTTACCATGAGAACCGGACCCTTTTCAAAATGTGAGAATTCAATCCGGTTCTCAAATTGACTGTCAGATGAGAGCCTGAACGGTTCTCCAGGCGATTCTCAACTCCAGTGAGAACCTTCAATCCAGTTCTCTTGACACTTGACATCTTCGGTTCTCACTGGCAACAGAGGCACATTCTGACTCCATGCCCAACAAGTGGGCTTTGGAGTAGGCTACTGGACTGAGTCAAAAAAGGGTTAATTAAGAAACCCACCATAGCCATGTGGAACTCATGTTCTTAACTTGTCTATGACCACACCTATATGGCCTACCATGCACCTTATGTATGTACATAAAAAATAGAAACAAGAGAAGTCAATCTTCAGAATTTATTGAGTGAATAAAATTATTCTCAAAGCTAGAGTGAGCTCAGATAGGTTCTAAGCCTTTTAAGAACTAGACTGAGTTGAGAAAAATAGTGAGGTGATCATAAAAAACCTTTGCACCTATAATAATTTGACCAAATTAATTGCATTTGGATAGTGGGTGGCCGGTAGACATGGAAACTAGCCCAAAGTACACAAAGAGATTTCCTAATGTCTTTGGAGGGCACCTTATTATTATACATGTTAATAATGTCTCCTCTAAAATAGGATGGAACCTACAAGAGGCCTCTTATATACCTATGTGCAGCCCTTAGTAGGTGTAAGAAGCTTCTTGTAGGGGTAAGGTTTCTCTTGTTCCATATAATTATATTAAGCCTCCTAGGTAATAAGGTTCACTTGGTGCTTCAAAATGGGTTATATATAGGCTGAGGGCACATTCTTGAAATGTGGGGCCGGACTCTACTACTGCCTCATCATAGGCCTTTATTTGGGAGAATGCCCCACCCTAGGGCCTTCCCCTACACTTGACCTAGTTTTGTTGGCAGCAGGGAAGAGGAGATTTTGTGTGTGGTTGAAATATTCAAATCCTTGCCTAAAGTAAAGTAGGGAAGGTGTTTTATTTGAATGGTGGAATGTTTGCAAGTGAATGGTGAAAGGTCCCTTCAGTTGATAAAAGCATCTTCCGTGGAGGGAAGGGAAGCACTTTCAAATACGAAGAAAAGACCTTGGAGTGCTAAAATAGTCCTTTTATTTTGATTTAATATCTCAATTTGCCATATACCTAGATTAAAGGCTAAAGCCAATTAAAACTTTTGGCATCCTTGTAAGAAAACACATGGCACCTAATTGTTGACATCGGGTACACCACCTGTTTTACCTAGAGCAATCGAGGGGAGAAAGGGTCACAAGTTTGTAGCCATTTGTGTGGTCACATAATTGTTTAAAAAGAAGAAGAGCTTTCCGAGAAATAAAATTAAAAAATAACCTATGTTGTTTTGTCCTTTTTTCCTTGAGTCAGCTTCTATGTTACATCAAAATTTCTCCACATTATTAAATTTCTCCACAATTAATAATATATTTATTTATTTATTTAAAGATTAAGAAATTGTGAATAATTTTGACTTTTGCCTTAAAATTAAAAGGCTCAAAATCTTTGCCTCTAGGGTTTGAGATCAAAAGCCTGGAATTTGAAGTTTAGGGTTTAGGGTTTTACATTACTAGGTGCATTTCACATCATAAAATGTGTGTGTTTTTTTTATTTAAATGTACCTTAGGAAATGCACGTGAGTTTCACCGATTTCCCCCGATTGGCGCATCTGGTGATTTAAATTGTGCCGTTGGATGATGCATTTTAATTAAATTGTTGTTTTTTCTCTCTCTCTGCGGGACACAAAACCATTAAATTAAATTAAACCAAGATCCGCCGTCCAACACCCAGTCTGCACTCCTATCTGGCGAGATATCACAGCCGTTGGATGCTACAGCTTGCTGGAAGTGGTGGCGACGATCCACCGTCCACCGGGATGTGGTCCATCTGGAAATGAATCTCTGCCGTTGGATGAGAGCTTTGAAGAAGAACTCTGCGAAGATGCTCCTCCTCCTCGTATGAAGTCCATTTTGTTTTCTCACTACGCGCGCTCTCTCTCTCTCTCTCTCTCTCTCGTGTTCCTCTTCGTGTTTTGTCGCAGATTTTCTCTATTATGTAGCGGCGATTTGTATAAAAAAAAAACTCGGTGCGATCCTTGATCCTTTGAAACAGCTGATTCAACGTTATTCAAGGTATGTTATGTACCTTGCTATGTCCTTCTCATCAGCAGCATCTGTTATCATCAGTCTTGCTTTCAGGCCCTTTAACCTGACTGACGCTTTGATGATGATGATGATGAATCGCTTAACATTATCAACCAACAAGTCGTCTCAGGCTTGTTTGCTCTGGTTTCATGACTCTCTTGAGCGTGATCACAGACCTGTCATCATGCTTTTCTTTTTTTTTCTTTTTTCCTTTTTAAAAAAAAAATCGAGATTAATTCATTTTCAATGCTCTAAATAGACAGAATTCGGAATATGTTTTGATTTTCACAGTGCGAAAGTTAGGTTTCAGTTGTACGAGCAACTAGTGACTGACAGACCAATATGCAGCTTTTTCTACAGTGTTTCGTTTCCCTGCTATTACCTCTTACTTTTCTTTTCTACACTACGGTAGTGTTTTTTCTATAGGTTTTTTGATTCACGAACTTCACATAGTCTTAAGTGATGTTTTAGGGTTTGAGCGTTGCTTGCAGATTCAAATTCATTGGCATGCAAGTCAATTTTGGGAACATGGAGCATGTGTACGATGGATAAGATGATTCAGAGGGCATAATTGTAATCAGGTTCTGGCAGAACAAACAGGCACAGAGACTGGGAGTTGCTGAAGTTGTAGGTATTTCCTTTTTCCATCCTCTATTTTTGGGATGTTGTGGTCTTGGCTCCTTCATTGATGCTTTGACATGTCTGTATGTAACCCCTAAACTCTGCTCAATTTACATAGACATGTCCAAGCAGACATGAACACTGCTAAATCATGGGAGACATCTATCACTTGTCAACAATAGCAACAGTAAAGTTCATCTGACACACTGATCTATCTGGTCTATCAGGCACCTTATTGTCATTTTGCTGTGAGCCCTAAATGTGTGTTTGAGTGTAATGGCACTTGAAGAGGGAGGGTGTTCTCATGAATAGTTGATTTCAAAGTGGCTGTGGATCAGAGTCTGATGTCTTGGTGTGATAATCTCTTTTACATGCTTGCCAAATGTGGGAGCATGGAGGGTGCTTGAAGATTGTTAAACAAGAAGATGTCCGTGAGTGGCTGTGAGTCAGAGTCTGGTGTTTTCATGGGGAATAGTATTGACATGAATGGGGGGCCTGGAGGTTGCTTGGAGTTGGTTCAACAAGTTGCCCAATAACAATAATATGCCCATCTTTCTTCATAGCTGATATACACAGTATTTGTCACTGAGCAGATGTTTAGGTCCATGAAACCCTATTTCTCTCATCCTTTTCCATGTACTGTTCATAAGGACTTTTTCAGCCAAATAGTCCAAATGACTGATGCTACAGAGAAGGTGTCAGAGACAACTTACATGTGCCTTCCTAGTAACATGATCACAAAATTAAATTGATATGTGACAAATTTGACCTAGCAGGCACACTAGTGCCACTTTTCTGAAGGGGTTACATCTTCTCATGAACAGATCGTTCAAAGTGGTTGTGAGTCAGAGTTAATGTCTCTGGGGGTGATAGCCTCATTGACAAGAATGCCAAATGCAGGAACATGGAGGCTGCTGGGAGAGAGTTCAGCAAGATGCCTGCAAGTCATGTGGTCTCTGGGGATGATACCATGATTTTGGGACATATAAGCAGTGGGAAAGGGCTGTAGGCTGTATTTTGATGAAAATTCAACAACAATGAACACTCCCAACCCTGTCAGTCCTGAATGCATGTGTTTGTTAGTGTAGTGTCCCATTTGAAGCATTCAGGAGTCCTCTTTGTGGGAAGTAGCCTATGAGGTGTGTCAAAAGTAGGAGCAAGGAGGACACTTGGAGAGTGTTCAACAAGATGCCCACATGCAGTGTGGTCTCTTGGATTTACATCATTATGAGACATCTGAAATGTGGGCATGGCCAGAAAGCAATGGAACTATATTTACAAATGCAACAGGAAGGTGTGCAGTTAAAAATTCATCCTGTTAGATTGCCAATATGGTGCAGGTTGTGTGAATTATCAGTCTCTTTCAGCTGCTGTAAGGACCATTGGTAATTAATTTTCCAGCGATCCTGAGATATGTGGAACATGGTCAACAACACAGAGGATTTATGATTGTAGGAACAAATGTAATGATGATTAGTCATGAGTCACATACACAAACACACAAATAGAACAGTCCCCATAGTATTGACTGACATTTTGGGCATGCCACAGGTTTTATTCCAAATGTGTCTCTAATCTATGGTGGTCAATGTAACGAAGTAGCAGACCATTGATTTCATCCGTTCACAAGAAAGACTGGAATGTGATTGCTCATATTGGGAAAACTGATGTGAAACTTGAATTTTGTTGGTTGAGGGATGAAGCCCACAGGACTCCATGGAAGCTGGAAATAACCATGGGAAGGAAAAGAGACTATCTGATGACACCAGGATGAAGATCTCAGAACTTGAAGGATGGATGAAGCATAGAACATTTCGTAGGTGGGTATTACTTTCTTTTTTTTGCTGCATGTGGAATGGATGATGAACTGTGATATTCTGGTTGTGTGGTCATATATTGCAAACCTCAGACTTCAGAATCAACACACAGAATCTGCAATGCTGCAGTGAATATTCCTCATTTTCCTTCTGTTTGTTCCAATTGTAGAGAGGAAGCTGACCGCTTGATAGAAATTCTAAGGTCCTCTGTTGTGGACAATGGAGTGGATACAAAGAAAGCAGCAGCTGCAAACCTTGAGGTGAAATCTTCCACACCTAATATGCTCCATGGAACGCGATTGCAAGCTAATGAAGCTCAGCCCAGCAATAGCTTACAGTCAGATGAACAAAGGTTGAGAGAGGAGCTTAGGAAAAATTGGCAGGAACAAAAGCTTAATTTTTGGCCTCATGGATTTGGTAAGGAGAATGGTACTCCTCCTGCAAGGGGAACTGAGGTACGCTCAACCCCACCTCCAAACAAGTTCTGCACTTTTTCTGTGAGCTCTAAGTAATCCTAGTATCTATGTTGACTTAATCTTGTTGATTGAGCTGCAAAAGTTTGAATCTCTTTTAGGTTTCATTTGTGTCAAAAGTCTGAAGCTGCATGCTATGATTCCTTATGTCTCTGTAGGACGTGGAGGCTCTTGATGCTTCACCGATAGATCTTGCAAGAGCCTACATGGATGAGAGAGTTACTCGAGTACGTGCAAGGGAGAGAAATGTAATCCCTCAGCGATTTTCACCATACCAACAAAGATCACCATCATCAAGATGGTTGAGGAAAGATCTCCGACATGACAATTCACAATTACAACATAGGGCAACTTCACCCTACCAGCTTGCCCAGCCTCCTGTTGCAAGGCCAACATCTCTTGCAATAAGAGGAATTCAGGAGAGTGTGTTAGAAGACAAAGTTTTTTTTCCACCTGTCTCTCTGGCATTGGACTATCTCCCACCTGTGCATCACTTCACCCATGCTGGGTCAGCTCTTGACATGCCCCATACTGAGGTGCACAAGATCACTATCCCTTTATACCCTAGATATCCATCACCTGTGTGTGTTGTCAATCATCCCAGCAGCAGGATTTTTTGAGAATTTTAATAGTTATCTGTCTAGATGCTTATCCTGCTGAATGGTGGATTATGGTATCTTCATCCTTTCTGGCATGTTGTTTTTTGAAGAATGTCTCTGATATGATGGCCCATTTCAAAGATTGTTACTTATTCATGACTGGTCATGATAAAAACAATTGTGATATCTATATTGTGATTTTACATGGGAACAGGTTAACCTTGCTGTTTCTTCTTCATTGTGAGAATGGAGATTTCTCTATTCTTATGAAAGATATTTACATGGGAACAGGTTCCACATAGTTCAGTTTCCTTTAAGTTGGAACTTTGATAAAACTCTTTTCTGCTGCAAGTGGCAAGAGGTGTTGACATTCTTCTTGCAGACCCGCACGATCAACTGTTGGGTATGCTGAATGAATTGTAAGCATGTAACTAATCAAGTTATGAATAATCTTGTTGCAGGGATCAAAAAAGCGTAGAGCCACAGCTCTAGATGGTGCAGATTATTCTTCTGGTGGACCTATGCAACGGTTGAGACAACGATCTTCTTTGTACACTCCAAGTCCAGCCAGGGGTGTGCAGAAGCAACCAGGATTGGACCAGTTTCCTCCCCCACCTGCAAGGACTCTTCAAATGACAACTATGGAGGCCAAGCAAAATCAAAGTACTGTGCGCAGTAGGAGGGGGGTTATGTCAGAGGTAGGGAGATTGTCTAACTCTTAATGGCACCGTGAGTCTCAGCCCAACACAACATTTCTCATATATACAATGTCTCATGTGTGCAGCAACAAAGACTTATAGTTTTAATTGAACTGTAATCCCCAGATGGTCCTGTTGCCCACTGCATTAGGCAGTGAAGATTACTATTGTTCTGACCACCACTATTTATTAATCTATGATGGGATCAAACAACTTTACCTGCATGTTGGTGACTATCAGGCAAGAAAGAATGGACCTGAAATCAAGAACAAAAGGGATGAGGAAAGAAGAGGCAGTGTGGGGCCACTTGGTGGTCTTTCTTTTGTTCCTGCCCAGTCTAGTGAAACAGCTCGAAAAATTCTGGAAACTTTGGAAAGAATGACTCCTTCGCCTAGAGGCAAGTCACTGGAAGAGGAACTGGCACTTGTGAGAGAACAGCCACCTACTGTACTCACTTCAAGTATGCTAAATGATAAAGCATCCCTAACCATGCAGGTAGATTCCCTGTTACCTTCTTCCATTGCCTCTTATGGTGATCAGATTCATCACCTTTTATGGCAAAGTCAGATTCCTTGTCACTGTGTGGCAGTCACCTCTTTGAGTGTATGAGCCAGTCTAACTCATTAATGTATATTTGTGGTTACCTTATCCGCAGACCTGGAAGTTTCCAGATCCTCATGAAGTAGAGAATGCTGGACCTTCAGACAGCAAGGTAGAGAAGGATCTTCTCTCTGTTGAAGAATTTGGATGGAAAGGAACTGACCATAGCACAAAACTCGAAGGAAATGGCAAGGCTCCACTATTTGGCTCTACAGAAGAGTCTTATGAGAATGCAACAGGTTGGTACCATATTGCTTGTGGAACTTCTTTCATTTCTCAGTGGCACTAACGTGTTGCATTGAATTTGCTGCAATGAACTTGATTAACTATGTCTCTTGAGTGCTAGCCAACATCATAACTGAGTCTTCCTGTTGCTTCCAGAAGTGCAACAGCAACTTAGAATGCCGATTTTGTTTAGTGGTTTATCTGGTATTTTCAGTGCATTATATGCCTGTCGACATCCACCATCAGAAGATGATGAAGTCGCCAGCTCCTCATTACTATTCATCGTGAAGCTGATGATCTGACACCTTGTGAGTGACTCTCATAAGGTTATGACTGCAATCATTGTCATATTACCTTCAAATTGTTGTTGTGGAGAAATTTCAGAGATATGAGCTTGCTGCCAATATGGGACAGTGGTCAGTCTTTGGTGATAGCTTCTGTCCTAGGCCCTTGATGCATTTTGGAAATGATGTTGAAAAATTTATCAAGCTTTTGCACAGCAGTGCAAAAGATCAACAGTTCAAGTTCTAGATTTGAGAAGTTTTGAGATATTGGTTCCCAGTGTAAAAACAAGTGAAACTTGATTCTGCACTAAAGAAGGTTGTGCAAATTGACCTTGGTTCACAATAACAGATATGCCAATTGTGGTCTGTTCTGGGGAATGTTCAGAGAAAGAAGAGATAATGTGTTAGTGAAGCTTTTGGTGTCAAGAATTTACTTAGGGTCATGCTTATTGTCACAGATCGAACACCAGATGCTTTGGATATAATTGAAGGGTCTACCAAAGAGACACAGGAAAGTTGCAAGGAGCCAGAGCCAGATCTGGCTGGTGTTGGTGCAATCACCGGCAAGAGCAAAGGTTTCCGAATGAGTGCTGCTTTTGATGTATGTAGCTTTACTTTCTCATCTTCAAACACATTGAAAGTTAAGAGGGACAGATATATAGGGGAGCTTTTTTATTGTGTTGTTTCGGAGTTATCTGTTCACTGTCTCCAGCAAGGAAAATCATGTCTTCTCAAGTGCTGCTGTTTTAGAAGTTGCATTGCTAGCTCTGACATGGTTGAGGTTTGTAACTTACTTCAAATGCTAAGATTTCATTGTCCAGATAGTACATGCAACTGAAAGTGATCCCTTCATGTTATCGTGCACAGGAATCTGGGTCAGATGATGAAAGCCAAATGGTCTCTACTACAAGCACAGTTTTCTCAGTCAATCCTGTCTCTCAGTTTATATCTTCTGGTAGCATCCATACTAAGCCATTACCTACGATAACTTCACCTGTTGTGGGTTCTCCAGCCAGTCTGGAGACAGAGACCCATGCAACACTCTGGAATCCTATCAGCTCCCAAGCTGGCAGTCCAGGCGATTTTACTTTTCCTTCAACAACACCGCCAGGTGCATTTCTGGAGCCTCCCTCAACACCGAAGCCATTCCCCTCTGCAACCAGGAGTGATGGGGGTCAGCCTTTCAAGCATTTCTCCGACCCTACAGTGGGCAAACTGGGAGCACTAGGAGCAACTGAGGACACTGATCCATCAAAACGCAAATTGGACTTTAAGTTTGACAGCAAGCCAGAGTTCATTTTCAGGTATGAGATCTATGAGCAGTTTAGTTAGTTCACAGCTTTAGAAATGTTGATACACAACTTCTTGGTCTAGTTAACATTAGCCTGTGGATTGGAGAGGTCTACTAGTAGTGGCATTCAGCTTGTTTTGGAACTTTGGCAGTTCAATGCACAGTCCATGGATCTTGACAGGTTCACAGAGGTTATTCCAAGAGACTGTTATTGATGAACTCTTATACACACATTATTGCAGTGCTGCAGCTGCAGCTGCCTCAGGAACTCCTCAATCACCTGCAACCCAGGATTCACCATTGGAATCATGTAAACCAGCTGAGATCATGACCAAAAGTGACTTTTCTTCAACAACTGGAGTGCTGATCTCGAACTCCCTTTTCCCACATACCTCTCTGGCAACTAAAACATCTCTTGTCCCTACACCCAGCTTTTCTAGTGCTGGTGCAGGATCCGAAGCAGGTAAGATGACTTCTCAATGGACCATGGATTCAGCAATTAGCATCATAGAGTTAGGAGTCAGGAGTTGACAGTTTGCTCCCCCATTCCACCAGTAGTGTTGTTTGAGAGATTGTTTACTTTGAGGACCTGTATGACTGGCTGCACCTTGAGGAAAGCTGCATGCATCATTTCTAGTTCTTGTGCCACTGGTCCTTGGAAGACTGTTTCTGCTGCAACCATGACAAATTGCACTACTAGCACTCCTGAGTGCCTGAGAACCAAAATCTAATTCCAAAATTATACAGCACTTGCAGGGAACTCCACATCAACAAGCTTAATTAATTTTGCTGCTCATACCCCCACATCTGAGCAGCAGACAACTTCAAGTCCACACGACAAACCTGAATTGGATGAGAACTTGCCAGTCACCACACATTCCAACACCAGCATTTTTGGTTTCAGTAGCACCACATCCACATCAGTACCACCTGCTCAACCAACTGCCGACAAAGGCACCAGTGGCAGCATTTCTGGTACCACTGGTTTAGCATCCAGTGCTGCCCCTTCATCCCCATTCACTTTCGGTTCCTCCTCTGCCTTTGAACTTAGCAAATCTCCTTTCCAGTTTGGAGCAATCTCAGCTCCTCCATCCCATACCTCTTCACCTCCAACAAATTCAACTGATGCTGGCGATTCGCAGGAAAGAGTAGATGGCCACGATGCAAAGAAGTCACGCAGCTCTGGCAACATGTCAGGTTTGTGCAAGTACCTATCTGTAACTGAGTGTTGTTGTCAACTGCAACAGGCCAAGCCCTTTGACTATTTATTTCTTAGTTTTCAAGTGAGTCTCATGTTTATTAGGTAGAAGTGAAATAGGTAGTGTTTAGTTCTAATATTATTTTTATTTATTTCACAGGTGCACTATCCACAGGTTTGGGTTTTGGGTTAACTGTCACATCCTCAACTTCAACGGTGGTGCCAGCAGAAGGCTTATCAGGTGGTTCCTCAGCAGCCTCAACTCCATCTCAAGGACTCTTCTCCATACCTGCATTTGGTCAAGGCATGAGTTCTTCAACTCCAGCATTACCAGGTGGATCTGCAGCATCACCACCATCCCTTTTTGGCTTATCCCCTGCTACAACAGCTCTCTCAGCTCCTACTCCTACCACAACAATGACTCCTCCACCCTTTGCTTTTGGGAGCAGCGCTCCAACTGGTTTTGGAGCAATAACTGGTTCAGCTTCTTCATTTGTTACAATGACAACCTCTGTATTTGGATCATCCACCCTTCCAACATTGACTGGAGCATTGAGCACCCCAGCCTTTGGTGTAAAGAGCTCCAACAACCAGATGTTTGGAAGTTTCTCCAATGATGTGAAAGCACAACCCTCCCCTGTTGCCCCTCTCTTTGGATCAGGATTTGGTGCACCTGTAAATCTGAACCCAACGCCTCCCTCTTCCACCTTCTCATTTGAAGCTCCATCTACTTCGTCAACAGCTAGCCCTTTTGCCTTTGGGTCATCAGCTGCTGCTCCAAGTAGTGCATTTTCCTTTGGTGCTACCAGTGGCTCTTCACCCCCAAACCCTTTCTCATTTGGAGCAAAGCCTGAATTGTCATCACCACCAGTGTTCAGGTCAGCAAACTTCGGGGCCCCTCTTTTTGGATCCTCTCCTAACACGGCGATGGCTAGTGATGCTAGTGCTGAAAACCACATGGAGGATAGCATGGCAGAAGAACCTCCACCTTCACAAATGGCATCTGGCGTTGCTCCTCCACAGCAGACCCCACCTCTTTTTGGTGCTCCAACAGGATCAGGAAGTTTTCTTTTTGGTCAACAATCCAGCACTCCTGCTGGAGCTACCACACCTGTATTCAGCTTTGGGGCCCAGCCTAGTCCTGCAGTGGAAAACACATTTGCACCTGCTGTTACCGCTGTTAACCCATTTGCACCTGCTCTACAACAGCCTAACAGTGGTGGCCTCAACTTCAGTGGAAGTCCCTTTGCACTGGGATCATCAGGCCAAGACACTAGCTCAAGGACCAACCGCAAGTTTATCAAAGCCAAAAGGACAGGCACCACAAAGAGGAGGTAGTGTTACTTTGACTTTGCTGGGTGTTTGAGAGCCAAGATTTGTGAAAGAATGGGGCCAGATGAGAGTCGAAGACTACCTGGAAAGTGTTCACGTTGTTTGTTTAATAGGTCTATGACCAAAATCCTGAGAGAGACAAGACAGAAAAGAAGAGACTTGAGAGAGAAAGGGAGAGGCAAGGTGGTGTGATCTGTGTTGTTTGCAACTTTAGATATTGGACAAAAATTTTGTTCTTGTTTTGTTTTACCCATGATGTTCTTATTGCCGTCATTCCATGTCTAAAAAGCATGACTGCCTTTTGGAATGCAACATTGAAACAGTCAGCACTCCCAGTCTGAAAAATTTTAAACTGTGATTAGACATGGGAACAGAAGGCAGAGTAAGGAATTATGTAGGGACAGTTAACTAGGGAGCAGAGTAGGGAACTACACATGAGAGCCTAGTAATTTGGTAGTGAACAATGTAGGAAACACACCCTTTCTCCTTCTTGGGGCAGCAATGCCCCTACACATCATCCCCAAGCCCTTGTATTTAGATCAAGTTAAATTGTATTGTCTTCCCTTGTTAACATGAGATCGAGTTGGTATTTTGATTTGAATTTGCATTGTCTTCACTTTTCAATATGAGCTATCTAAATGCGGTTTTGTTGCCAAAACAGGTAAGTTGATCTTTCACCATTTAATTATGAGTGGGTGATGAAGTCAGTGGAAAGTCTTGTCAGCTCATTGCTATTGTTCATGATGAAGATGATGGTCTAACCTTTTGTGAGCAACACCACATGAGGATATGACCACGCTGATTTTCTTGTGTTACTTTTGTCATGATTATGTCAGGTATTGAGTTTTTTGTCAATGGGGCATTTAGGCATGTAATTTATCATGTCATGCACTATCCCTTAGGATTGATGAAGGCTTGGATTGAGTCTTTCACCCACAGATGATCATTTGTTTATTGATTTGCTTTTTTTGAAGGACATTTGTCCTTCAAATGTTTTAAGAAGTGTTGAGAAGTTCTGTTTTTTTTCAAGTGAAGCCTTGTTGGGGGAGAATTGGATAACTGTCCCTATGTAATTTCTTACTCTAACCTTCTGTTCCCATAGTAGGGAATCGCATAGGCCCATCTACCTATACTATGCATTAATCAGTATGTGTCATGTTGGATTACTTTAGAATTAGATTACATGCTCTTCATGTGAATTCGTAGTTTTTTTTTTTCACCAAAAAAAAATGATCTTAGATGTGTACCAATTGATGGCCCATTGATTATGGATTTAGGATAAGTTATGGAGTGGGTTATTTGGGGCCCTCTTTTGTTGACTTAACCACAAAATGAAGGATCTAACCATATATTTGGATCCACCTTGAAGTAAATAGGTTGGCCATGTATTAAGGTGAAGCAAGAACTATAGTTACTTGTGGACACATTAATGTAGACTTAAGAGTTTTTGGATGTTCACATGTGATAAACGCACAATTGAGCTCAGAACAAGACTTGTGGAGCTCAATTGTGCATGTAGTTCATTCATCGACCAAGATCATGGTTGGGATTTCAAACGCTACCATAGATTTATTGTGAGGATGAGAATGTAAAACAACTAATAGATCAAGGTGAGTCAAGGTTTGGGAGTTATCTTTGGTCTGTCAAACAAGCAAAGAACCAGTGAAAGAGAATGTTGGTTGGAGAAAGCAGTGATGCACTGCAACTTCATGTGACTTACAGGAATAATTTTGCTTTGGAATGCATGATAAAAGAATAGTCATGACAAAGGTTATGCCCTCTATGGAAGCTATGAGGGGGTAGGAAGTAGGTCCAGCTACAATGAGAGCCAAATATTGTTGTTTTCTTTGCATTTGAAAATTGAAAGTAGGTGGGGAAGTATGGGAATTTTGGAGAGTTGTTTATGTGTATCTTTGTGGCAATTATCAAGAGCTTGTTTCTGAGGTTCAATTTTGATGGATCTTTTGACCAAAATTATATTGAGCTGCTCATTGTTGTTGATAGCATCTTGACATGCCATTTCATATTTCTTGAGATTATGGAAGTTAAAAAAACAACTGGAATTGCTACAACTTGAAAACCAAGGAATCGCTAGGGATCTGGTTTAAGGGGTTTGAATTGATCAATCTAAGATCTAAGACAATAGAAGCAAAATCAAAAGCAGTGATAATATAGTCATTTTGAACTCTTTTCATTTGGAAGTTGGACATGTTGATTAGAATGCCATGTTTCTTCCATGATGACTGCAAATGTTGACAGGAAGTAACATGTGATGCAGTTGGGCCAGAGTGAACCAGCACCCACCAGTGTACCAGTTGACCATTCTGTCCATATGATGGGCTGCATTTCTTCATCCGGTTCCTGACCCACTGTTAACCTAACATTGTACCATGGTCAACCTTTTTGGGCTGCTGACCTTTTACCCTTTCTATTTTTTGGGTGTTTTTTTTTCAACCCTTAAGATATTACCCTCCAACCTAAGTCACCTTAATTCTGGAGCTACCCTATTGACCTAGTTACATTATTGAACTACATCTTGGTTCTACCGACCAACCCCTTACTTACTTACCCTCTATTTTTTCATGGTTAAACCTCTTTCTTGGCTAAACTTTTTTTTTTGGCACAACTTCTAACTCTTCTTGGCTAAACTTATATTTCTTGGCAAAACCTTCATCTCTTCGTGGTTAAATTTTTACATGTTGGCAAAATCTTTATATCTTCTTATTTAAATCTCTATTTCTTGGCAAAACTTTTATCTCTTCATGGTAAAACCTTTACTTCTCAACAAAACATATATATTTTCTAAGCTAAACTTCTACCTTTTGGCAAAAATTTTAACTTTTCTTAGTTAAACCAACATGTCTTGACAAAACTTCCATCTTTTCATGGCTAAGTCATTACATGTTGGCAAAAGTTCTATCTTTTTTTACCTAATCTTTTATTTCTTAGCAAAACCTTAACCTTTTCCTAGTTAAATTTTTACCTTTCAATAAAATTTATAACTTTTCTTGGCTAAACCTCTACCACTTAGAATTTTATTTAACTCTTCCTGGTTAAACTTACCTTTTGACAAAACCTTTATTTATTTTTTTGGCTAAACTTTTATATCTTAGTTAAACCTTTACAAATTGAAAAAAAAATTAATTTTTCATGGCTAAACCTATATTTCTTAGCAAAACTCCCATATTTTCATGGCTTGGCAAAACCTTATTTTTTCTTGGTTAAATTCTTATTTTTTGGGGGGAAAAAAAAATCATGGTTAAACTTATACCTATTGGAAAAACCTTTACCTTTCAACAAAACTTTTATATTTTTTGAATTAACTTTAAAATTATTTTTTGACAAAATATTTTAACAAAACTTTTCGACTACCCTATCAACCTATATAGCTATCTTATTGGCCTAGTTACATTATTGACCTAACTTGTTTTTGATTTGTACACATAGCTACCTACCTAACCACCAACCTACCTACACACCTATTTACTTACCTACCTACCCACCTACCTACTCACCTACCTACCTATTATTTACACGATGTTAATGTCTACCAATGTATGATATACAAAATATGAAGGTATTGCACTTAATGAATTAACAACCACTTTAATCATATATGACCCCTTGATATCAATAAACAACAACCCTAAATGTGGGTATTGCACATTTGATCAACTTTTGTGACCCACATGTAGGTATTACATATTTTGGTTGTTATTGTTAAAAGTTAAAATAATTGAAGATCCAATCGCAAAATACAATACCCACTCATGAAAACAATGTCATTTCAAATACAATACACCTCAATAATTATTTCATATTTTGTGATAAAAATGCAACCATTTTTTTTTTTCTTTAAGATTCCTTTTTTTTTAATTATTTTTCTATGTCTTTTCTTTTCCTCTATTTTTTTTTCTCCTTCTAATTTTTTTCTTGTTCTAAATTATTTTCTTTTATCATTTATCACAATTTTTTTTTCTAATTTTCTATTTTTTATCATCATCATTTTTTTCATCAAGTGCACATATTTTATGCCCAGCATTTGAGTATGGCATAAACCATCCAAAAAACCAACCAGTTTTTTATGCTTTAAATGTGGGTATTACAAAATCATTCTAACAAACTAGTATTTATTTTATGAGCCTCATGCAAGTATTTCACATTGAACTTTATGTTTTTGAAATTCTTTTAGTGTAATAATGCAACATTACAATATGTTTCAAACTCATAATTTTTAGGGAAAATTTCAACGAAATATCAATGCAATGTTCACATTTAATGCATGCAAACATAATACCAATGTGAGGTTACAATTGCAATAAGACAAAACTTGTATGTATTGATGCAAATATCACATCTATCAAAAAAAAAATTAATGTCCAAAAAATGGAAATTTAGAACTCCATACCATTGTTTATGCCAAAAAAAAATATGCAAAATATGCATATTACTTTCTAACCTCAAGAGACTAAAACTATCTTCATTAGCCACCACCACGTCATGTGTTCATTGATAAGTTCTTGTTGTTGTAACCACCTTAATAACACGTTGATGAGTGTAAAGTTCATAATGTTACAAGTGGACTTTAATGGCATTGGTTACAAATTGATATTTCATAGTTACTCAAAGTGTACATCAAACACATGATACACACTATTGAGTACCTTTTCAAGTTTGGCACAATAGTGCCAAATAATTAATATAATTTGAAGTTTTTGTTTTCGCACCACAGTTTTTTATTTTGAAAATTTCAACATATAATGATTAAATACAATAAAATCACCAATGTTTTCACAAATTATTTGCTATATTTTAGGTTAGATTAATAAAAAACATTATGTTCTCAATGAAGAGGGTGTGGGTTCATCAAATCTAGCTACCTTTATTAAATATTCAAGTTTTTCAACCTAAAGATCTATTTTTCAAAAAGCAATGCAGCAAAACTGAAAATAATATAGTTAGTGCCAAAACTCAAAAGGTACTACAGTAATATGCAAGTTTGAAAAATGTAAACCAAACCCAAAAGAAATTACATGGGATGCACATACATCGTCTACTAGAATTATTTTTTAATTGGAAAAATTTGAAAATAGGAAATAAAATAAATAGAAAAAAAAAAAAAAAAAAAACAAAAATATAAAAAAAAAAAAAAAAAAAAAAAAAAAAAAAAAAAAAAAAAAAAAAAAAAAAAAAAAAAAAAAAAAAAAAAAAAAAAAAAAAAAAAAAAAAAAA